>Ga0210405_10003942_pt1 | contig 14191 bp, 8 predicted proteins | sample IncBWH11MmetaG_FD_155492 | JGI IMG/M metagenome (GOLD analysis project Ga0210405, IMG submission 155492) | Forest soil microbial communities from Barre Woods Harvard Forest LTER site, Petersham, Massachusetts, United States - Inc-BW-H-11-M | ecosystem: Environmental > Terrestrial > Soil >... | reverse complement strand
CAACCCACTCCGCCCGCCCCCGCGAGCGATGCCCAAGACGCCGCTTCCCAGCGCGGCCGCATCCGCGTCAACGTCAACCTCGTAAACGTCCTCGTCAGCGTTCTCGACGATAAGAACCGCCCCGCCCCCGACCTCCCCAAGGAAGCCTTCCAACTCTTCGAAGAAGGCGTCGCACAAAAAATCGACAGATTCGAGCCGGAAACCTCTCAGCCGCTCGACCTGGCAATCATGATCGACTCCAGCCTCAGCGCCCACAAGGAAATCACCTTCGAGCAGGAAGCCGCCGCCCACTTCATCCGCCAGGTGCTGCGCCCCGGCGACCGCCTTGCCGTCTTCGCGGTCGATGAAAACATCACCCAGCTCGCATCGTTCTCCGATAACGTCGCCGAACTGCAATCCGCTGTCCGTAAGATGCCTGCTGGCGCCGGCACTTCCATTTACGACGCCGTACTTCTCGGTTCGCGCGCTCTCGCCCGCCGCGGCACTGACCGCCGCCGCGTCATCATCCTGGTCACCGACGCTGGCGAAACCACCAGCACCTCCGACTTCGACGCTGCCCGCAAGGAAGCCGTCCTCTCCAGCACGCTTCTTTACACTATCGTCATCCGCCCCGTGAAAAACGAAAGCGGCCGCAACACCGCCGGCGAACACGCCCTCGAAACCATGACCGACACCACCGGCGGCGCCATGTTCTACCCCGACACCCCCCAGGAACTCGGCGCCATCTTCGATCGCATCGACCGCGAGCTCCGCACCCAGTATCTCCTCGCCTACTACCCCACTCCCCGCGGCCCCGCCAACACCTACCGCTCCATCGTAGTCACCGTCGACCCCGCCACCTACCACGTCCGCCACCGCAAGTCCTACCTCACCGGTTTACCCTGAGCCTCGAAGGGTTTACCCTGAGCCTCGAAGGGTTTACCCTGAGCCTCGAAGGGTTTACCCTGAGCCTCGAAGGGCTACCCTGAGTTTCGAAGGGTTTACCCTGAGCCTCGAAGGGCCCCCAATAATTCCTCTTCCATCCGCTAACGTTTAGTCCTTCGCCTTCACTCGCCACTTCCCCAAATAGTTGTTGACTCCTTTGTTCTTACCCTGTATAGAGTCACCCATCCCGCCAATCGACCGGCGGAAATCTCCTCGGCGTCCCCCGGCCCTCTCCCAGCCCGCCGCGGACCGAACCGGGAGGCTTTATGCTCACCGCCCGTTCCTGCCTCCGACTACTCCTCGCGATGCCTCTAATCCTCGCGATCTGTTCCACCTGCTCCGCGCAACAAGGCGTTGACAACGCAGTGAACACGGGACTGCCCGCGAACGGCGTCTTCCACGGCTCCGATATTGAAAGCGTTCAGGTAAATAACGGCAACCTGCACGTCGATATTCCCATTTGGTCCGTTAAAGGCCGTGGTCTCGACACCTCTGCCCATTTTGTCTATGACACTAAAGGCTGGTACTTTGACCGATTTTGCGACGGTTTTGACCCGTGCCAGGATACTGTTACAGCTCTCCCAGGCAATACCATGACCCTCGGTGCCAGCGCGCCCTTCAATTTCCAATACCTAGGAGACTCAGCCGGTGCCGTTTGTACGTACAACAAAGTCAACTATCATGTGAACACAGAGTGGACAAACATCAGTGTGCTGACACCAGACGGCACGAAACACCATTTCTCTCCCGATCCCATCACGGATACGCCAAATCCCTGCTGGGAACACGGGAACACAGTCTACGCCGACGACGGCTCTGGGTGGATTCTACAGCTAGGATCGAACGGAGCTATGGTCGCAATCAATAAGCACGGAACAGCAGTTTCACTGCCGACAGGTTCTACAGCCACGGCCGTAAGCGATAGCAACGGGAATGAGCTTCTTACTAGCTCTGGGACGGACACCCTCGGGCGCCCGATCCAAACAACCAGCTACTACGACTCATCGGGCACCTCGCGGAGTTTCGTCACCGCCACCACAACAGTCTCGGTTCAGACGCATTTGTGTCAGTTCAGGCAGAACAACGGCGACACTTGTTACGAGGCTGTCGGTGGCTGGACCGCGCCCTCGCAGATAACGCTCCCCAACGGGCAGTCGTACTCATTTACCTACGAACCGAACGGAGGAGGCGAAATAGCGTCGATCACTCTGCCTTCTGGAGCTCAAATCAGTTATACGTACGTCGACGGGGACTATGGCGGGAGGGCAGTGGCAAGTCGCACTGTGACCATCAATGGTGTCTCGTCAACCTGGAACTATAATTACACTCGCGGCGGGTACCACAATATTGTCGCGGCTGTCGCCACCGATCCGAATGGAAATGATACACAGTACAGCTGCCTATCCGACTCGCATTTGGGTCACCCTGCTCCTTGCTACATCACTTCGGCCCAATACTATCAAGGGTCCCATTCCACTGGAACATTACTCGAGACAGTTGCGACAGACTATTCGTTCTATCCGCTCAACCCTCGGTACAATGGCTGGCAAAATGTCGTCCTTCCGATCCGCGAGACCACCACATGGAATCAGCAGAACCTCGTCAGGAAAGTGGAGACAGATTGGGACACTGTCACGATCCAATATTGTGGACTCACCGGTAATTGCGGCACCTTTACTTGGCAAAACCCTCTCGAACGCCGCGAATACGATTGGGCCACCGGCGCGCCCGGAGCCCTTCTCAAGCGCACCCACTACAACTACCTCCATCTCCAGAATTCCACCTACCTCAACAAAAACATTGCCGATCGTCCCACGAGCGTTATTGTTTACGACGGCTCGGGCACAATCAAAGCGCAGACCACCACCACTTACGACGGCAGCGCCCTCACCGGCACCACCGGCGTGCCCAACCACGACTACACGAACTTCAGTACCTCGAATTTGGTTCGCGGCAATCCCACGACGATCAGCCATTGGCTCAATCCGGGCAACACTTGGGTCAACACCGTCAACACCTACGACGACCTCGGCAATCTCCTCACAACCACTGACCCTCTCCAGCACGCCACGACGTTCAGCTACACGGACAATTGGGCCAACACCAGTTGCGTTCCCTCCGGCGTGAACACCCACGGCTACGTCACGCAAGTCACCAACGCGCTAAACCAGAACACGCAGACTTCCTACTACCCATGCACCGGCCTCGTCGCTTCCCGCAAAGATCAGAACGACATCAACGCTAGCCGTGCGGGAACAACCTACTCCTACGATTTTTTTGGGCGCATGACGCAGAAGAACACGCCCGATGGCGGCCTGACGAGCGTCAGCTACAACGACGCTCCGCCTGTCAGCAACACAACTACAATCAAGATCAATTCCACGCCACAGAATGCCGTCACTACAAGAGTTTTCGACGGCATAGGCCGCGTGATCCAAACGCAACTCACCTCTGACCCACAAGGCACCGTCTACACCGACACGACCTACGACCTCCTCGGTCGCGTCGCCACGGCCTCGAATCCATATCGCACCGGCACCGACATCACGACGACAACGGGCATCACTACGTACGGTTATGATGCCCTGAGCCGCAAAACTACCGAAACCTATCCCGACAATTCCGTTCTCACTACCGCCTACTGCGGCCCCTCTACTCTGGTCACCGATCCCACCGGAAAATGGCGCCGCAGCCGTGCTGACGGCCTCGGCCGGCTCGTGGAAGTCGACGAGCCCAACGCCCCAGGTGCCTCCGTGAACTCCAACGGCTGCCCCGGCACAGGCGAACCCATCTGGGTCACGTCTTACACCTACGACGGGCTCAGCAACCTAACCCAAGTCGTTCAAAACGGCTCCCACCAGCGCAATTTCGCTTACGATTCGCTTTCCCACCTTCTTACCAGCACCAATCCCGAAGTAGGCCAAATCACGTACGCTTACAACAACGACGGCGTCCTCATTTCCAAGACCGACGCGCGAAACATCACCACAAACTACAGTCCCTCGGACAGTCCCATTGATGCGCTCCACCGGGTCACGAAAATCACCTACTCCAACAGCGATCCATCCGTAACCTTCGCCTACGACCAAGCCAATTGTCTCGCTCTCCCCCATTGCGACAACATCGGCCACCGCACCAGCATGACCGACGCCGCCGGTTCCGAATCCTGGAGCTTTGACGTCGCCGACCGCATTCACAAAGAACAGCGCACCACCAGCGGCATCACCAAATCCACCACCTATAATCTCGATCTCGCAGGGAACATCACGTCTGTCGTCTATCCGACCAGCCGCACCGTCAACTACACCTACGATTCCGCCGACCGCCCGAGCACCGCCATCGATTCCGCAAACGGCATCACGTACGCCACGGGTCTGAAGACTTCGCCCGGCGGAACCTGTCTCGCCAACGTCACCTGCTACACGCCCCAAGGCAGCTTCTATGCGCTTTCCATCGGCCAGACTTCCACTTTCACCGGCCTCAACCTCACCCACACCTACAACAGCCGCCTCCAGCCCAACGAATTCAAGGCTTCCTCGACGGGCGGCAACGCCATCGATATCACTTACGGTTTCGTCGATCCCGTCTCCGGCAAGAACGCAGGCCACGTCTACGCGATTACCAATAACCTCGACACCACTCGCTCCCAGACCTTCACCTATGACCAGTTGAGCCGCATCTCTTCCGCCCTGACCACTTCCACGCACGCGACGAGTCCTACTCACTGCTGGGGCGAAACCTACAGCCTCGACTCCTGGGGCAATCTGCAATCCATCGCCGCTACCACCAACTCGAATTACACCGGCTGCTCTGGCGAGAGTGGCTTCTCGACCACAGCCGACGGAAATAATCACCTCAACGTTTTCTCGTACGATACCTCCGGCAACACTCAGAACGACGGCGTCAACTCCTACAATTGGGACGCCGAAAGCCAGCTCAAATCCGCCGCCGGGGTGAACTATCTCTACGATGGCGACGGCCGCCGCGTCTCCAAATCCAGCGGCAAGCTCTACTGGTACGGCTCCGGCGGCGAAATCCTTGCCGAAACCGACGCCTCCGGTAACACCACCGCTGAATACATTTTCTTCGGCGGCAAGCGCGTCGCACAAGTTCCAGCGAACGGCAATCCCATCTATTACGTCGAAGACCTTCTCGGCACTTCCCGCGTCATCACGACCAACACCGGCGTCGTCTGCTACGACGCGGACTTTTATCCCTACGGCGGCGAGCGCCCCTACACCAACACCTGCCCACAGAACTACAAGTTCGAAGGCAAAGAGCGCGACACCGAAACCGGCAACGACGACTTCGGCGCTCGCTACTACTCCAACCGCTTTGGCCGTTGGCTCAGCGCCGACTGGTCCTCCGTCCCCGTTCCCGTCCCCTACGCCAATCTCACCAACCCACAGACCCTCAATCTCTACGCCATGGTCGCCGATGACCCCGAATCCTTCGTTGATCTCGATGGCCACAAAATCACCCTCAGCAATAACGAAAAGAAGAAGCGGAGGGCTGCAGAATTGCGTTTGACTTCCAACCTTTCAGCAAGCGAAAAAAAGCAGTTCGAAGTTGTAAAAACCAAAGATGATAAGTACATTCTTCAAGCAAGAGCTGGAGCAAGCGACGCGCTGAAATCTCCGCACACAAAGGCCTTTGAGATGCTCCTCAAGACATCTCAAGCAGGCGGTAATGTCAATGTGTCAATTTCGGAGACATTTCAGTATCATGTAGGGGACCAGTCGGTCACAGACTCTGTTGCAGATCACGGCGGAGGGGTGACGATCGGCCCCTCAGCCTCAGAAAGCGGCGAGACAGAAGTTCATCTTTCTGCCCAGGGTGCCTCGATACAGCTGGCCGACACGAACGGAAATCCGATTCCGTCTCCAAAGAGTATCGTCGCGGCACATGAAGTCATGGGGCACGCGCGCAGACTCCTTCTCGGGCTACCAAATACCGAGCATCGTGCAAGATCAGATGAGAACGAGGTTCGAAATGGACGAGGTCTTCCACCGCGGCCAAACCCACCCGACCCGGGCGAGCAGTAGCGTATTGTTTTGCGCTGTTGCAATGATGTGTGCTATCGGTTGCGGTGGCTCGTCAGGCCAACAATTGGAGTCCGGGGGCCGCACTCTTCCGAACGCTGTTCAACAACTACCAGTACCCGCCCTTTTGATTTCGACGAGCCCCACCATCAAAGTGAATGAGCCTATTCACATTCATTGGAAGATTTCAAACGACGGCCGTAGGACCATATACGTTTATTCCACGATCTTGAGCTCGAAGCGCAGGCTCAACACGGAAATTGACTCCGCTAAGAAATTAGTTACTCTTGATTTCACATTCAACTTGATTTCTCCTATTCTCCCTTACGCACCTCCCCCCTTGAACTTTATCGCCATTGCCCCGGGACAATCCTCTGAAGGTAGTTTCGAAACTCAACCCGTGAAGGAGATTGTCGGGCACGTTAGGCCTGACGGTGCGGCAGACCTCCGAGTACTTCCCGGTGAATGGCATGTGAACGCACTTATTGGATACGGGTACGAAACTCAGTCCGTCGAGGCAGCATTTTCGAGAGCCGATAGGCAAGGCAAGGAGAACCCCATAAACGCTTTGGTTCGTTGGCAAAGCACAGTCGTGTCGGAGCCCATCTTCGTCAAGTTCACAGATTAGATAGAACTGATTAGGTCGGGACGGGTGGCCCGGACCACAAGTCCGGCGAGAACGGGGTGCCGCACACGTCGGTTTTACGTGTGGGGTTTTGACTCTGATCTTTCCTACCTGGCGGGTGGCCCGGAACACCAACTCCGAATTTCCGGCTCCCCTCGATCGAACGAGGTAGTTCTCGCGCGCTTGCGAATCAAACCAACACGGAGGGTGCCCCAGGTTCGTCGTTTGAACCTGGGTCTTGCGTTGCCTTCCCTCCTCACTCGAATCCCCAGAAACCATTCACCCACCCTAATAACCATTCGGCCCTCATTTTCGACCATTCACTGCAAAACACTTAACAACTCGATTAGTTCGTGCTATGCTCCTACGTGTTTACTTGCTCTGAGCCTCGATCGAAGATTCCGGCCCTGCCGGAAAGAGTCGAATCCCATCCTCGCCGATCGCCCCGCTCCGACAACGTTCAGACGTGCCAACATTCAAACGTTCAAACGAGTTTCACCCCTAATTCCCCTTCCTCCCATTCTCCGTACACACTTCCAAGTTCCGTATCCCGCAAGTCCTTTATTTGCCACTCTTACGAAAACACCGGGGGTGTGGAGGTATTCTTCCCGTTTTGGGACACGCCGACGTGCAGACATTTCGACGTGCAGACGTTTCCCTATCCCCTGTCTTTTCAAACTCTTGCGCACTCTTTTGCGCGCCGCAAAAACTCAACTCTTTTCTTTTCAAGCGCTTCTGCACTCTTTGCCAAAAACCACCCGGGGTGGGGGTACCTGCTGCCTCTCATTTCGCGGCAGGCAAACCCAGCCGCAGCCAATGGTAAAGTGGAGAATGCCACGGCGACCAGCAATTCTTGTAGGGCCGCAGCATGCTGCGCCCGAGCTTGGCGTAATTCTAACCACCCGAGGAACTTGTGCCAGCGCCGAAGAACTATCTCGAAGCCGCCATCGAAATTGCCCAGGAAGCCGGCAAGATTCTCATCGAAGAATTGTCGCGCCCGTTGGACATTGCTTACAAAGGCGACGAGGTGGATCTTGTCACGCAAGCGGACAAGCGCTCGGAACGGTTCATTGTGGAGCGCCTCACCAAATATTTTCCCGATCATGCCATCGCCGCCGAAGAGGGAACTGGGCATGAAAGCGCCTCAGCTTCGGAATTTCGCTGGCACGTCGACCCGCTCGACGGCACCACCAATTTCGCGCACGGATATCCGTGCTTCTGCGTCTCGATTGCGCTCGCCCAGCGCGATACGGTTCTCGCCGCTGCGGTCTTCAATCCGTTTTACAACGAGCTTTTCACCGCCGCGCGCGGCCATGGCGCCATCTTTAACGGCAGAAAAATCCACGTCTCCAAGAACGCCACGCTCTCGACCAGCCTGCTCTGCACCGGCTTTCCGGTACGCAACCGCAAGGCCAGCCCGAACCTTCAATACTACGGCGACTTCACCCAGCACTCTCACGGCGTGCGCCGCGATGGCTCCGCTGCGTTGGACCTCGCCAGCGTCGCTGCTGGCCGCTTCGACGGCTTCTGGGAATTCGGCCTCCAGAAGTGGGACACCGCCGCCGGAGTCTTGCTCATCGAAGAAGCGGGCGGAAAAGTCAGCGATTTCGCCGGAAATCCATACCAGCTCGGCGGCCCCGTCATCCTCGCCACCAACGGCCTCATCCACGAAGAGATGCGAGCGATGGCGCTGGAAATCGCACGCCGCACCCAAGAACGATCTCGGCCATGAAAGACCTAACGACGGGCTGTCGAGTTTGAGATGGAGCGCGAAAGCGAATGTTGGCGCTTTAGCTAAATCGGTACCACTGGCCTATGGTCTGCCCATGCGCAGCGAGAGAGCATGATGAAGGGAATCGCGCCTTCCCAAATAAGACGGCATATCGACACGGAGGCCATCGTGTTGCGACAAATGACTCTCCTTGCAGGTTTTCTATCGCTGCTGATCTCTACGGCGCCCGCACGCGCGCAAGATCAACCCCCCCAAGATCAACCACAACCATCGCTGGGCGATGTGGCGCGTCAAGCTCGTAAGGACAAAGAAAAAAACAACGCGACGTCGAAGAAAGTGATCACCGACGATACGCTTCCATCGAGCAAGGGTCTGAGCGGAGCGGGGCTCGGCGACCTCGGCAGCGCGCAAAGCTCCGATGGTGCGAGCGCGTCCGCGCGCGGCCTGGCCAAACTGGAGCAGGCCGAAGCCGCCCTGGACAAATTGGCGCCACTGGACCGCGCGACCCTCGCAAAAGCTGCTCTCCTTGATAATGACGTGGACTTTCCCAACCGCCGCAATTGGGAAGACAAACTTTTTTCTGCGAAAGAGGTTTACGTTTCGCACGGGCGGGAACTTTTTCAGGAGATGAAGCAGATTTTGAAGGAAGTAGAGTCTTTGAAGTCTTCACAGGGTGGAGCTGGAAAATTGAGTCCCGATGATCCGCGTGCGCAACAAATGATGAAGAGAATTCAGGATCTCGTGCAGGATGCGGTCCGCACCGACAGGGCTTATCAAGCGGTTGTCGTGGAAGGCTGGGACCTCGCCAAACAAGCAAAGCACTAGTTCGGCGGATTATCCCGACTAGCAAGTTCCATACTGGATCATTTGCCTTGCCACTCGGCGTAAAGCTTCGTGATGGTTGGACCGATAGTGAAGCCCCAGGAATAGACGGGGAAGTTCTTGAACTTTTCGGGCACCACGTAGCGGTGCTGCGCTTCTTCCGCCGGAACTCCGGCATGGTACATTTTTTCGGCTTGCCCGGCGATGTCGTCGAACACTTCGCGGAGCGCAGCGATGCCTTCCTGGCCGCAAATCTGGCCGTGCCCAGGGACGAACAGGGTGTCCTTGTCAAACGCGGCAAATTTTTTCAAGGTGTCGCGCCAGCCGGAAACGGTGGCTTTTTCGTCGAAGCAGACGGGATACCAACCGCTGAATAACAGATCGCCGGTATACACAACATTCTGTTCCGGGACGCGCACGATGATGTCTGTTCCGGAATGCCCGGGGTAGGACTCCAGCACCGCTGTCAGGCCACCCAGGTCAATCGTCATCGGCAGCTTGGCGGGATCAATCGGACGATTCGGCAGGCCAATCACGTTGGAATTGGCAATCTGGAAAAGTCCGGTTACCGCGTTCAGATCGCTCTGCGCGTGCGCCCGCTCCGCATCCGACTTGGCATCCTTGACGCGTTTTTCGAGCGGCCCCAACGCCGCCGCTTTGTCCGCGCCTTGCAGCGGTGAGTAATTATCAACGATGCGTTTGGCGGCAGCGGCGTGAGCCCAGAGTTGCACGCCATTCGCGCCGTAAAAGGAATTTCCCATCGAGTGGTCGAAATGATAGTGAGTATCCAGTGCGCCCTTCACCGGCACTTGGCTTACCATGCGCAAGGCGTCCATTTGGAAGGATGCGCCTCCCGGCGAACCAAATCCTTCGATCAACAAAGCGGCATCTTTCCCGGCGAGAAACCCGCCGTTGCAGATCGTGGTGAAGCCTTTCGAAGGGTCGGAAATGGTGGCATAGAGCCCGTTCCCCACTTTTCGAACCGAGGCGAACCCTTTGTCCACAATCGGCGTGGCCGATACGCGCGAGTCGCTCGCCAGCTCCGCCGCCAGCGCCGGCAAGGGAATCAGCTTCGCTACCGCATAAAAAGCACCGAAGCACGATGTCTTGATGAGAAAGCTCCGCCGGGAAAAGGCGCCGGAAATGTCCGCTTCGCGGCCTAGGCTCAGATTGTTATTCATGGATCCCCCAAGATGAAGATAACTGCCCTTGGGGATAGGTTACAGAAAAAAACGCGTGTGTCTTGCATTTTTTTTTGCAAATTACATGGAACATGCCGCAACCCTGGCGCATGGAGACGCAGATCACCTGGCGCATGGAGACGCAGACCACCTCCCCAGCCTGTTCCTGCGTGAGCGCGTGCCTGAAGGAAGCCTTGTCGTTGACAGCACGCGCATCCCGCATGTATGGATAGAGGCAATCTTCCTTCCGTATTATGGAATATGTCAGCGGCTGTTCTTTTCCGAGCTGCTCCGACGGAATTCCGTCACTCCTTGAAGGAGACGCATCAGCATGATCAAGATTAAGGGCGCGGTGGTATTAGCAATTGGGTTGGTTCTTGTTCCCTCCTGGCCAGCGCAACAGAACTGGCGAACGGAATGCATCCAGAAGTGCGTGTCTCAGCAGGGGCCCCGGGATCCTGAAATGGAGACGCAGGAGGTCATCAGCCTCGAAAGAGAAGCCGCGCGCGCCATCCAACAGGGCAACGGCACTTTCTTTCACCGGGTCTACAGCGACGATTTTGCCGGCACGCTCTCGCACGGCCAGCAGATAAACAAAGACCAGTGGATCGCCACTATCCAATCTTCCACGGTGCAGCGCGAATCGTTCAACGCTACAGACATCAAAGTACGCGTTTTTCAAAACATCGCGATTGCCACATGCCTGTGGTCGTCGCGGTTCATTCGCAACGGCCAGCACATCGGCAACCAGCTCCGTGCCACGCATGTTTATATCAACACGCCCAGCGGCTGGCGCGTCGTGGCCGGCCAGATTACCAGCCTGCCCCCCGACGTGCAGCAGGTGCTGTAGCGTTTGCCAATTCTGCTGCCCGACAGCAATCAGTTTGTGAAGGTCGTTGTTTCGTCCATGTGTAGTTCGGGGAGAGTGACAAAGTAAGCGGCAGAGAGTTTCCGAGTTGCCGAGCATTCGCCCACGACCTTGCTGGGGGTCGCAGAACCCAGTGGTCCGCACTTGTTCGGGAGGCCGTGAAGCTCGCCGGATTTCGAGAACCGCGCGGCCGCTGGTAAAAGGTCTTGCAATTCCGCCTTTTTGCGTAAACAAGCAACAAGCCAAACACGGTGACGATCATTCGTAATGCAGTGCAACGAGGGGATCGATGCCCGCGGCGCGGCGGGCGGGGAGTAAAGACGCCAGCAAGCCAACAGCGAGGAAGACGGTCACAACCGCAGAAAATGTCAAGGGGTCCGTGGCGGAAACACCCGCGAGTTGGCTTGCCAAGAAACGCGTCAGGCCGAAGCTCACGAGCACGCCGAGGAGGATGCCTATAGAGATCAGGCGCAGCGCATTCCCAAGAACCATTTTCACGACGTTGGCATGCTGGGCGCCGAGGGCCACGCGGACTCCGATCTCATGGGTCTGCAACGCAACGGTATAGGCCATTACGCTAAAGATGCCAATGAGCACGAGGGCGAGGCCGATTCCGGCGAATGCGCTGATGGTGATCATGCCGAACTGCGGCTGCGTGTAGGCTTCCTCGGCCAATAGGTCTTTGACCGACCTGCTGGCCGCGACTGCTGCGTTTGAATCCACAGTCCAAATCTCGCGTTGGACACTCGCGCGAAGCGCGTTCGGATCTACGACGGTCCTTGCCAAGATGGTGCGGTCTCCAAACCCGGTGATTGAGTACGGGAGGAACGCCTCATGTGCCGGTGGTTCCAGCAGGCCTCGGTTTCTGAAATCTGTGACGACGCCGACAACCTCGAAATAGGCGTTGTGCGGCGTCTCGGGTAATTCGTCGAAGACGTCGAATTTAATTTTCTGCCCGAGGGGATCCTCGCCGGGGAAGTAAGTGCGTGCGAAGGCCTGGTTGACCACGGCCACGTGCCGAGCGGAGTTGACGTCGGTCTCCGAGAGGAGCCTGCCGCGCAGGAGTTGCAGGCCCAGGGTTTGAAAGTAGCCCTCACTACACAGATCCACCATGGACTCCCACCGTTCGGAGTGCGTTTTCCCCGGGATAGTTATAAAGCTACCGGCACCCCCTAGCGGAGGCACGCTCAAAGATACCGTTGCGGTGGTCACGCCGGGCAAAGCTCTGACGCGCTGGAGGACTTGTTCGAAGAAAAGCTTTTTCTTCTCAGCGGTGTCATAGCGGTCGTCTGCGGCGGGAACTATCCGGGTGTAGAGCATGTGTTCCGGATTGAAACCCAAATCCACATGAGTGAGGGTGAAAAAACTGCGCATGAGCAAGCCGGCACCGGTCAAGAGCACGATCGAGAGAGCCACTTCCGCGACTACAAGAGCGGCGCGGAGCTTCCCATGGCGCCCGCTGCCGCCGGCACCCTTTCTACCATTGGTCATGCAGAGAGGGAGGTTGCCACGAACGGCGTGGAGCGCGGGCGCAAGACCGCAGATCAGCGTGGTCAGAAAGGCAATCGCAAGCGCAAGAAGGAGGACAACCGGATTCAGACCGATTACAGTTTCTTCCGGAATCGGACCGCGCGGAATGATGGACACCAAGCCTTTTATTCCGAAATAGGCGAACAAACAGCCAGCCAAGCAGGCCGCCAGGGCGAGCAAGAAACTTTCGACAAGAAGCTGGCGAATCAATCGCCCGCGACTGGCACCCAAAGATGCCCGGACGGCAATCTCCCTTTCGCGGACGGTGGCCCGGGCGAGCAGCAGGTTGCCGACGTTGCTGCAGGCGATCAGAAGCAGAAGGAGGACGGCAGCAAGCAGGGCGTAAAGCGTGCTCTTAAAATCACCGACGACGAAGTCCAGGAGCGTGCGTGTGACGACTTTAAACCGCGGTGGATAAAGCTCCCCGGGATTTGCTTGCGCGAGGCCATGCAGAATGGCATCGAGATCCGCAGCGGCGGCTTGCAGGCTGACACCCTTTTTGAGACGCGCCAGCACCCAGATAAGGTCGGGGTCCTTCGTGGGGAAAGTAGTGCCATCGGCGCCGGGATAAAAACCAAGGGGAAACCACAGGCTTGAGCCATACCCGTTGAAGCGCTGCGGCATGATGCCAACGAGTGTGCGAGATTTGCCGTTCAGGAAAAAAGCCTTGCCGAGAATCTTGAGGTCGCCATTGAACTCCGTTTGCCAGAGGCGATAGTTCATCATGAACACGAGCGGGGCATCTTGCTTGACGTCCTCGGGAGAGAAAACACGGCCAAGGATCGGCGGAACTCCAAGAAAGTCAAAGCCATTGGCGGTGGTGTAGCCACCGAGGAAACGGCGAGTGCCTTTTCCGTCTGAGTAAAGGACATTCAGCTGATAGTTTCCGACGATGTCTTCGAAGACGTGGTTTTGCTGGCGAATGGCGAGGAACTCAGGGATGGTGTAATGGTCGCGCGCGCCTTCGCCTTTGCCGCCCGTGCTCGCCAAATCCCGCATCTCAAAGACGACGGAGTGTTGAAAGTCGCGGTAAGGGAAGGGATCGAACACGACGTTATAGATAACGCTGAACATCACGGTGGTGGCACCGATGCCGAGCGCGAGGGCGAAAATGGCGATTAGGGCGAAGCGGCGATCCTTGGCCAGGCTGCGCAAGGCGTACTGAAGATCGCGAAGAAAATCCTCAACGTGGCTCTCCTTGCGGGCTTCGCGGCAGTCTTGCTTCACTTGTTCGAGTCCGCCGAAGGCCAGATTTGCGCGCCGCCGCGCCTCTTCCGGGTTCATACCTGAAGCCACGTAGTCGCGGACGCGCTGCTCCAGATGGAAACGCAACTCCGCGTCCAGCCGCTTTTCCGTCAGCGGTTTCTGGAATAAACGACGGAGCCAACCCATCACTGGAACTCCTACTCTGCCGTACTGAGGATCAGCGCGACCGCTTCAGACAGCCGTCCCCAATTGGCCATCTCC
>Ga0210405_10003941_pt1 | contig 14192 bp, 10 predicted proteins | sample IncBWH11MmetaG_FD_155492 | JGI IMG/M metagenome (GOLD analysis project Ga0210405, IMG submission 155492) | Forest soil microbial communities from Barre Woods Harvard Forest LTER site, Petersham, Massachusetts, United States - Inc-BW-H-11-M | ecosystem: Environmental > Terrestrial > Soil >... | reverse complement strand
GTCCAGCATCCGGTTTCAACAACCCGAGCGCCAGCTTGAGGATCGTGCTCTTTCCGGAACCGGCAACACCAAAGATTGCCTTGGTTTCCCCTTTTGTCAGTCGGAATGAGATTCCTTCGAGCACCGGCTTCTCGTCAAAAGCGATGAACACGTTCTCGAATACAACGATATCGGTCGCCGCATCCGAGTCCGATGGTAGGCGCTGTTCGATCGCACTAGGAGGCGCGGCCATGATTCAGCGGTAACCGAAAATCGCCATCAATAACTTGGTCACGAAGAAGTCCACCAGGAGGATAAAGACCGAAGACGCAACCACAGCCTGAGTGGTTGCCCTGCCCACGCCCTGGGTCCCGCCGCGTGCGGAAATTCCATAATAGCAACCCACGGTCGAGATAATAAAACCGAATATCAGCGGCTTTACCAGACCCATGAAAACATCTTGAAATGTCAGAATCTGCCAGGCGGTGCTCCAATACTGATGCCAGTCCATCCCGAGGAGCAAGCGGGCAACCACGCCCCCTCCGATCATGCCTAGGAGGTCCGAGATGATCGTCAGGAAAAAGAGCATGAAGACCGTGGAGATCACGCGCGGCGTTATCAGTTTCTTTGCCGGGTCGGTGCCGAGCGCCCGCATGGCATCGATTTGCTCGGTCACGACCATGGAGCCCAGTTCGCTCGCCATACCGGAAGAGTTTCTACCAGCCACCATTAGCCCGGTCAACACCGGACCCAACTCCCGAACCATGCCAACCGAAACTAATTGACCGAGCAGAGACAGCGATCCAAATCGTTGCAGCGTGGTAGAACTGTTCAAGGCCAAAACTGCCCCGGTGAAGAATCCAGTGAGCACCACGATGGGCAGCGATCCCACTCCGATCAGATCCGCCTGCTGCAACATATCGGCGAAATAGCGCGGATAGCGGAACAGGTTGGCGATCGACTGTCCCGCGAGCAAGGAATAATCCTGCAGGGTCTGGAGGGTATCTCTGGCGAATTCCGTAGGAGAGATCAGTTCCATGCGATTTGCAAATCGTGTGGCCGCGTCTCCGAACTATAGCAGAGGCTAAGAAAGCTTTCAGCTATCAGCTGTCAGCTTTCAGCGAAATGCTCTTAGGCACCGCTATTTTGAGGGGAAAGGGACAAGCTGAAATCTGAGAGCTGAAAGCTTATTCTTTCGCTTTCTTCTTGATATCGATGTTCAGGCGTTTGATTTTTTGATTCAAGGTGGAAAGAGGGATGTGGAAACGCTCCGCCGCATCGGTCTGATTCCAGTTGCACTTCTCCAGCATTTCGACAATGATCTGCCGCTCGCAATCTTCCATGATGTCGAACAGTGATGCGTCGGTTCGGCGTTCCAGCGCGGAAAATGCGGTGGCTCGACCCGCGATCTGGTCGGGCAGCAGTTCCGGGCCAACTTCCACGCCCGCGGACAGCACCACGGCGCGCTCGATTACATTTTCGAGTTCGCGCACATTGCCAGGCCAGGAGTAGGTCAGCAACGGACGCAAAGCTTCCGGAGTGATGCGCCGCGTCGGGCGCTCATTTTCCTCGGAATATCGATTCAGGAAAAACGCAGCCAGCAGCGGGATGTCCTCTTTACGCTGCCGCAGCGGCGGAAGGTCGATGGTAATTACGTTCAGCCGATAGAACAGGTCCTCGCGAAACTTGCCTTCGCGAACCTGCTGTTTGAGATCCACATTGGTAGCGGCGATGATGCGCACGTCCACCTGAAGTTCGTGTACTCCACCCAGATGCATGAATTTCTTGTCTTGCAGCACGCGCAGAATCTTGCTTTGCGTGTCCAGGCTCATAGTCCCGATTTCGTCCAGGAACAGCGTGCCCCGGTCGGCAATTTCAAAGAGGCCCTTCTTGGAAGCAACTGCGCTGGTGAACGCGCCTTTCACATGCCCGAACAGAATGGATTCCAGCAGATCAGGCGGCATCGAGCCCGTATTGACCGGAACAAAAGGACGCTCGCGACGCGGCGAGTTCAGGTGAATGGCCTTGGCAATGAGTTCCTTGCCGGTTCCGCTCTCACCCTGCAACAGCACCGTGGAGCGGCTGGGCGCAACCTGTGCGACCAAGTCGAAAATCTTCAGCATGGGCTCACTCTTGCCCACGATGTTTTCAAAGTTGTAGCGTTGCTTGAGCGCGCGCTTGAGTTGAACGTTCTCTTCTTCGGCGCGATGGCGCGCAACCGCCGCACGCACATCGGCGAGCAGTTTCTCGTTATCCCATGGCTTCTGGACAAAATTGGCCGCGCCCGCCTGCATGGCCTTCACCGCATTCTCGACCGTCCCGTAAGCGGTGACCATGATGATCGAGAGTCCCGGATCCTGAAGGTGAATCTCGGACAACAGATCCATGCCATTGCGATCCGGCAACGCCAGGTCGAGCAGCACGAGATCGAAGCTACGTTCGCCAATACGCGCCAGACCCTCGTCTCCGCTCGACGCGGATTCCACGCCGTAGCCTTCCAGTTCCAGCAACGTTTCCAGCGATTCGCGGATCGCCGCCTCGTCGTCGATGATCAACACTGAGCCAGCCGCCGGCACCGATCTTTCCCCCGAATTCTGCCGCACGATCACCGCCGCTTCAGACATTGACAGCCTTCCTGGTCAAAGGGAAATCGAGGTAGAACGTAGTGCCTTCACCATGCCGGCTCTCCACCCGAATCTTCCCAGCGTGCTCCTGGATAATGCCGTAGGTTACGGACAAGCCCAGGCCCGTACCTCGCGACTGCCCCTCCCGAGGAGCGGTCTTGGTCGTGAAGAACGGGTCGTAAATTCGGTGGATATGCTCCTGTGCAATGCCCGTGCCCGTATCCGACACCATCACGCTAACGCTTTCGCCGTTCATGGTTGCAATGCGCAGCGTTCCGCCATTGCTCATTGCGTCTTTGGCATTCAGGAACAGGTTCAGAAACACCTGCTGCAGCCGCCCGGCATTCCCATTGATCAGCGGGATCTGCGCGCTGCGCTCATCCTGTACTTTGATCCTCGTGACCTTGAACTGATGCTCCAGGAGCGCCAGCGTATCCGAGATGATTTTGTTCACATCGATGGCCGTGAATTCGGTGCCACTGGTGCGGGAAAAATTAAGCAGGTTGTTGACGATCTCGGACGCCCGGAAAGTCTGCCGCGTGATCTTTTCCAGGAGCGCACCCTTTTGCGGATCACCCTGCACTTGCTTCGACAGCATCTGGGCGTAGGAGGAAATGACTGCCAGCGGCGTATTCACTTCGTGTGCAACCCCCGCGGCCAGCAACCCGATCGACGAAAGTTTGTCAGCCTGCGAAAGTTGCGCTTCCAGCTCAATACGCTCAGTAATATCGTCCATGATGATGAGCCGGCCAATCACGCTGAAGTCCTTCGTAACCAGAGGTGCGATTGCGACATTGACCACGCGGCTTTCTCCCGTCGGCGTTCCCAGGCGGAACTTATACAAGTTGTGGATGCCGGGATTCTGCCGTACCCGGTAGAACTCTTCCACAAATGCAGCCGGAAAAACTTCTCCCAGAGGCCGGGTCAGAGCCTGCCACCGTGGCAGTGCATACATTACTTCCATTTGCGAGTTCCAGGACTCGATACGGTCCGCGAGATCCACCGCGAGCACGCCCACGTTGATCGACTCCACAATGTTTTCGTTGAAGTCTTTCAGGCGCTCGTATTCAGCGACTTTCTGTTGCAGTGACGCATACAGACGCGCGTTCTGTATGGCGATTGCCAAATAACCCGCCAGCGTCTCCAGCAGTTCCACATCTTCGCTGGTCAGGAAATCGCCTTCCACCGTCTTGCCCAGGCCAAGCACCGCGATGATGTGCTTCTGGGCGCGGCAGGGAATGTAATAATTCAGATCCAGCTTGGCAATGGCCTGCTGTGCATTCAAGGTTTCGCGCGGAACCTGGTGCGTGTTGTCGAAGAACAAATGTCCGACCACATCCTCCGGCCGCGGCGTGCCCAGAAAACTCAAATCCAGCCCCGCAGTTTGCGTCATGCCGAAAGACTTGGCGATCACGAACTGCTCAGATGTCTCCCCGTCGGACAGGAAAACCGCCATGCGGTCGACCAGCAACGTCCGCGAAAGCCGGTCCACAACCGCGCTCAGCATCTTGTCCAGATCGGTTTCCGAACTCAGCTCGCGTCCAAATTCGATCAGCGTTTTCCGGTAATCGTAGCCCGTGCGATAAAAGAATTGGTCAATGCGTTCTTGAATCCACTTCCGCACCGGATCAAACAACAGCGCCGTGGCCACGATGGCAAGCACCAGGCCGATCGGTCCAGAGCTGGGTATCTGCAGGTGGACCAATTCGGCGACGCCCGCCACCACTGCAAAATATGCGCCCGCGATGGCTCCGGCCGCCAGCGTGTACACCATGCCGCGCTTGAAGATCAGGTCTACGTCCATCAACCGGTAGCGGAAGATGGCGTAACCAAAAGTCAGCGGCAGGATGCCCAGCGACAACACCGAAACCTTCATCGCCGTCGTGGGCAGCGCCCCGGTCAGGTAAGGCAGCACGTAGAACAGCGTGAACGGCGTGATCGCCAGAATCGTTCCCCGGGTCACCCACTTCAGCTGCTGCCGTAGGATCGGCGTGCTTGCCCGGCGGTAGTTGTACACCAGCACTCCGGCGGCAGCGATGAAGTACACCGCCTGGCAACCCATCTCCAACCGGTCCAGGTTCCAGCGCAGCATTTCGCTGGCTTTGAGGAACGTCACCGCCACCACGTGAACACTCAACAGCAACAAACCCGGAACATAAATCCCGAATATGACCCATTGGTGCCTGCGGACGAACCAATGCCGCTCCGGAAAGGTCAACACGAAATGCAAAAACAGGGCAGCCTGGAGCAGCCCCGCCACGACGTTGCCCCAATAAATCGTCCAATCAAACCCGTTGAACTTTCCGGTGTAATGGAACGAGTAGAAGATGAACGAAACCAGGCAGAAGGTATAAAAGTGAGTCGATCCCGGTGCGGTCCAGCGTCGCAGCAACACATACAGCCCAATGCCAAGATAGATCAACCCAATCAGGCGCAGCCAGTTGTACGGAGACCGCTCTGCCGGAACCGGAATCAGCACCACATCCACCGGCACCGATTGGCGTATGAGGGAATAGGTAGCCTTCGACCAGGCGCCCACGCGATACAGTTCGCGGGTTCGAGCGGCCGTATTACTTACCGGGTGTTGAGCAATCGCGGTAAGCTGATCGCCTACCTTGATGCCCGCGCGAGTTCCCGGTCCGCCAGCCTCGACTCGGTCAGCCGTAAGCCGCCCGTGATGCTCAACCCACCAAACTCCGTCCTCAGGAACTTGAAACTGACGCTCGGTTTGAAGGTTATAACCGGCGTAGACCACGGCAGCGGCCGTCAACAAGGCCAGCAGGATGGCTGTAAATCGGATTTGAAAATCCCTGTTCATGCGCCGCACAGGCTCCGCCGCCCGCAGGGACAAACTACCTTGCTGTTCCTTCTGCACTTTCACTGCCATCAGCGGGACCATGCGATGCCCTATAAAACGCCTCAATACAACAGCTTCCAATATTATAGAGGCCCGCCCATAACAGGGGTATGCTTTTTGGAATAGTCCATGTGGTATTTTGTAACCCAATGAACCGCCATGTCGTTACGAAAAACCTGCCAACCGACTTAGATGCCTGTCATCCTAGAGGAAGCGGAGTACTTCTTTAGATGCCTGTCATCCTGAGGAAGCGGAGTCCTTCGCTCGCGAAGGACTCCCAACGAAGGATCTCTGCACTGGCTCCCACCGAACAAACGAAGCCGCCTGATTCAGGCAAACCCGCCCAGCCCGTGCAGCGCGGACACTCCCGTCCGCGCGCTGTACGGCCAGCGTCGCTCCCGTGAGGAAACGCGACCTGATTGAAGCGGGATTCGAGAAAAGCGACCCTTTTAGCCGCGGAGCGGCATAAGAATGCAGCCCGCGGCGTAAGCCGTGGGTAAAAGGCGGGAACCAGACAAGCCCCAACCGGGGCGAAAGATAGCTCTCACACGCACGATTCCATTCTCACCGCCGCACGGGCCTTCGCCAAGAACTCAGAAGAGTTTTTAGCCGCGGAGCGGCGTAAGAATACAATCCACGGCGTAAGCCGTGGGTAGAAATGGGAAGCCGATGAGCCCCAGCGGGGCGAAAGACTAGCTCTAACGCACGCAGCTAACGCGCTGGATACTTAATCCTTACGCGGCGCAAGGCAGGCCAAAGTTCCGCACCGACGATAGAATCTACTTGACGCGCCCCTCCAAGCAGGCTAACATAGTGCTAACAATATTAGCTGTTTGATAACAGCAATAGTTTCCCGCTCTTTGACAACCTGGAAACTGCACAAGTCCTTTGAAAGGGATATTTTAGATGGGTATCTCGAATCTCCGACCCGTTTTCATAGACTTTAGGCATAGAGATTGCAAGGTATGCCTGCGCTAAGTCCTTTAGAAGGGATATTTTACGTGGGTATCTCCGAAACAGACCGTTTGTTTTCATAGATCTGGCGGGAAATGCAAATTTTAGGGTATATACCGGGTACCTAATGGTTAATCAGACCGCTCAATTAGTAACTATTAGGTAAACTACCCACAGCAGAGAGACCCTGCTCCCGCTCCAACTTCTCCCGCTCCAACGAAGACACCAAGCAAAACTCAGAATGATATACTCCTCAACGTCCTGGAGAACGACTTCGATGAGACTCGCTGCAATCGTGCTATCCGTGACTTTGCTTCTTACCGCCGCAACCGCCCAGACTTTCAAAGTGTTCTATACCTTCAACTTCACCGACGGGAGCGCTCCCAACGGAGATCTCATCCGTGACTCCGCCGGAAATTTCTATGGCACGACCCAGTTCGGCGGCTCTTCCAATCGAGGACTGGTATACAAGCTGGATCCCACCCGCCACCAAACCATCCTCTACACTTTCACGGGCGCATCCGACGGCGGCACTCCCATTGGCCGCTTGCTTCGCGACAGCTCCGGCAACCTCTACGGAATTACATCGCTCGGCGGAGATCCCACGTGCGCCTGTGGAACCGTTTTCAAACTGGCGAAGAACGGATCGTTGAAAACGCTCCATAAATTCAAGGGGGGCAAAGACGGCGCCCAGAACCAGGGACAGCCTGAACTTGGGCTAGTGATGGTCAACGGCGATCTCTATGGCTCGGCCAGCTTCGGCGGCGTCTCTGGCTGCGATGGCACCCTGGGCTGCGGAGTACTCTTCAAAGTCACCCAGTCCGGCAAGGAGACAATACTGCACCGCTTCACCGGCCAAGCGGACGGAGCCTTCCCCCAGGATTTGACCAGCGACCTAGCTGGAAACATTTATGGCGCCACTGGCGGCAGCTACATGCAGGGCAACGCGGGAACTCTCTTCAAACTGGATACGACCGGCAAGCTTACGACCCTCTACACATTCCCCGGCGGTGCCGCCGGTAATTCCCCACGCTGGCACCTGCTCCGAAGCGCAACTGGCGTGTTCAGCGGCGTAACCCAGTTCGGCGGGGAGACCACGAACTGCGCCATCTCGTCGGCCGGATGCGGCGTTGTCTTCACAGTGAACGCTTCGGCCAAAGAGCGCGTCCTGCACACCTTCGGCAAGCAGGCCAGTGGCGGAGACGAGCCTTCCGGCGGACTTCTCGATGTGTCAGGCAACTACTACGGCGCAACCCTCTACGGTGGAACCATAAATTCAGCTTGTACTTTTGGTTGCGGCGTGGTCTATCGACTCAGCAGCAGCGGCAAATATTCCGTGCTTTACCGTTTTACCGGAGGGACGGATGGCGGGCTCCCGAGCGGTAGGTTGACCGAAGACGCCTCCGGCAACCTTTATGGCGCCACTGATACAGGAGGCAACGGGAGCAACGGCGTGATCTACGAGATCACGCCGTGATTCGTTTGCGCCGTGAGGCTGGACACTCCGGTAAAATCATAGTTTCCCATGACGACGACCGAAGAAATCATCCAGCGTGAAAAACAGTTCCTGCTCCAGACCTACAGCCGCTACCCCCTGGTCATCGAGCGTGGCAAGGGAGTCCTCCTCTTCGACCTCGACGGCAAGAAGTACGTCGACTTCGTCGCCGGCCTGGGAGTGAATGCGCTCGGTCACGCTCATCCTAGAATCGTGAAGGCAATACGCGAGCAGGCGGCCCGCGCCATTCACCTCTCAAACCTTTACTACAACGAATATCAGGGACGCCTCGCCGAGAAACTCTGCACCCTGTCCGGCTTGCAACGCGCCTTCTTCTCAAACAGCGGTACCGAAGCGATCGAGGGCTCGATCAAACTAGCTCGCCTCGCTGGACATCGCGTCGGAGGCGCCGCCAAAAGCCAACTGATTGCCCTCGAAGGCTCCTACCACGGCCGGAGCTTCGGATCGATGTCCGTCACCGGGCAGGACAAGTACCGCAAAGGTTTCGAGCCGCTGCTGGAGGACGTGAAGTTTGTCCCACGCAACGACGTCGAAGCCCTCCGCGCCGCGGTGAACGACAACACGTGCGCGATTGTTCTTGAGCCGATTTTCGGTGAAGGAGGAATCTACGAATGCTCGGTGGAATTCCTGAAAGAGTGCCGCACCCTTTCCGACCGCCATCACGCGGCGCTGATTTTCGATGAGATCCAATGCGGCCTCGGGCGCACCGGAACCATCTTCGCCTTCCAGACGTTCGGCGTCACACCCGACATTGTCGCCATCGCCAAGCCCATCGCCGCAGGCATCCCGCTGGGAGCTTTTCTGGTCAAGGAAGAGTTCGCATCGGCGATCTCGCCCGGACAACACGGAACCACTTTCGGCGGAGGCCCGCTGGCGTGCCGGGTCGCCCTCGAGTATCTAGCCATCGTTGAAGAAGACAAGCTGCTGGAAAACGTCGCCGGTGTGGGCGCGTATCTGCAACAAGAGCTCAAAGGGTTGACGGAACGCTATGCAGCGGCGCGTGAGGTTCGTGGCCGCGGCCTCATTCAGGGCCTGCAGCTTGACGTTCCCGCCCGACCGATTGTGGAGCAAGCTTTCGCTGAAGGCGTTCTCTTCAACAGCACCCAGGACACCGTCCTTCGTTTCCTACCCCCATTCCTGCTGCAGGAAAAACACGTAGACAAAGGCATACGAGTCCTCAAGAAACTACTAGGAAAGAAACGCACCAAGTCGTCGCAGGCCGCCTGAGCCGACTTCATTCCTGCCGCAGCGCCACAAACGGATCGATCAACGTCACCCGGTGCGCCGGCATAAAACAGGAGACGCCCGCCGCATCCACGATCTCTGAGCGGGACACCCACCAAAAAAAGGAGAGCCGAAGCTCTCCCTGCACAGAAGCAACAAGAGGCGATACTCTTATATAGAACGCTGCAGCCGTTGAAAAGTTGTCCGACCACAAACAGAAAGTCGCGGTGAACGGCGCATTGCCAGTAGACATCAAAGCCAAGCAGAAATTCGTAGTCCAAGAACGCTGGATCAACCTCGACGGTGCCCGGATGCGCTATCTGTACGCCGGTTCCGGACCGCCATTACTTCTCGTCCACGGCTTGCTCGGATACTCGTTCTCCTGGCGATTTACTATTCCCGCCCTGGCGCAACACTCAACCGTCTATGCCGTCGATCTGATGGGAACCGGTTTCTCTGATCGTCCGCCAGACCTCGACTGCTCGTTCCGAGCAAGTGCCCAGCGCCTGCTGCGCTTCATGGATGCGACCGGCAGCGCCAGTTGCGATCTTCTGGGCACATCGCACGGCGGGGCGGTGTCCATGATGCTGGCCGCCTTGGCGCCAGAGCGCATTCGGCGGTTGATTCTAGTGGATCCTGTCAACCCTTGGTCGGCCCACGGAAAGCATTTGAGCGTTCTTCTCAGCAACCCTCTGGTGGCGCCGATCTTTCTGACTCTCGCGCCCCGGGTGCGAATTCTAGACGAGTTCTATCATCGCCGGATGTTCGGCGACCCACGACGCATTCCTCCCGACAGTCTCGAAGGTTATCGCAAGCCCATGCGCATTCCAGGTTCCTACGAATATGGATTAGCCGTGCTGCGCTCGTGGAACCGCGATCTAAGAGAACTGGAATTGGTGTTGCCGCGCATCGCAGACATCCCAACTCTGCTGACCTGGGGAACCTCGGATACTGCGGTCGATCCCGCGTCAGCCCACCAGTTGCAGCAGCGGTTGCACGATTGCCGCCTGCTCATGTTCAAAGGCGTGGGACATCTTCCGTACGAAGAAGTACCCGAAGAATTCAATCGCACCGTGACTGCGTTCCTATCGGCAAACTCTCATTGATGCTTCATCGAGTGGATGCTAACCTCGAACCCAGAGCGCGCCGAAAATACTCGAAAATGAAGCCGACCAACTCTCCGCCGCTGTCCGCTATTCAGCGATGCTCTCGCTTCCTGCATCTCGACATTCCTGAAGTGTGGGTTCGCTTCCTGCTGGCGATTGTGGGCTTGACTCTGGCGTTCGGCGCTGCGCTTTTCTCCACAGTGTCGCAAGAGTCGGGAAACCTCTGGGCAACTCTCGTGCTGGCCTCCACTGCGCTCGTGCTAGCCGTGATCGTGGGCTTGACCACGGTGCCCTATCTCGCCCGCCGCGTGGCTGGCGCTCGCATTCGCGATGCTTTCGACTTCGACGTTACCCGGGTTGGGATTGTGTACGTGGCCATCGTGCTGGTGATCGGGATCGCCGCTCTGAACACCGGCAACAACTTGCTCTACATCGTTTTGGCGGCGATGCTGGCCGCGATTCTGGTTTCCGGTTTCGCGTCGGCCATCGTGTTACGCGATCTGGAACTGGATGTCCGCTTGCCGGAGCATGTTTTCACGGGTCGGCCCGCGCTAGGCCGAATCGTGTTGCGGAACCCGCGGCGCTGGTTGCCCTCGTTTTCGGTGAATGTCGTATCCGCTAAGAAAAACGGCGTGGCCAAACGCTGGGAGTGGATGCCAACCACGTTCGCCGTTCCGCCGGGACGTCCTCGGGAGAAGCAGTGGATGCGGTTCCGGGATTACAAATTGCGCCGAGTTTCCAAAGCCGAAGCCCCACCTGGCATTTTTGAAGGGGCAGCATACTTTCCCTATATTCCCGCCGGTAGCGAACTGAAGGCAGATCTCGAACTTCGTTTCGATCGCCGAGGATGTTATCAGCAGAAGACGTTTGGCTTGGCGACGCGGTTTCCTTTCGCATTTCTGACCAAGACCCGCCATCTGCCGCTGGCCCGCGAAATCATTGTCTATCCTAGAGTGGAGCCTGCCGACGAATTTTTCGAAGTTCTGCCCATGATCACGGGCGAGTTAGAAACGTTCGTGCGTGGACGCGGCGATGACCTGTATCTGATTCGCGAGTACATGCCGGAAGATTCAGCTCGCCATGTGGACTGGAAGGCTACGGCCAAATCGGGGTCGCTCAAAGTGCGCGAGTTCAGCCGGGAGGACGAGCGCAAGCTCCGAATCGTATTCGACAATCCTGCGCGCGGGGTGATTTCAGAGAACGCGTACGAAGACGCGGTCACTCTGGCAGCATCGCTGAGTTGGCACTTCGCGGCTCAGAACACGGAGATCTCCTTCGTCTCTCAAGGCTACAGCGGAGAGCCCGATATTTACCGGTTTCTCGCGCATCTCGCGATCGCGCAGCCGCAGTCATCGCCATCGGTCATCGAGAGTCTCCGGCCTTCCGATGACTACAACATTATTCTTACGACGCGAGCTCGCGGCAGCCTTCCCACCGCGCTCTGGGCATGCTCCTACTTTGTTTTCGTTGCAAGGACTTGAGTCCACTTGCTTCCCTAGAACGGCTTTTACAGTTGTCCACAAAGCGGACCAATTTGGGCCTAAAGGATCTTCTTGCGGTTGCATACCTGATTCTTCCTCTTTTCATTGGCCGCGTTTCGTCATATACTCGCGCCCGCGTTGCTTTCGGAGGTGAATTTCCGAGGGGGTGAATCAATGCATGTTTTCGATCTAATTAGTGCGCAGCTTACGCATCAAGCGGATGCCAACGAGACTGTCCTCGACGTGGCACGAGCCATGGTGGAGCGCAACATCGGCGCCGTGCCGGTACTTCGCGATGGCTTCCTGGTCGGGATCTTTTCCGAGCGCGACCTGATGAAACGTGTGGTGGCCGAAGGCCGCGACGCTCGAACCACGCTGGTGGGCGATGTCATGACCGATGATCCACTCACTGTGTGTCCCGACGAGAGCCTCGAAACCTGCATGGTTATCATGCGGCGGCACGGTTTCCGCCACCTGCCGGTATGCGAGGGCAGGGAACTCAGAGGGATCGTTTCGCTGCGCGACATCCTGCTCCATGACCTCAATGAAAAGGATCATGAGGTTCGGATGATGAGGGCCTACATCCAGGCGTCTCCAGAAATATAGGATGAATTGAGGGCCACGCTGGCCTGTCGAAAGCGTCGCCGTCCTCCTGCAGCGGGATCAGTCTACCCTCTAGCTTTCACCGCAACGCCAGGCCTCATTGTCCCCTGCTCTCCGTAGTATGAAAGAGAAGACCTCAATCACACTATCGAAAGAGGTACTCACCGGCATCGATCGGATTGCAGGATCGAAGCAATCGCGTTCAGGTTTTATCGAAGCCGTGCTGAGACAGTATCTGCGCAAGCAGGCGAGAGCACGGGTCGAAGCTCGCGATCTCGAACTCATTAATAAGGCCACGGATGAGCTGAATGCAGAGGTGGAAGACGTTCTCCGGTATCAGGCAACATCGGAATAGCTGCCGGCGGAGATGAACAGATGAGACGAGGCGAAATTTATCGCGTTCATCATCCCAGCGACGATCCCAAACTTTACCGGAGCTTCGTGGTCGTTAGCCGCCAGATCCTGATCGATTCCAGATTTCCCACCGTCGCCTGTGCCCCGATACTCACTCGCGGGCACGGGTTCTCAACCCAGGTTTCGGTCGGCATCGACGAAGGCTTGAAACATGAAAGCTGGATTCTGTGCGATAACCTCGTGAGTCTCCGCAAGGTGCAACTGACACGCTTCGTTGGCTTCCTGGCGCGCTCCAAGGTCGAGGAGTTGGACCGAGCCCTCAAGATGGCTCTCGCCCTGGAGTAGCCTGGTCGGTGTCGCCGCCGTGTCTGTGAATTTAGGTTGATCGATGCACTGTGGAGCGTCGCTTCCATTTGTGGCTCACTTCTTCTTCCCTACCTTGTTAGTCCGTTCAAATGGCGTGTTGTTTTTCCGCCTACGGTACGCGTTCAACACAGATACCAAACTTGGTGGGCCAGCCCGACGCCGGGCCTTTCCAACTCATCTCAATATGAAAATTCCGCAGGTCGATCTGGTTCCTTCACCCATGGGCTTATCCTCTCGACCATTCCGTTCTGCAGGTCGTCCTGCACCGGTCCATCACCGTTGTAAAGGGGTGCCAGATAGATGCCATGACGCGCAGCGATGGCCTCGATCTCCGCGACCCGCTCCGGAGTGATAAAGCCTCTTCCCTGAGAGAACGGTTCGAACCGGCGTTCCAGAGCGAGGGCCATGCCTTCGAGCAGGCATCCATGGACAACGTCGGGGAACGGATGCCGGTTCAGAATTCCATGAAAATCCGGCGCGAAGCTCAATCCGCCAGTGATTTGTCCCAGACCCCCGAAAAAGATTTTGGCGCTCGGCATCTGCGCGCTTGGAGACAAGTTTTTCGGATAGCCCGCATCGCAAACGATTGCGTCGGGCGCGATCCGGCCCAACAGAAGCGAAGGGGACGCCAGACTCGCGGCGCAGATCACGATATCGGCCTCGGCGGAAAATCGCTGTAGACCTGTCGCGATTTCCACCTGAACTCGATGGGCATGCAATTCCGCCGCGAGCCTGCGTAGTCGCTCTGCGTTGCGGGCGTTGAGCAGCACCCGCTTCACGAGAGGCGCTAAACAGCGCGCACAGCCGGACCCCACATCTCCGGTTGCTCCAACGATGAGCAGCGTTGAGCTGCGGAGGTTCCGACCCTCCAGCGCGCACATCTTCTTGATGCCCTGAACGATGAAACCAACCGTCAATGTGTTGCCGGTGGTGAAGACCGTAGCATGTCTCTCGGGAAGCTGATCGAAGTTGCCCTCGATTAAAATGGAGCTGAATCCGCCGAGACTCACGATCTGTGCTCCAGCCTTGATCGCGCACGCCGCCGCCGCTCGCACCCGGGCGATGTTCTCGTGCACGTATGCGGCTTCCAGACGGTCGGGAGGAATGAAGGAGTCGATGTAAAGGCCG
>Ga0210405_10003939_pt1 | contig 14193 bp, 5 predicted proteins | sample IncBWH11MmetaG_FD_155492 | JGI IMG/M metagenome (GOLD analysis project Ga0210405, IMG submission 155492) | Forest soil microbial communities from Barre Woods Harvard Forest LTER site, Petersham, Massachusetts, United States - Inc-BW-H-11-M | ecosystem: Environmental > Terrestrial > Soil >... | reverse complement strand
AACCGCCCTCCACGGGTCGGAAGAGCGTGTCGCCGGCATTGCAATTTCGACCGTCGTTGACTCCGGCGGGATGCTCAACGTTTCCGGGGGCACGGCGATCGGCTGCCACGTGCTTGCCGGCAGCGCCATCGTGCAAGCGCTAGGTGTGGCGCTTGGTATCGGAGTTGGCGGGACCCTCAAACTTTCTGCGGGCGGCACCGCAATTGACGCCGATTTCGACGAAGGGCTGGAGCAAATCTTCTCCGGCGGAACCGATATCCGGGGTTCAATCTTCGAAGCCTCGCAGACGATCTTTGCCGGCGGCGAATCCGACGATGCCGTGCTCGCTATTGCCGCGCAGACCGTTTCGAGCGGCGGCTTCGCGCTGCGAACGGTCCTCAAGACCATTGGCGAAGAGCTTGTGCTGGCGGGCGGCACATCGTTGCAAACGTCCGTGCTCGATCGATCGCTCGAGACTCTGGCGGGGAGAGCGGTCGGAACGTTGGTCGAATCCGGCGGCAGAATAAACGTTTCGGGTGGCGTTGCCAGCGCCACGATTCTTTCGAGCGGCGGCACCGCGACCATCGGCAAGGGCGGCACGGCCATCGGTTCCCTGGTCGCCGGCGGATCGCAAATTGTCGGCAGCGGCGGCATTGCCAGCGCAACCCGGGTCGGTAACGCCGGTTTCGATCACGGCGAGGAAACCGTTTCGGCCGGCGGCCGTGCGATCGGCACCGTGGTGACGGTTGGCGATCAGACCGTTCTTGCCGGCGGCATTGCCAGCGGCACAACTGCCGGCAACGCCCCCCTGATCATCGGCAAACAGATAGTCTCACGCGGCGGCCTGGCCGTCGGGACGATCGTCAAATTCCAACAAGAAGTCGCGTCGGGCGGTACGACATCGGCGACCACGATTACTGCCGACGGAGTAACGATCGTTTCCTCGGGGGGCGTTATCAAGGGCCTTACGGATCTCAGTGGCATTCTTGTCCTGGAATCGGGCGCAAAAATCAACACCGAGGTTGAATTTGACGAAGGCGGCGATCTGATCATTTCAGGCCAGACCGTATCGGCAGGCTTGTTGCTCGACGCGTTCGATGAGACCGACTACATCGATTTGGCGTCGGTGCCTTTTGTGCCGGGCGGCACCGCCTCGATCATTTCAGGGTCTACGCTCGATATTCTCGAAGCCGGCAAACACTATGACCTGAATTTCGACGATTTCCTTGGGCCGGTGTCGGGACATTTCCTGCTGGGCCGTTCGCAGTTCGACTCCGGCACGGAGATCACGCTCGCGAAAGGGCCAATCGTCAGCAGCGGCAGCAGCGCCACCGTGTCGGCGGGCGAAAGCAGCAGTGACGTCGCGGTCAACGGCGGCATGCAGCTTGTTGAGACCGGCGGAACGGCCGACGGCACCGTGGTTAGGGCCGGCGGCACTCAACAGATCGCTGCCGACGGCACGGCCAGTGGCACGCTTGTCCAGCGAGGCGGCGTCGAGAACGTCGCTGGCACGGATCTCGATGGCACCGTCAACGACGGCGGCGTCCAGAGCGTTCTGGGTGGCGGGTTCGCGATCGACACGGTCCTCAACGATCCCGGCGTACAAAGCATTGGTTCGGGCGCTTCCGCCAGCGGTGTGCGCATCAGCGGCGGCGAGCAGGACGTCCTTTCCGGCGGGCTTGCGCTGGACACCCTGGTGGTCGCGGGCGGTGCCACGTCGGGGCTGCAACTTGTTGAATCTGGCGGCCTCGCCAGCGCGACGGCGATCGGCGCCGGCGGGTTCGAAACGATCCTGGCCGGCGGCTCCGACATCGCCGCCACAGTCGGCAGCCGCGGAACCCAGCGCGTGTTCGGCAGCGCTTCGGACGATCTCGTCGAAAGCGGCGGCATTCAGATCGTCGGCAGCAGCGGCATTGTTCAAGGCGCGATCCTCAGCGGTGGCGAAGAGGACGTCTTCGGCAGCGCCGTCGGCACAAGCGTCGGGACCGGCGGCGTGCTGGCGGTCGAAAGCGGCGGCGGCGCGGCGAGTGTCACCGTAGGCGCCGGCGGGACGCTCGTCATACTCGGCGGCGGCAGCGCGTCCTATTCGATCGCTTCCGGCGCCACTCTGGAAATCGGCTCCGGCGTGGTGCTCAGCGGCATCATCGTCAGCGACGGTATGACCCTGGAGGTATCGGGCGGCACCGCGGTGGCCGCAGCGATCCAACCGTTCGGCCAAGACCTCGTTGTCTCCGGGGGCTTGACCAGCGGCACCATTGTTTCGAGCGGCGGCACGGAAATCGTCTCCCAGGCGGGCCTCAGCATCAGCGCGATCCTGCAGACGTCAGGCGAACAGATCGTCGCCAGCGGCGGGACCGCTATCGGCACAACGATCGCATCCGCTGCGGAGCAAGTGATCTCCGCGGGCGGCACTGGCTTGAACTCCGAGATCGGCGCAGCCGGTTCGCAGACCGTCTACGGCCTGTCCATCAGCACCACGGTCGATGCCGGCGGTGAGCAGTTTGTATCATCGGGAGGCACGGCGGTCGCCGCGCAGCTCAGCGGGACGCAAGAGGTTCGCTCCGGGGCGGTCGGGCTCGGCGCACTGCTGCGCGGCGAAAACGCCGATCTCGAGATTGCCGGATTTGTCAGCGGCACGTTCGTCAGCAGCGGCACGGTTCGGGTCTTCTCGGGCGGCATCGATTCGGGCGCGACCATCAACAGTGCCGGTACCCAGTTCATCTTCGCAGGCGGCGAGGCGCTCGGTGCCATCCTCATCGGGGGCACTCAGTTCGTGTCGGCGGGCGGCTTCGCTGGCGGCACCATCGGTGGAACGCAGATCATCGAAAGTGGCGGCACGAGCCTTGCCGCCGGCGTCGGCGCGGGCGGCTTGCTTGATGTTCTGTCCGGCGCAGTGACCAGCAACGCGATTATAAGTGGCGGATCAGAATTCGTTTCCGGTGGCTTGGACATCGGCGCGACGCTGCTTGACGGCGGCGGCCGGTTGGTCGAATCAGGCGGTCGCGCGATCAGCGCGACTGTCGCGAGCGGCGGCGTCGATTTCGTGCTTGGACACGGTCTGGCCATCGGCACGATCGTACAAAGCGGCGGCACGGAATTCATCGCGTCGGCAGGCACTGCTTCCGCCAGCAGAATTGCCGGTGGAACCGAGGTCATAGCAGGCGACAGTGCCGGCGGCCTCGCCATCGGCGCGACGGTCCTGCAGGGCGGCCTGCAAGTAATTTCGGCCGGCGGCACGGCGGTCGGCACGATCATAAGCTTCGGCGGTCGCGAGATCATTTCCGCCGCGGGCACGGCGAATGCGACCACGATCCGCGGCGGCACCGCTGAAATCGCGGATGGCGGGTCGGTAGGCTCCTCGATCGCGTTTGCAGGCGGCGGAGGCACCCTGCAGATCGACGCCACGCCGAGCGCGACCATCAGCGGGTTCGTTCTCGGCGACGTGATCGACCTTGCCGACCTCGCATTCAGCAGCGGCACCGCCGCAACGCTGACCTCCGGGGGCGTCCTCGTCGTCACCGAAGGCGCTACGACGAGGATGGTGCAGCTCGATCCGGCACACAACTATGCCTTGCAGAGCTTCGCCTTGTCCGCCGATGCCGGCAGCGGCACGGATGTCCGCGCCCTGGTGCCGTTGTTCGTGAGCAGCGCCGGCTTTGTTCCGACGTCGGGGCCGCTGCGCGCCGGCCAGTCCATCACCATCACGCTGCATTTGAACGAACATCCGGTGACGGTAGCTGGCGCTCCGAAGCTCAGACTCAGCAATGGCGCCTTCGCCGCATATGTCGCGGCAGCCTCATCGCCGTCATCCGGAACGCTCGTGTTCAAATACACGGTGTCGGCCGGACAAGACACATCCGATCTGCAGATTGCCGGCGTGGTGACCAGCGGCGCCTCTGTGAAAGACACCACCGCGAGTCACAACAGCGCCGATTTCTCCTACGTGCCGAATTCGGACCTCGGCCTCGCCATCGACACGCGCGCGCCCAGTATCACCAGCGTGGGCGTAACGGTATCGAGCGGCGGCACGGCGGTCGGCCTCGGCGGCACGGTCGCGATCGAGTTGCAGCTCAGCGAGGCGGTGGTGGTCAGCGGAACGCCGACGCTGAAGCTCAGCGACGGCGGCACGGCGGTCTACGTTCCGGGCGGATCGTCCAATCCGGCGGGCGGCAGTCTCGAATTCGACTACACGGTCGGCAGCGGCCAGAATACGGCCGACCTCACGATCAGCAGCCTGAGCCTCCTGAGCGGAGCCACGATCACGGACTCTGCGGGCAATCCGGTCAATCCGACGCTGCCGCCCGCCGGCAAGAACCTGCACCTCACCATCGACAGCATCCGCCCGAGCGTGACGTCGGCAACCATTGCCCCGTCATCGGGCACGATCTCCAACGGCGGCACCGCGGTCATCACGCTGAAGCTGAGCGAAGCGGTGACGGTGAGCGGCGGTACGCCCGTGCTCGATCTCAACGACGGCGGCACCGCGATCTATGCCGGTGGCGCCGGCACGACCTCGCTGACGTTCGACTACGTGGTCGGCAGCGAGACCGCGGCGGACCTGCGGATTACCGGCATCGAGAACGCCGCGACGGTCGTTGACTCCGCTGGCAACGCGTCGTCTTCCAGACTGTCGTTCGACCTCAAGCTGGGCGTCAACGCCGATTTCTGGAAAACCGGCAAGAGCGGCAACTTCGCCGCCGGCTCCAACTGGACCTTGAACGCGCCGCCGGCGCCCGGCCAGGAAGCGGTCATCGGCGTCGCCGGCACCTATACGGTCAGCGTCACATCCGCGGCGGCGGTTGCGGCGATCGGCATCGGCAACAAGGGCGCGACGCTCTCGATTGCCAGCGGAGCAACCTTCAGTGCAGCGAGCGGGACTGGTATCGACGCCAACCTCGGCGCCGTCGTGGTGCATAGCGGCGCGACCTTCGCGGCCGGCGGTATCTTCACAAATTCCGGCACTGTCTCTGCCGCGGGCGGCAGCGTCATCCTCAGCGGCGGCACCGTTGGCAATTCCTCAGCGGGCACGATCGCAGCGTCCGGCGGCGGGATCGTTGAACTGATCGGCGCGACGATACTCGGCGGCGCGCTGAAGACGGCCGGAAGCGGCTCTTTGATCGAGACGGCAAGCGGCAGTGCCGATCTGATCAGCGGCAGGACGATCGGCCCGGGCGCGCTCGTCCACGTTTCCGACGGCAGCACGCTCACGCTCGCCGGCGTCGTTCGCAATTCCGGAACGATCGTGGTGGCGGGCACCGACGCGACCCTGCTCTTGCTCGACAACATCAGCGTCACCGGTCCCGGGAGGTTGCAGGCTTCCGGAACCGGCGCGCTGATCAAGACAATCAGCGGCACCGTTGACGCGATCAGCGGCGCAACAATTGCGTCCGGCACGCTGGTCGAGATCACCAGTGCCAGCACACTGAAGCTGAGCGGTGCGCCGATCGGCTCCGGCGGCATTGTCGTGGTGGAGAGCGGCGGCACCGTCAGCGGCGCCACGGTGTCGAACGGCGGCACTCTCATTGTCTCATCCGGCGGCCTCGCCGACCCGACCACGGTTCTCAGCGGCGGCACCGAGGTTGTCAGCTTCGGCGGCGCCGATGAAGGCGCACTGGTCTCGGGCGGCACGCAGTTGGTTTTCGGTTCGGCAAGTGGTGTGACTGTCGGCACCGGCGCTCAAGTGGTGCTTGCCGGCGGCGTGGCCGTCGCGACGGCGGTCAAGAACGGCGGTGTGGAGCTTGTCTCCGGCGGCGGCAGCGCCACCGGCATCGTCTCGAGCGGCGGCGTGCTGGAGTTGATCGGCGCCGGCCAGGACGTGAGCGCGATGACATTGAGCCGCGGCGCGATTGTGGAGCTGCTCTCCGGCGCCACGACCAGCAATGCCGTCAGCAGCGGCGTCACGACCAAGGCTTTGGCCGGCGGCGCGCAGAGCGGCGGCGCGGTTCTTTCCGGCGGCCTCCTCGATATCTTCTCAGGCGGGCTCGGCAGCAGCGTGACCGTGAGCCGCGGCGGCCGCTTGGTGATCTTCTCCGGCGGCACGGGCGTGGGCACGAGTGTCGCGAGCGGCGGCACCGAAATCATCTCCGGCGGCGGCATCGAGTCCGGCCTCGCGCTCAGCGCGCATGGGACCGCGATCGTTTCATCCGGCGGCGTTGTCGTCCTCGTCGGCAGCAGCACGACGTCGGGCCTGACGATCCTTTCCGGGGCCACGCTGGAAGTGGGCTCGGGCTACACGCTGGGCAGCTTTGTCGTCAGCAAAGGCGTGACCGTTGCCGTCCTCTCGGGCGGCATCGTGACGAGCGCGACGAGCGTGGGCAACGGCGGGGTTCTTGAACTCCTGGGCGGCAGCACCGCCTCCGCCACGCCCCTTTCCGGCGCCACCTTGGAGGTGGCCTCCGGCTACGTCCTCAACGGCCAGGTGGTCAGCAAGGGGCGCACGCTGGACGTGGCGGCGGACGGCGTCGCCAGCGCGACCACAATCCTCGCGAGCGGCACGGAAATCATTGCCTCAGGCGGCATTGAATTGGGGGTGGAATCGATCGCCTCGGGTGGACTGCTGGAAACGGCCGCCGGCGGCACGGCGATCGTGAGCGGCACCGTGACCAATTCCGGGACGCTGTTCGCAAGCGGTGCTCACAGCCTCATCGATATTGTCGGTGGTGCGATTGTCACCGGCGGCGGCATCGCCAGGATCGGCAACGGCATTATCGATATCGAGAGTGCCGGCGACAATCAGAACGTCGTCTTCCAGTCCGGCGGCTCCGGCGGCCTGGAGATCGGCGTGCTTGGCAGCGGCTATACCGGCACGGTGTCGGGCTTTGGTCAGAACACCCACCAGTTCATCGACTTCACGGCCATAGGTTCTGCGAGCGCGACGTTCAGCTATACATCGACCTCAGCAAAGAGCGGCGTGCTGACGGTCGTCAGTGGCGGGACATCGGCGAGTATCCACCTGTCCGGTCACTACACCTCGGCAAACTTCCACATCACGGCCGGCGTCGGCGGCAGCGTCGAAATCGTCGATCCGCCGGTCGCGGCGCCCCCCGCCGCCTTTGTCAGCGCCGATCTCGCGCTGTTCGTGAACTATGTGGCGGCGTCCTTTCCTGCCGTCGCCCACCAGGGCTGCTTCGCGACCGACTTGTCTCAGCCGGCCGGCGAGCAACCGCTGCTTACGCATCCGGGACGCTGATCCCGACTCAAGCGGGTTGACGGAGGTCCGGCGTTGTTTTGTTCCCGGGAACGACAGGCTGGGAGTGCAAGGCGCGCAACGAAGACCCCGGCGCAACGGCAACGCGCGGCCCGAGGACGGACCGCGCGCTAAAAAGCATCCCTGCTTTTAGTTCTTGGCTGCTTGAGCTCTTACCTGTTCTTAGTTCTTAGCGGTCCACTTCGACGCCAAAGCCCGGTCCGTAGAGCTCAAAGCCAGGCCGGCGGTGATAGTAGCCCCGGTCGCGATAATCGCTGTCGCGGTCGTACATGTAGAGTCGGTCGCCTCTGTCGACGCAGCGACTGCGGCAGACGCCGTCGTCACAGACTCTGCGGCAAAAACGGTCGGCATTGGCCGGCCCTGCCAGCAATGTCGCCGTGGTCAGCGCGGCGAGCGCGGTTCCAATCAAAGTCAGACGCATGGTCACCTCCTTTCCGGTGTCAACCAAGGAAGCGTTGGCTGGTTCCGGGAACCGACATGCTGAAAAAATGAGGCGCGCTGTTCTGCGGATCTTGCCCTGAAGTCTCCCTGCGGCTACGTGACACGATCCAGCGGTTTCCACTACCCGGATAAATTTGCCGTTCAGCTGGCTGGTTGGTGGAACACACATACACAGAGATCCGGGGTGGAGGGGGAACAGCCGTGAAGCTTGCATCCGTGGCAAGCCTTGAAGGGCTTGTGCGCCTTTCCGTTGCGCGCCTCAAAGCCGGCGCACGCTCAACGCACCGGCTTGTTGCGGCGCTGGCGCGAGCTGATGGCCGCACTGACCATTGGGCCGCGGCGTGCTCTTTGCGATGCTTGTCGTTCTGGTCGCTTTCACCTTCCGCGATTATGCGATCTCCAATGATGAGGAAGTGCAGCAGCAGTACGGCGAACTCATCGTCGCCTACTATGCAAGCGGGTTTGCCGACCAGTCCGTGTTCCATTTCAAGAACCTCTATTTGTACGGAGGCCTCTTCGATGTGCTGGCGGTCGGCCTGCAGACTATCCTGCCGCTTGATGCCTACGCCGTCCGCCACCTGCTTTCCGGGCTGATCGGCGTCGGCGGCATTGTCGCCGCCTGGGCCGCCGCACGCGCCATTGGCGGAGCGCGCGCGGGGCTCTTTGCCACCTTGGCGCTTTCGACTTGCGGCGTCTGGTATGGCGCGATGTTTGACCACACCAAGGACATCCCTTTCGCCGCCGCGATGACGGGTGCGCTATACTTCTTGATCCGCATCGGCCGCGAATTGCCGCGGCCTCACTGGCAGCCGGTGCTGCTGTTTGGCGTGCTCTGCGGCTGTGCGCTGGGCATGCGGGTGCTCGGCGTATTGGTTGTTTGTTATGCCGGTCTCGTCGTCATCGCCTGTTCGCTGATTCGCCCACCCGGTTCGCGGCTTGCTTTCGCCGGCCGTTCCGCATTCGCGCTCGCCCCGGCGTTGGTCATTGCCTACGTGATCATGATCGGGGCGTGGCCGTGGGCCGGCCTGGCTCCGCTCAACCCGCTGCGCGCCATCGCTGCTTTCGATAATTTCCAATATCCGATCGACACTATTCTTGCAGGCCGCGTTTACCGGATGGCGGATGTTCCGCGCTGGTATGTTCCGGCCTATGTCGGCATCAAGCTTTCGTTGCCGCTGATCGTCGGCGCGTGCCTGTCGCTCTTTCTCGGGGCGCTGCCGCGCCATGCCGCCCGCGCGATTGGGGAAGGCCGGCGAAGGGAAACGGCTTTTGTGGCGTTGGCGGCGTTGTTGCCGCTGATCTGCTGCGTGCTCATCCATGGCCCCGGTTTCACGGGGATGCGGCATTATCTGTTTACGGTGCCGCCGATCGCGGTGCTGGCGGGGTTGGGGTTCGATGGCGCTCTCCGCCGGCTGCGAGATTCGCATCGGGTGGCTGCGGCGGCTGGGCTGGCCGTCGTTCTCTTTTGCTTCGGCTGGGACGCGACAATTCTCTACCGGCTGCACCCGGACGAGTATCTGTTCTACAACCCGATCGTCGGCGGCCTGGAAGGCGCTTCACGGCGTTATGCCACCGACTACTGGGTCAACATCATGCCCGAGGCCGTGGGCGACCTCGAACACTTCCTCGATCGGACCGAACCCGCCTCTGACAAGTTGTCCGCTCGTCATTATCTGGTCGGCGTGTGCGGCGAGCGGCTCTCGTTCGAGAAGGAGGCCGATGCCCGTCTGCAATGGACGCGCGATTGGGCCCATGCCGATTTCTTCATTGCGCCGACACACATGAATTGCGACCGCGCCCTCGAGGGCCAAGTCGTGGCAACTGTCGAACGGCTCGGGGTATTGATCGGAGTGGTCAAGGATCGCCGCGCTCTCATCCACCGACACTTGTCGTACAGCGGCCCTAACCTCTTCGCCGGCATCGACTAGGGCACGTACTTGTAAATCCGGTTTTGTCAGCGCGACTCGCTGAGTGTCTGCTTCGCTGCAAAGGCGACCAAATCGTTGCGTTGCGCGTATTACGCGATGGGCCACAATGAGAACTCAGGGCTCAGCCCCCGGGGAGTCCCGCCATGCGAAGCGCCGCAACATCTGCTGCCAGCTGCGCCGCATCCCGCCGAAATTGGGTTTTCAGCCACGCCGCGATGGTGAAGTCCCGCCGGGCCGACATCAGCCGCTTGGCCGCGTCCTCGGCCTTTTCAGCTTGGCCTTTCTCCCGATACGCAATCACAAGATCGACAAGGCCAAAACCTGGAACGCGGGCGTTATAGGCCTCGAAGGCGGCAATCGCTTCGTCGATATGTCCGGACAGACGGCACGCATTTCCAAGAATGCCAAGATAGACGGCCGGATGGTTCGGGTTCAGCGCGATCGATTTTTGCGCCAGGATCAACGCCTCCTCGGGAAATCCGGATGGCGCGAGAATGAAGCTCGCGTTATTCAAAATATCGGCGGCCCCTGGCGCCAATTGGACGGCTTTTCTGGCGTGGGAAACCGCCTCGTCAAAGCGTTCCTCCGGCCAACACAGGAAACCGAGGACAAGGTGAGCGTAGGCGCTGGTCGGATCGAGCTCGAGCGCACGGTCGGCGTATGCTTGCGACTTGATGAACTCCGCTTCGCGATTATCCGACCAGCCAAAGCGAGCCTTCACGAAGTGAATGAACCCGAGCATGGCGTTAAGCACTGCAGACGGCGGGTCAAGTGCAAGCGCCTTTTCCCACCACAGCTGCACAGCGGCCATGTTCTCCTTGGTGATCGCTTGTCGGTAGTAAGACAGCCCTTGCACCCAGCAGGTCCAGGCCTCGACATTGTGGGTTGTCGTGTAGCGGAGCCGCGCTTGCTCGCCGTCAGTAAGCCTGACCTGCATTTCCGTAGCCAAAATGAGGGTGATTTCGTCCTGGATGGCGAAAATATCCTCGATCGAGCGGTCGTAACGCTCCGCCCAGACGTGTGTGCCGTCTCTTGCATCGATCAACTGAGTGGTGATGCGAATGCGATTGCCGCTCTTGCGAACACTGCCTTCAAGAATGTAACGGACACCCAGCTGCTTGGCCGCTTCACGCACGTCAACCGAACGACCCTTGTAAACGAAGCTCGAATTGCGCGCGATCACCCGCAATCCCGCCAGCTTTGACAAGGTGGTAATGATGTCTTCGACGAGGCCGTCGCAGAAATGTTCCTGCTCGGGATCGCCGCTCATGTTTTGGAACGGCAGCACTGCGATCGAGGGTTGCTCAGGCGATGGCGTCGGCGAAGCGGCCGGCGGTGCCGCGCGCTCTTCCTCGAGCTTTAGGCGATACACGCGTAGCGGTCTTGGAATATTCTTCAGGTTCTGCTCGCCAGCATCGACGAAGTTACCCGTCACCTTGCCCTGCACCTGCCGCCAGGCATCCTCGGAAATCGAAATGCCCCCAGGCTGCGCGATGCCTTCGAGACGTGCTGCAATGTTGACGCCGTCTCCGAAGATGTCTCCTTCTTCGATAATGATGTCGCCGATGTGGATGCCGATGCGGATATCGATCCGCTTCTCGCGGGGCACGCCTTCATTGCGCTTCACCATCCCTTGCTGGGTCAGGATCGCGCAACGGGCGGCGTCGACGGCACTGCCGAACTCAACCAGCATTCCGTCGCCGGTGCGTTTGACGACGCGGCCACGATGTTCCGCGATCGTTGGCTCCCAGAGTTCACGGCGGCAGGAATTCAGGCGCGCGAGCGTTCCCTCCTCGTCGGCAGCCATCATCCGGCTATAACCGACAACATCGGCCGCGAGGACGGCGGCAAGACGGCGCTCGACGTTTTGTTCTGCCATGCGATTACGCGCTGTCTCGCGCATGGCGAGTGTACGGTCAGGTCTTTTGAGTGTCTACAGCGGACCCGCAAAGTCTGATTTGGAGGTCGTTTTCGACTGACGCAGCGGTTTTGCCTGCGCCTTGGTGTCCGCTCGGCCGCAAGAGCGACCTTTGCGCGTATGCCAACAAGTCGATTCACTCCCGCAAAGCGAGAACTCGAATCATGCGCTGCGAACTCACTGGCAATGACGAGATGCCCAGCAAGCCGGTGCTGCCGAACCAGCCGCGTGATCCGCCGCCGCGCCATCATCAGGAGCCGCAGCAATTGCACCGTTTGCGCTGGTATGTTGCCGCTACGCTTCCGGTCCCGAAAGCCATACTTCACGCTCGGCACGAAATACGTTGCTGTAAAGGCTTGCAATCCACCGACGCCCGCTCGAGGTGACATTGAGGTAACGGATAGCGGTATGGATGTGCGGAGTGACGCTATTCCAATAAAATTTCGGATATTTATCGACAAGGTCGGCGGGCGTTTCGTAGCCAAGCTGTTTGTTTAGACCAATTTCCTCAAATTCATAGAAAAGCGCATTGGCCTTTTTCAAATAGTGAGGGTCGGCAAGTTGGCCGATAAGGTCTGCGGCTCGCAACAGCACTCCGTCTTCATCGATCTCATTCTCATCCATGGGCGGTGAGTATGGGAATTTTGTGAATGCGATCGCACGCGCAATCCTGGCGGCGTCCACCTCTTCGGCGGACGCCAGCCGATCCAGCACGAACAGCCTCGACCGCTCGACATGATAGGGCGCAAGCGCAGCGTCGGAAGATCCGCGAGGCAATGAAATCTTGCGGCCGGTATCATCAACAACGTAGCCGTCAGCGTCGTCTCCTTTGATGATGCCGCGGACGTAACCGATATCATGCGTCAAGCAGGCGACGATGTAGTTCGAATAGTCGGTTGGTGACGAACGCATCAATAGCGCGCGACCCTTGAATATTTCGTGGCCGACCAGAGTAACGAGCATCGTATGCTCGACGTTGTGGTAGAGCGCATCGCTATTGCCGATGCAATCAAGTGCCAGCCGCGCTGCAAAGGGGAGGAGTTCGGCCAAACGCGCATGCGAAGTGCCGAACCGACCTTTTGCATCGGAGGCAAGAAACGAGCCTAAATCTTGTACGGCCAGCTCGGGCAGCGTAATCATATGTGCCGCCTAATACCTGTTGCATGAACAATAACGCATGGCAAAAGGCCGGTCCAGCAGGTGCAGAGTCTATTCGTAAGTTCGGCCGTCCGGCGTGAGTTCATCGCGCTCATGGACGGCACGGCCGCGAAGGAGCGCTGCCGCTATTCGATCGCCTCGCCGAGGGCCAGCAACTTTTCGGGAATTTTAGGCCCGACGATTTTGCCGGACTTGAGGTTGATCAATAGCTCTAACTTTATCAGCCGTTCGACCGGAATGTCGGCGGGCTTGGAGTCGTGGCGCGCGGTATCTTTTTCAGCGCGCCGTAGCGGGCTTTTCCAACCCCAAGCCGACGAGCATCAATCACCGGTTTTGCTGCGCCTCCTGCATCGGCGATATTCTTGGCAGTAGTTCCTTCGACATTCGCTGCGAATGGTGCGTGTGGTATGTGACCAGCTCGTGACGATTGAGATGCGTCAGAGTCACCCGGTATGAAGGTGGCGACTCGATGCTTCCTCCGCGCCGCCTGGTGATTCCTTCGTCCCGAACAACTAGGGTTAAAAAACGAGAATTCGAAGCTCTTGCACGAACTCTCCGACCGCGGCTGGCTCGTCGCAGTCCTGTCGCGTGACGACGCTTGAAGACTCAGGGAAGCCGTCTTTACTGCAGGTGCCGGTACCCGGTCGATTGCCGAGGACGGCGGTGGACGCTCGCCTTCCCGCGACAGGGAACGAACCGCAGTCTCGGAGAGCACGATGGCAATTGCCACGCAAGCGATGAGTACTTGCACATTCCGCGACCGGGCGAAAGCAGCAATCGGGTTTGCGGACGTGACCACGACGAGCGTGCTCCCCATTCAATATCGGGGAGGCTATGATGTTGCTTTGATCCGCTCTACGGCACCTCGGTATATGTTCGATATGGAATGGTTGGGATGAAAGATACATCGGTATGTAGGTACGCACACACGGCTTCACATTGCATTCACCCGTATGCGCGAGCAGCTCGCGGGGGTTGATGGGCGCGTGGCCCGCTTTAAACGCTGCTCGGGCGGGGGGCTCCGTATACTATCGTATAGGGCGGCCAGTGCTTCCGGCTATCAAGCTTTTACCCAACATACAATGGAGCCACGTGAACCGACTGTCCTAGATTCCCTGACAAGACGCAAGGATCGAGGGAGTCGGGCATGTCCACGAACCTCACGCGTGCTTTAACGTCGAGCCCCCATAGTTTACTTGCGCGCGCTCTCAAGAGCGCAATTGCACTCGCGATCGTGAGTTGCATCATCGCAGGCGCGTCCACTGCTGCTGTTAGCGCCGCCGGTGCCGCCACTGCCGCGCAAGCAAAGGCGAGGAAGGATTCCCATGAGGCCGCACCTCGCCCCCATGTTTATTTGATGCGCGGCTTGATGAATATTTTTTCGCTTGGCATGGATCAGCTCGCCGCGACGATCGCGCAGCACGGCATCGACGCGAGCGTCCACAATCACGCTGAAGCTGACGCGGTTGTGAGCCAGATCGCCGCGCGCTATCGCGCAGGCGACCACGCAGCGATCATTCTCATTGGGCATTCACTCGGCGCTGACGCAGTGATGTGGCGCA
>Ga0210405_10003933_pt1 | contig 14206 bp, 9 predicted proteins | sample IncBWH11MmetaG_FD_155492 | JGI IMG/M metagenome (GOLD analysis project Ga0210405, IMG submission 155492) | Forest soil microbial communities from Barre Woods Harvard Forest LTER site, Petersham, Massachusetts, United States - Inc-BW-H-11-M | ecosystem: Environmental > Terrestrial > Soil >... | reverse complement strand
GCAGGGTGGAGTCGCGAAATCCGCTCGCCGGAACTAGCGGTTTTTTGGTTGGTAACTTTGGGGCTGGACCACACCTCAGTTGCTCGCGATCTCCCGGCCCATGGCCGCATCATGGGCCGGGGAGATTCGTTCGACCGAACCATCCTGCGACGCGGTAGTTATCAGAACATGCAGCGCATGTTCCTTGGCATCGCATTTTTGAGCGTCATAGGCCTGGCCTTCGGATTGATGGTCGCCCTCGACAGGTTAATCGGTGGGTGAGGCTCAACCCACGCGGTTACGCATTCTCGTGGCCGGAACTGTGGCTTGCCCAGCGTAGGCAGCAAAAAAGGCAGCAAAATCAATGGGAGCTGTGCGACGACAATTAACTTGGCCGGGGGGCCAGCACGATGCGTTCTGAAATTCGGTCGAGAGCCGAGCCTAGCTTGGACTTTGCCTTTGCTTCTGCACCCTTCACACCAGCGGGTTACCGCCCACAGACCCATTGGCACAGGTCGACTACGTGCGCGTCGTAGATTTGGATATTGGGGCGAGCAAATCGGACATCTGCGCGATCAGAGTGGTCACCATCTCAGAGCGCGCCGGCAGACGGAGCGAGTTGGGACCGATTTTCGGCCTTGGCGAAATATCGAATCTTTCTAGCGCTCATTCAGGGATGTGCACGAGTTTCGCAGCCCTTCGGTAAATATCCGTAAGATCGTCGAGCATATGTAGCACCTCTTTAAATTGCCTGAAATTGTAATCCGGCCGCAATTCGCTGATGCGTCGACGCTCCGCGCGGGCTTCCTCGAGTCGTCCAGCCGCCGCAAGCGTCAGGGCCGCCACGGCATGCGCGTGAACATGATCGCCGGCATTCTGCCCAACAAGTTTAGCACGATCGGCGGCCTCTTGAACCTTGCCCAGCCGGAGCAACGCGAACGTCCTCACCCGATGGGTCCCGAACATCATCGGATCGAGCGGACTGAGATGAAATGCGACATCGGCTGCGTCTATTGCGCGTGCAGGGTCCCCGGTCTGAGCTTGCACGAATGCAAGCGTGTAGTGAGCGAAGGCATAATTGGGACTCAAGCGAATAGACTGATTGAGCTCGCCGAGAGCGCCGTCATGTGCGTGCTGAAGCCATTGCGCTCGACCGACCGCGCAATGTGCCGCCGGGTCGCTGGGATCCGCCATGAGTGCTTGTGCAGCAGTCTCGAATGCCAAAGCGATCTCGCGTTCGGATTCACGTACGTTCAGATGGAACGCGTTATGAAAATGCGTGAACGACAATCCCGCGTAGCTTCTCGAGAAGGTCGGGTCGAGAGATATCGCTCTGTTGAAGAAGTGCTGAGCTTCTCGATTGCCGTCGCTTGTGAAGCGGGACATGCTGGTGAGGCCCCGATGGTACGCTTGCCATGCATCGAGCGAAGCCGGCGGCATGAGCAGCGCGCGATTGCGTTCGATGACGTGAATTTCCGCATCAAGACCCGTTATGATGCGCGCGGCCAGCATGGGAGGCACGGCAAAGGAGTCGTCGGCATTGCAACTGAATTCATCGACCCAAAAGATGCGGTGGCTTTTGGGGTCGATCAGTTCCACCGAAACAAGATATCTCCTGCCGTCGCGTCGCAAATGGCCGGACGCTACATATTGCGCATTTACCAGGGCGGCTGCTGCTGCGGGGGTCAAACTGCGCAGCGAAAAAGCCGTACCTCGGGCAATGACGCTGAAGCTTCGCAATTTGGCAAAGCCGAAGATGATGTCGCTGGTGACGCTGTCGGCGTCCGCAACGCTTTCCGGCGCCGCCGTGAACGGCAGCAAAAGCAGCGTCGGCCCCCGCGTATCCGCCGCTGGTGGGCTCGACGGGGTGTCGAAACGGGCGGTATCGATCAAACTTACGACGGCCGGCTTCGAGGTAGACCGTCGTGCTGCCGCGAAAGCGGCCTCGAGCGATTCCGGATCGATGCCTTCAGTCCGAAAGCGTGTTGTCGATGCATCGATCTGGCGCTGGGCCTCCGCATAGAGCCCACGGCGGAGCAGCGTGCGAACGAGTTCGAGGTGAACCGCTTCGTCGAATGGCGCGACTTCGATGCACTCTCGCAGGACTTCGATACGATCATCGCTCTCCGGCGGCAGGACGGAGCTGAGCCGTTCGAGAAGCTGTTGGCGCAACTGAGCGAAGCGGTGCCGCTGGCCGGCGAGCCAGTTTTCGAACGATGGAGCCCCGTCGACCGAAAGGCCCTCGAGAAAGTCGCCCCTGAACAGAGCCAATAGCGACCGCAGCTCGCTTCGTGAAGAGCCTGCCAGGGTCCTCTGCGTATGTCGCGCGACGGACTGAGCGTCGACGTCGAGCGAACTTGCATCGATCCAGACCTGCTTGCGGTCGGCGACGATCCGCCTCGTCGTCGGCCGGTCGACGAGCGGGCGTAGCTTGGAAAGGCACCACCGCAACTCGTTTCTCGGGTCGTCCGCGACGTCCCAAAACAACTCGCACAGCTTTTCGCGGGTGACGGGCCGCGGCGCCATCGCGAGATACCCGAGGAGGGCGCGGACTTTGCGCGAAGGCGGCTGGTTCAAGGGGACGCCATTCTGGATGACCTCCAGGGGTCCCAGCAAGAGCACCCGATCCACCGACAGACTCGCCATTTCCATGATCACTCCAACGCTCGCTCCAACGAGGACCGCTTACCGCAAGGAGTATCGGACATCTTCTGGCTGCTCGGGAAACTAACACAGTTCCAGCGGTGCCCGGAAGAAAAACGTTCAACGCAATCAGTCATTTGACGACAACGGGCACTGTCAGCCCGACCATCCGTCCGGAGAAGCAATCATGATATCTGCAGCATTTCCGTACAAAAAACGCCGCCGCAAGGTCCTTGGCCGTGAGATGGCGTACGTTGAAGTTGGGAAGGGCGATCCCATCGTGTTCCTGCATGGCAATCCCACGTCGTCGTACCTCTGGCGCAATGTGATGCCGCATCTCGAGCCGCTGGGGCGCTGCATCGCCCCCGATCTGGTCGGCATGGGCGACTCCGACAAGCTGCCTGACAGTGGGCCTGGCTCCTATCGGTTCGTCGAGCATCGCCGTTACCTCGAAGCCCTGCTCGAGGTGCTGAATGTGCGCGAGCGCGTCACCTTGGTTATCCACGACTGGGGTTCGACCCTCGGCTTCGACTGGGCCAACCACCACCGCGATGCCGTGAGGGGTATCGCATATATGGAGGCGATGGTGGGACGGCAGTATTGGGATCACTGGGACAAATTCGGAATGCGGCCAGTCTTGCAGGCGCTGCGCTCCGAGGCCGGCGAGCAGATGGTCCTGCAAGACAACTTCTTCATCGAGAAGGTGTTGCCGGGCGCGATACTGCGCAAGCTCTCGGACGAGGAGATGGCGGAGTACCGCCGGCCGTTCGCCCAGCCTGGCGAGGGTCGGCGGCCGACGCTGACGTTCCCCCGGGAAATCCCTATCGAAGGCGATCCTGCCGACGTTACTGCGGCAGTGGACGCCTACGCAGACTGGCTGAAGACGAGCAGCGTACCGAAGCTGTTTCTCAAGGCCGAGCCCGGTGGAATCCTGGCGGACGGCAAGGTTCTTGAACTGGCCCGAAGCTTGCCGGCGCAGACCGAAGTGACGGTCAAGGGAGTCCATTTCGTCCAGGAAGATTCGCCGGACGAGATCGGCAATGCCATCGCAGCCTGGGTGAAGAAGCTGGGCTGATCGGCAGATCGACGCCGACCTTCGGCGATTACAGGTTCGACGGTGCGCGGCGATGACCAGCGAAGAGACAGTGACGCCGGAAAGGATGAACGCTTTCAGCGATGGCGTGTTCGCTGTGATCATCACGGTTCTGGTGCTGGAGCTCCGCCCTCCGAAGGAGGCGAGCTTCGGAGCGTTGCTGGAGCTATGGCCGACTGCGGTCAGCTACGCGATCAGCTACCTCTTCATCGCGATCGTCTGGGTGAACCATCATCACCTGTTGCGGTTTCCCGACGTCGCGACGCATCGCCTGATATGGGGAAACTTCGCGCATCTGTTCGCCGTTTCGTTGATGCCGTTCAGCACTGCGTGGATCGCCAGCACTCGACTTGGTGGCGTTCCGGTGGCCTTTTATGCGGGAGTCTTCTTTCTAGTGAACGTGACGTATGTGCTGCTGTGCATGGAGGCCGTGGACAGGTCTGCACCGCACAAGGTTGCGGCCCGCGATCGGTCGATGATGCGCATGCGTTCTTTTGCGACGTTGGTGGTCTTTGCCGCTGCCGGCCTCGTCGCGCTTCGATATCCGATCGGAGGCATGGCGATGATCTGCCTGTGTCTGGTGGTTTACCTGAGCCCGGGGACGCCGGGCGTTGCACGTCGACTCAAGTAGCTTGCTAATCTGAAGAGGATTGTTTCATGACTGGTTCGAAGACTGCTCCGACTTTCGTATTCGTACACGGCGCGTGGGCGGATGGGACGAGCTGGCACAAGGTGATCGACGCGCTCGAGGCGCGCGGGGCGAAGGCCATAGCCGCTCCGATTCCGCTGACGAGCATTTCGGACGACGTCTGGGCCTTGGATCGTTGCCTGGCAAGGATCGAGGGGCCGGTCGTGCTGGCTGCACACGCCTATGCCGGCGCGGTCATCTCTGGGACGATGAACGAGCGCGTCAAGGGACTGGTCTTCGTCGCGGCATTGGCGCCTGACGAGGGTGAGACAGTCGGCGAAGTGTTCGGCCGAGGGAAGCCGCATCCGAAAGCACCGCAATTGGCACCAGACGGTGACGGCTTCATCTGGATGCCGGAAAGCGCATTCGCTACGGCCTTCGCGCAGAACGCCAGTCCGAAGGAGAGCGCTCTGTTCGCCGCCGTGCAGCGGCCGATCAATGGAGCCTGTCTGCAGGAGAAGGCCCCGAAGCCGCTCTGGAAGACCTTGCCGTCCTGGTTCCTGCTGGCGGAGCAGGACCGCATGATCAACCCCGAGACGCAGGACTTCATGGCGCAGCGGATGAAAGCCACGCTTCTGCGGCTGGATGTCGATCATACTCCGATAGCTACGGCGCCCGACCGCGTGGTCGAATTGTTGCTCGAGGTCGGCAAATCCGTCTCGGCCTGATTCCGTGTGACTGATCGAATGTGAACATAGGAGCGTCTGATGAAACCAATCAGATACCGTACAACCGAGGTCGACGGCATCAAAGTTTTCTATCGCGAGGCGCAGAATGTCGATGCGCCGAAGCTGCTTCTCCTGCACGGCTTTCCTACCGCGGGGCACATGTTCCGTGAACTGATTCCGCTGCTTGCTGGCAGATTCCACCTCGTTGCGCCGGACCTTCCCGGCTTCGGCTTATCCGACATGCCGTCGCGAGAAAAATTCAATTACACATTTGAAAACATCGCTCGCGTGATCGAGCGTTTTACCGAGATCATCGGATTCGATCGCTTCGCGCTTTACGTATTCGACTACGGCGCACCGACGGGCTTTCGAATGGCCGTTCGCCGTCCCGAGCGGATCACGGCGATCATCTCGCAGAACGGTAACGCCTACGAAGAGGGACTCAGCGAAGGCTGGACACCGATCCGGGCCTACTGGGAAGACGCGTCGCAAGCGAACCGAAAGGCGCTTCGCGCTTTCCTCACACCCGAAACGACAAGCTGGCAGTACACGCACGGTGTGACAGACGCGACGACTGTGTCGCCGGACGGTCAGAACCTCGATAACTTCTATTTGGCTCGTCCCGGTGCCGATGAAGTCCAGCTCGACCTCTTCGGCGATTACAAGAGCAACGTCGCGCTCTACCCCTCATTCCAGCAATACTTCCGGACGCACAAGCCACCGCTTTTGGCGGTGTGGGGCAAGAACGATCCGTTCTTCCTTCCGCCGGGCGCCGAAGCGTTCCGGCGCGACATTCCCGAGGCGGAGGTCCGCTTCTTCGATACCGGTCACTTCGCACTGGAGACGCACCACGCTGAAATCGCGAGAGTCATCGGCGATTTTCTTAGCAAACACGCGGGTAGGTAACTTCTGGTGAGGTCTCCGGCCTCGATCATCCAACCTCATAGGAGAAGGCAGTGGGATTGTCCTGGCAACAAGGTCTGCTTTCAACGGGACCAATCGGCAAGTTCATCGTACCGGAACCGCTGCCCAAGAGGCTTTTGTACGTCGAGCGATTGCGCAGGCGCATGCGCGTTCGTTTCGGAGGACGTTGGGTCGCCGAAAGCGAGAATGTCCTCCTGCTGTTCGAACCAGGCCGCTATCCGGTAGCCTACTTTCCGGAGACCGACGTATCTCCAGATGTGTTGGAAAGTAGCGAGCATACGACCCAACATGCCGATCTCGGGCTCACATCCTGGTATAGCGTCCGTGCGGACGAGCAGCACGTCGCGCAGCGAGGCGCCTGGCAGCACACCGGCTTGCCCGCCCACGCGAGCGAACTGCAGGCGCGCGTCGCGTTCGCCTGGCGCGCCATGGATGCTTTCTACGAAGAAGACGAACGTATCCTCGGCCATGCCGCAGACCCCTACCACCGCATCGACATTCGCCAGACCTCCCGCAATCTCGTGGTCCGCCATGACGACCGGATCGTCGCCGACAGCAAGCGGCCGCTGGTGCTCTATGAATCCGGCTTCGCTCCACGCTGGTACGTTCCACGCGACGACATCGACGAGTCCGCCCTGACGGCCGTGAAACTCCAGACGTTCTGCCCGTACAAGGGACTTTGCAGCTATTACTCGATCGGTGACGCGCGTCAGGCGGCATGGTCGTATCCCGACGCCTATCCCGAGGTTCGCCGCATCTCCAACATGCTATCGTTCGAACCGGACATGGTTACCGTGCATCTCGATGGTATCCAGCTTCGTCTCGAACCGGGTCAGACGGTGGTTCCGCACGGCCCCGATCGCAACCTCGACCTCGCCGAGGTGGACCGTCCTGCGAGCGCCTAGGCGGCTTCCGGTCTCTCACCAAGGGCGGAGCGACGCATGGCTCGACTACTATCGGTGAACGTCGGACTTCCACGCGACATTGAGTGGAAGGGCCGCATCGTCCGCACCGGAATCTGGAAAATTCCGGTACACGGCCGGTGCCGGGTCGGCCGGCTGAACCTGGACGGAGATGGTCAAGGCGATTTGGGCGGGCACGGCGGCGAGCAGCGAGCCGTGTTCGTCTACCAGATCGAATCCTATCGCTACTGGCAGGAACAATTGAACAGAACCGACTTCGTCCACGGACAGTTCGGCGAGAATTTTACGGTCGAAGGATTGCTCGACGATGCCGTTTGCATCGGCGATCGCTTTCAAATCGGCGGCGCCCTGTTCGAGGTCACGCAACCTCGTGTCACCTGCTATCGCGTCGGCATTCGGACGGATGAGCCGCGAATGCCGGCATTGCTGACGTCCAGCGGACGACCGGGGTTCTATTTCCGCGTCCTGAGGGAAGGCGTCGTGGGCGCCGGCGATGAGATCGTGAAGGTAGGCGAAGCAAACGAGCGAATGACCGTCGCCGAGATCAATGCGCTGCTCTATTCGCCCGATCATGCGCGCGATCGACTGGAGCGTGCCCTGCGGATCGAGGCGCTTTCGTCCGGATGGCGCGCATCGTTCGAGGCATTGCTGCGGAGCCCGACGACTGGCGCGGGAAGTGGCAACGCCGGGCTCGCGCCGGCAACTGCGGCGCATCCCGCAGCGCCGGGATTTCAGCGGTTCGCGGTGGTGGCGATCGATGAGGAGTCCGCGGACGTCCTCTCCGTGTCGATGGAGCATCCGGACGGCGAGCCACTGCCACCGGCTCTGCCAGGTCAGTGCGTCGTCTTGCGTCTTCGGCGAACCGCCGCCGGGCCGCCACTGTTTCGCAGCTATTCGCTCTCGGGTCCGCTCTCGACGGAGCGCTATCGGATCAGCGTGAAGATCGAGCCGAACGGAGCGGCTGGAAGCTGGCTGCGGGAGCACGTCCGCCCCGGCGATGTTCTCGACGTAAGCTCGCCGCGCGGAAGCTTTATTCTGGAGTCCGGCGAGGGGCCCGTGGTGTTGCTTAGCGCTGGAATTGGAGCGACGCCCGTTCTGGCGATGCTGCACGCGCTGGCGGCGGCCCGCTCGGCGCGGCCGGTGTTGTGGCTGCACGCGGCTCGCGACGGGCAGCCACATCCATTTGCCGCCGAAGTCCGCCGCCTCATCCCCGCGCTCCCCCACGGCCGCCTCTATGTCTGCTACAGCAGGCCGGCCTCGCGCGACAGGATGGGCGAGGATTTCGATGCTGCCGGTCACCTGTCGCGCTCGGTCTTCGACGAGGTCGGCGTCCCGCGAGAGGCGAATGTCTACATCTGCGGGCCCAATCGCTTCATGGCCGACATGAAGGAGGCGCTCGCAGCCCTAGGCGTGGCGTCGGAGCGGATACATGCCGAAATCTTCAATGGCGGCGAGTCGCTGACTCCCGGCGTCGTCGGCGCAGCAGCGCGAACTCCGCATCTGCCCGATGACGACGCCGATACCGGGCCGCTGGTGTCCTTCGCGCGAAGTGGCATCGCCGCGCACTGGAAGGCGTCGGCCTACCAGAGCATTCTGGAGCTGGCCGAGGCTTGCGACGTCCCGGTCCGTTGGTCGTGCCGGACCGGTGTTTGTCACAACTGTGAGAGCGGTCTGGTTTCGGGCGCGGTCGCTTATGGACCGGAGCCGCTCGATCAGCCCGCCGACGGCAACCTCCTCATTTGCTGCTCGCAGCCGACGAGTGACGTCGTCATCGATTTGTGAACCTAGGGAGGCGAGGTGATCAGCTCAACCAGCACAGCAGCCGTGAAGTTCTCAGTCGAAGTGATCACGTTGCCGGTCAGCGATGTCGAGCGGGCGCTGCGGTTCTATGTCGATCGGGTCGGCTTCACGCTCGACATCGACTATTCGCCGAACGACGCGTTCCGTGTCGTGCAACTCACGCCACCAGGCTCCGGCTGCTCGATACAGATCGGCAGAGGATTGACCGACGCCGCCGTGGGATCGCTTCGCAATATCTATCTCGTCGTTACCAACCTTGCGGCCGTGCGCAGCCATTTGATCGAACGTGGGGTCGAAGTCGGTGAAATCCGGCACAAGACTCCCATTGATGCCTGGGACGGGGGTTTTGCACCCGGGCTTGACCCGGCGCACAGGGATTACGCCAGCTTCGCCCACTTCTCGGATCCGGATGGCAACAGCTGGATCCTACAGGAACGAGGGTATCGTAACTTGTGACGTCCTTGCGAGAAATCGCCGTGACAGAGGCGTTTCCTGCATAGCTAACGGGTCTGGGGCGGACGGCCCGGTCGTGGGGGAAACAGGATGAGGAGGAACGACAATATGAATCAACTGAACCAGCTTATTCTTTTTTTTCGAGGACAACCGCACTCCGGAACGGTCTGGACCGTCATTTAATTCGTGCTGCGATGGTTTTTACCTTCTTCGCCTTCAGCATCCAAAAGTGGAGCCAGTATACAGCGCTCTGCGACTTCCTCTGCGGTGAGGTATTTCCGATCTCCCATGAATTGACTCCAAATCACGATGGATACGACGGGAGCATGCAAGATCCCGGTCAGACATGGAGATCCGAACGAGTCATGGGTAGCGCGGCGGGCGAACGGCGGTGAATAGACGGGCCAAATCATATCGGCGCAGCCGACGTCGGCTATGCGTACGACATCCGCCCTTGGTCAGACGAGTCCTGTGGTCGGGATCGGGTCATTGGCGTCGGTTTGGCTATGTGCCAACCACTTCCGGTCTACCTCCAGACAGCCGACATGTGGTCGAATGTCGGGTTTCGTCGGTAAGGGCCAACACCCGACAAAGTCTTACAGTGAGAAAACGAAGGTCTTCTGTTTCAAATTGCCACCGATCCGGCAGCTTTCGCCTCTCAGCATTTTCGCATAGAGTAAGCTATGAATCTATCTCGCGTGGGTCAGGAAATAGCCAAGTGTGCTGCGGTGCTATTGCGGCATCGTCGTCCCGCGCCTAGCATTGAAACTGCGGTCGAGACCATAAGGAGATTTCAGGACGGGAGGCTAACTGAGCGCGATTCCGATGCAATTGCTGACGCATTGATTCGATTTCACCAAGGGAGTCTAACGCAAGACGAATTCGTTGAGATCGCGACGACCATCGGGCAGCGATGAGCAGGTCGCTCCGGCGTCGGTCACCCATCTGCGCCGCACGCGCGGTTGATCCAACAATGTCGGCGAGCAGGACGGTCGCCAAACACGCGCTCGCTCTCTGGCACTGGGACGGCTTTCGTCGCAACCGGGTCAGGTTCAGAATAGCTCGCGATGAGCACAACGGGTCGGCTTTACCCCAAGCAGCTGACGCGAGGGGAGACCTTGGACGAGGTCAGCGTCGGGCCAAAATCAGAAGTTTGGTAGCTTCGGCCATGTGCCGAACCAAAATGCACCACGAGCGGGAATTGCGAGCCTTAGTCTTGCGTTGGCGAAGCCTGAATGATACGGGAACGGTCCTTCGCTGGCGGATGATTGCCGCTAGCACCGCCACTCTTAAGGACTTCACGGAACTATGCGCCGCTATCTGACGAGCTTTAGCACCGGATACGCCCAATCGTATTGACGATTGGAGTGTGTCCGCATGCGGGAGACGCGTCAGTGCCTGAGCGGTTAAAAGGGCCCGACTGTAAATCGGGTGGCTTAGTCCTTCGGTGGTTCAAATCCATCCTGACGCACCAACTCTCAACTACCTCAGCCGAGGTAGCTCAGTTGGTAGAGCGCTGCGTTGAAGGCGCAGGCGTCGGCGGTTCGAGCCCGTCCCTCGGCACCAATTTCAAATTGGGCAGGCCAGCTAAAGGCAAAGGTGGCAGCCATGGGTATTCGGCCTCTCAAGGAAGGCTCATCGTTGGAAGCGCGCCTGTCCCACCTGCTGTACGAACTTTGTGTTGATTGGGGCTTCTGCATATCACCCGCTGACGTCCAACGAATTGCGTCAACGAAGACTCGTACTGCCGACCAATTTGCATATGCGGTGCTGACGGCCGAAGGCTTTGGCGCAGAGCAAGAAACGCGGTGGTTCGTAAAAATTCGCCAACGCTTTGTCGATAGGTTGGCCAAGAACTTTGAGCAGAGGACTAAGCGGTCTGAAAGTCCGCAAAGCGTCATTCGCGTCGATTTGGCCCCGCGCCAGCGGTTTCCGGTCTACCCCCAGACAGCCGACATATGGACGGACGTTGGATCTAGTCGGTAAGGGCCACGAAGAGACACATGCACTACGGCAAACAAAGCTCAAAGCGCGGCAGCCAAAAGCGACCGCGTGATCCAGTCGGGGCGGAAGTGGTTGAGCGCCCGAAGCGATCTGGCCTCGTCGAGGGAGGCCCGAATCAGATCCCGGCCAAGCGCCGGGACGTGCTCATCCGCTCGCTAAGCCGCTCGAGCCGCACGATCTCGCGCTGCATCCCGAACTCGACGGCCGCGCCGCGCGCTGCGGCCATCAAGGCGACGATCCGCGCGCCATCTCCGGGTAAGTTGCGGTCGATGAGCATGGCGGCCCAGGCGCGGCGCGTGCGCACCAGGTAGGGCCGCGCGCCGATGCGTTCGTTCATCGCCTCTGCCTCCCCGAAATAGCGGTCGGCCTCGTCCCAGCGCCGCAGGCAGGCGGCCAGCAGGCCGCATGGAAGGGCGAGCGACCCATAACAGACAACCCCGATGCCGGTGACGCCCACCTGGCCGGCGACCTTCTGGAGCTGCGGATAGAAGTGCCCGGCGAGCGTCTGGTCGCCAAGATCGCTCGCGACCTGGGCGAGGCTCATGACGGCGGACGGCCAGGTCCAGTCGACCGGGAGGCGGAAACCGTTAGCCGCGAGCATCGCCACCTGCGCGCGCGCCTCGTCGAGCTGGTCGGTCTCGCAGTAGAGGCCCGCCAGCGTTACCCCCCATACCGGCAGATGCGGTTGCGCCTGGACAAGCTGGCGCAGCGGCTCGACCTGCTCGCCATAGCGGCCCTGGTCGCGGCGCATGACGAACATCTGGGCGAGACGCACCATGTTGGCGTCGGGCTGGCCGCCGGCGCGGCCGAGCTCGAAGGTGGCCAGCACCTGCTGCTCGGCGTCGGGCGCCCCGCGCAACACGCCCAGCATCGAGCCGGCAAGGCTCGTCACCCAGTTGAAGTAGGGCTGTCGCAGTTTGGGGATCAGCTCCCGCAGCCGCGCGAGCATCTGCTCGGCCCGGACCATGTCGCCCGACTCGAGCAACGCGCCGAAACGATGATAGGCGACGCTCCACCGCGTCTCCATGCTGCCCGACCGCTCAGCCAGAGCCTCCATCTCGGCGGTGAGCGCGAGCCGCTCCGCAAGGGCGGTCGGAACGTTGATGGCGACTGCACGGGCATAGAGCGCGAAGGCGAGGACCGACCGGTCGCCACTGCGCCGGGCGATCGCCACCGCATCGCCGGACAGCTGATGACGCCGATCGAACTCGGCGGTGTAAAGCAGTTCCGCCGACAGCTGTGCGAGGAGCTTGGCCCGCAGCACGTCGTCGCCTTCTTCGCGCAATCCGGCAAGCGCCTCCTCGTAGAGGGCGATCAGCTCCCGGTCGACTACGGTGGCGTTCGCCACCGTCGCGGCTGGACGGGCTGAGACCAGCACCGCCATGGCGAGGCGCCGGGAATCACCGAGCGAGCGGGCGATGGTCACCGCTTCGGTCATTGCCCGGTGATAGTCGGCTTCGCCGGCGCGCCGCTGCGCGTCGGACAGCGCGATCATGAGGTCGCAACGCAGCGGGTCGCTGCCGTGGTCGTCGTGCGGGAGGACGGCGAGCGCCTGCTCGTAGTATTTCGCCGCCTTCTCGAAAGCGAGGCCGGCCAGCGCCTGCTCGGCGGCCTGACGCGCATAGGCGATCGCCTTGGACGAATCGCCGATCGTCGTCGCCGCCATCCAGTGGCGCGCCAGCTCATCGACACGTTGGCCGGGCCGCGTCTCGGTCAGCCGTTCGAGCGCAACACCGACGCGGCGATGCATCCGGGCGCGGCGCGCCGGGCTGATTTCGTCGTACAGCGTGGCGCGCACCAGGGCGTGGGTGAATGCATAGCGTTCGACTTCGCCGCCGACCTCGGCGACCAGCGCGGCGGCCTTGGCTTCGTCGATGGCATCGAGGATCGCGTCCTCCGGCATCTCGGCGATCTGCTCCAGCAAGGCGAGGTCGAACTCGCGCCCGATCACCGACGCAAGGCTCAAGACCTTGTTCGTGCTCTCGGTGAGCCGCAGCAGACGTCGCCCGATCGTCTCCTTCACGCCCTGGGGAATCCCGAGGTCGCGGCTGCCGGCGCGCAGCACCCACCGGTCGCCCTGGCGAAACGCACCGGATTCGGAAAGGTTACGCAGGGTCTCGGCGATGAACAGCGGGCTGCCCTCGGTCTCCTGCCCGATGGTGCGCGCCACGGCGAGCTCCGATGGATCGAGGTCGTGGCCGGCCGCAGCAGTCACGAAGGCGATGACGCCGGCCTCGTCGAGGCCTCGCACGGCGAGCCGCTCGATTCCGGTCTCCCGGCGGAGGTCGGCAAGCACCGAGGCGAGCGGGTGGGTCCGCGACAATTCGGTGTCGCGATAGGTGACGATGATGAGGAGATGCATCGGCATCGCCGAGCGCACGATGTGCTTGAACAGCAGCAGCTCCGGCGTGCCTGCCCACTGCAGATCATCGAGGATGAGCACGACCGGGCTGTGCTGTGAGGCGGCAGAGACGAGGTTGGCAAAGGCTTCGAACATCAAGAAGCGCTCAGTCTCAGGCTCGGCCGTCCGCGGCAGCGGGACTTTAGGCACTCGCCGGCTGAGCTCGGGCACCATGCGCAGCAGCTCGCCCTGATGCTCGCGCACATGGCGGACGAGGATCTCGTCGGGCGCGTTCGCCAGGTAGTGGCGCAGCGCCTCGACGAAGGGTCGGTAGGGCAGACCGATATCCTCGTCGCAGGAGCCGAACAGCACCACGGCGCCCTCGCGATGGGCGATCCGGGCCGCATCGATCCCGAGTCGTGTCTTGCCGATGCCGGGCTCGCCGGCAAGCAGGACCACCTGGCGAAGGCCCTGCTTGGCGCCGGCCCAGCAGCGGGCGACGGTCGTCTGCTCGGCCGCGCGTCCGTAGAGCCCGAATGGCGGCGCCGCCACGATCTTCGGCGGCAGCGGCATCGTGCCGTCGGGCGCTGGACGCGGCTCCCACTGGACCAGACAGGCGTGCACCGGGTCGGGCATGCCCTTGAGGCTGAACTCGCTCGCCGTGCCGAATCGGTACCCAAGACCACGGAC
>Ga0210405_10003931_pt1 | contig 14215 bp, 13 predicted proteins | sample IncBWH11MmetaG_FD_155492 | JGI IMG/M metagenome (GOLD analysis project Ga0210405, IMG submission 155492) | Forest soil microbial communities from Barre Woods Harvard Forest LTER site, Petersham, Massachusetts, United States - Inc-BW-H-11-M | ecosystem: Environmental > Terrestrial > Soil >... | reverse complement strand
CCGCTTGCGAATCGATTCCAACATAGGGAGGAGAAAGGTCGACGCTCCGGGTCGGATTTTCAATTAGAAAGAGTGCGGAGCGCGGAGGGAGAGTGGGTTTTGAGTTTTGGGTTTTGAGTTTTGAGTCATTCGGCTGTCCGCGCGCACTCAAAACTCAAAACTCAAAACTCAAAACCAACTACCCGGTTGGCATGAGGCCAAGCGCAACCTGTGGAAAAATGCCCAATACAAAGATCAGAAGCACCATGATCACGATCGCCGCTAGCGAAAGTTTACTGACTGGAATGGCTGCGAGGTTCACTGCTGGCGGCTGCCAATACATTGCTTTCACCACTTTCAAGTAGAAGTAGAAACCGCAGCCGACGGTGATGATACCGAGCCCCAGCAGCAAAAATTGCCGAGTCTCAAAAGCAACCTTGAAAACGAGAAATTTGCCTAAAAATCCTGCGGTGAGCGGAACGCCGGCTAGTGACATCATGGCCACCAGAAGACCGAACGCGAGGAACGGGGAACGCTTAGCCAGGCCATTGAAGTGGACGATGTCGTCGCCTTCGCCATGAGCGCTAACGATCACCAGCACGAGGAACGAAAGCAGCGTCATCAATAGGTAGGCGGAGAGATACACTACCACAGCTTGGCCGGAATCCAGTGCACCGATCCCAGCTACCGCCATCAGGAGGTAACCGGCATGGCCGATGCTTGAATAAGCCAGGAGGCGCTTAAAGTTCGTCTGCGGTAACGCCGCGAGATTGCCGTAAAGCAAGGTAGCAGCGGCCAGAAGGATGACCGCAGTGATCAGCCGGTCTCCGACAGCCGGCAGACTCTGAAACGCTTGGACGACCCTCAGAAGAACGATGAAACCAACCGACTTCGAACCCACCGAGAGAAATGCGGTGATCGGCGTGGGAGCACCCTGGTAGACATCGGGAACCCAGAATTGGAAAGGAGCGGCGGCTATTTTGAACCCTAGACCGACAAGGACCAGGAGCGCACCAAAAAGTACGCCAGGTTGATTGTCGAGGGGGATTGAGGGCAACACGTGTTCAATCTCGATGAGATTGGTCTGTCGAGTGACCCCGTAGATCCAGGTGATGCCGTAAACAGTGAAGCCCGTGGAGAGGGCACTAAGGATCAGGTATTTGACACCGGCTTCCAACGAAGCGGCATTCCTGCGCATGTAAGCCACCAGGACATAAAAGGAAATAGTAACCAGCTCGAGGGAGACAAAGATCAGGATAAAATCGATGGCGGATGACATCCACATCATCCCGGCGCAGGTCAGTACCGGCAGCGCGAAAAATTCACCGAGACCGGATTGGCTGGAGCCGCCGGGCAGAAAACGTCTGATCGTGTCTGCGTAATCGATCGACATTATCAGCACGACGATCGTCGTGAGCACCACAACCTTTTTGAAGAAAATCGCCGCAGAATCGACGACGTATGAAGCCATCCCGCTGGGTCCGGGCGCGCTCGCCTGGAGAAACACGAATACAATCGCCAATCCGATGATTCCGATCACCGCGAATATTTTGCGGTCCTCCTTCACGGAGAATGATTCAAGTAACAGAATCAACATTCCCAACGCGAGAACGAACAATTCGAAGAAAATTGGAGGGAAAGTCATTTCACGAAAAGCCGAATTCCTGGTTCAACAGCATCCAAAACAGTTCTGGGCGCTATACCAACAACGAGAAGCGCGGCGATGAGAAGAATCACTGCCCATCCGAGGCTTAGCGGCATGTCCTGAACGGTTTGCCAGCGGGCCTGACGTTCTCCCATGAAGATTGCCCGATAAGCGCGCAACATATAGACCGAGGATATCACGACACCCCATAAGGCGATCGTGCCGACGATCTGGAATTCGTTAAAGCCTGCGCCGGGTGTAGAATTTTTGAATGCGCCAAAGAAAACCAGAAGCTCTGAAGCGAAATTGGCAAATCCAGGGAGTCCAATGGAGGCGAAAGTGGCCAATCCAAAGGCGAAGCTCAGGCGCGGCATATTTGTGGCCAAGCCGCCCAGATCGAGATAGTTGAGTGTACCTGTTTGTTTTCGGAGTTCGCCACACATCGCGAAAAGCGCTGCAATCGACAGGCCATGAGCAAACATCAGGAGGGCTGCACCGTTGAGTCCAATCACGTTATAGCTGGCGATTCCAAGGAATATATATCCCATGTGCATCACGCTCGAATAAGCGAGGGTGAGGTCGAGCTGCTTTTGAGAAATCGTAGCGAGTCCGACATACAGGATATTGCCGGCCAGCAAGATCAAGAGCAGCCAGGCCCAATGCCGCGCTGCTTCCGGCATCAGCGGCAGCGCTACCCTGAGAAGACCGTAGAGTCCAAATTTTTTCAAGACGCCCGCATGAAGCATCGTCACCGGCACTGGCGCGGATGCATAAGCTTGCGGCGCCCAGGTGTGAAATGGAAAGAGCGATACCAGGATCCCAAATCCCAACAATAACAGGAAATAGACAGATCTTGATCCCGGACCGGAAAAAGCCCCGCTTGATGCAAGCTGTTGGAGCTTCACGATGTTAAACGTTCGTTGTTCCGGCGAAGGCAATAGATAGAGGCCAATTAAGCCGACTAAAAGGATAATGCTGCCGATTGACAGGTAGATAGTGATTTTCCAGGCAGCGCCCTGGCGATTGCCTGATCCCCAAATCCCAATCATCAGGAAGGTCGGAATAAGCGCCAACTCGTGAAACGCGTAAAAGAAAAAAAGATCAAGAGAAGCAAATGCGCCGGCAGCCCCTGCGGCGATCAACAAGATACAGGCGTAATATCTGTGTTCTCCTTCGTCCACCTTGGGGGCCAACCACACGGCAGCGAGCGCTACGATGGAGGTCAGAAGTAGAAGCGTCGCGCTAAGGCCGTCCACCCCGGCTGCAAAATTCAGGTCCCAGTCCGCCACAAGCTGAAGGAAGCTTGCGAATTGGTATCCCCCGGTTGCGCGATCATAGCCGATGAATACGATTAAGGCCGAGATGATCGCGATGACCGCGGCTGTTACAGCCGTCCTCCGCGCCGGAAGTCCGAGAATAATACCCACTCCCGCCACAAGCGGTGATAGATAGATAAGGTGAACGAGAAAATTCATTTTGTACCGAACAGGATGAAGTAAAGCAGCAATACGACCCCTGCTCCGAAGAGAAACGCGTACGCCTGCAGGTTGCCGACCTGCAGGAAACGCAGGGCGAAGCCGGCGCCCCAGGTGATTCCGCCGAGGCCGCGGACGACTGTACCGTCAATCACCCAGCGGTCTACGAAACCTGAAATGTTTGCTAGCAGGTCCTGGGTCCATTTTATCAAGCTGCCGTACATCTCATCGATGTAGAACTTATGTTCGAACAGGGGGATCTGGATGGAGTCCTTGGTTTTCTCTTTATAGAGGTAGTAGCCGGAAGCCGCTCCTGCCGCGAACGCGATCAGCGAAACCGCCATCGAGCCAATCGGCGAACCCTCGTGTTCGGGCACTTTGATGAAAAGCGAAGCGATAAATGGGAATCCGGCAATACAAGCCGGAATCGAGAGGAGTATCAGCGGAACTGTCATCACGCTGGGCGATTCGTGGGCGTGGCCGGCCTGCTCCGATCGAGGCTGCCCAAGGAACGCCACAACGAAGAGTCGAGACATGTAAAATGCGGTCAGGTACGTTACGGCCGCGATGCCGAGAAACGCGGGAATATTACGATCCGCAGACGCCAGGATGTCATCCTTGCTCCAGAATCCGGCAAAAGGCGGACAAGCGATCAGAGCCAGAGTTCCGATCAGGAAAGTCCAGAAGGTCACCGGCATTTTTTTCTGCAGGCCTCCCATCTGCCAGATGTTTTGCTCGTTGTGCAGGCTATGGATCACTGAGCCTGCACCCAGGAACAAAAGCGCTTTAAACGAGGCATGAGTGAAGAGATGGAACATGCCCGCCTGCGGAGCCCCAAGACCGACGGCTGCGATCATCAAACCGAGCTGAGACAGCGTTGAATAGGCCAGCACCCGCTTAATGTCGTCCTGTTGGGTCGCCATGAGTGCGGCGAGCAGGGAGGTTATCAAACCAATCCAAAGCACGACACCGAGAGCTGTTGAGGAAGGCTCGAAGAGAAAGTAGGTGCGGACGAGCATAAAAACCCCGGCTGCAACCATTGTCGCCGCGTGGATTAATGCAGAGACAGGAGTCGGGCCCTCCATCGCGTCCGGTAGCCAGACGTGCAATGGAAACTGTGCCGATTTTCCGATCGCTCCGCAAAAGATAAGCAACGCTGCGGCTGTCATGAACCCCGGACTGAGCCCGAGAGTGGACCAGTGTCCGCTCAATTCGTCGAATGTCACGGTTCCGGAGGCAGACCAGACCAACAGGATGCCGAGCATGAACCCGAAATCACCTAGGCGATTGGCGAGAAAGGCTTTATTGGCGGCCGCGGGAGGGGCGGGACGATAGAACCAATGACCGATCAGGAGGTAGGAGCTGAAGCCGACTAACTCCCAGAAGATAAACATCATGATGAAGTTGTTCGCGAGCACAATCCCGAGCATCGAGAACATAAAAAGAGAGAGACCGCAGAAATAGCGCGAACGCCCGCGGTCATCCGCCATGTATCCGATCGAATAAATATGAATCAGAAGTCCGACACCGGTGACAATGAGGAGCATCAGCCTGGTTAGATCATTGATGAGATAGCCGATCTTGACCTGGAACGTACCGAGGTCGATCCAGTTGAAGCTTGCGGTTCCATCCTGACCGAAAAAAACCGCCACACTGAAAACGAACGAGATAGCGACCGCCGCGACCGAAATATAAGAGCTGAGCTTCTTGAATCTCTCGGTGATCAGAACGATGACAACAGCGGATACGAACGGTGCGAAGAGAATAATCCAGGGGCTGAGGTTCATTCGTCAGAATTTCAAGGTGTTCATGTCCTCGACATGGGTGGTTTGCTTGGCCCGGAACAGCGCTACGATAATGGCCAGTCCGACAGTGACTTCAGCAGCAGCGACGGTGATGATGAAAAACACCAGAACCTGCCCATTGTAGTCCGGGAGGCCGTCGCGCACGTTGTACCTTGAAAATCCGATCAGCGAAAGATTGGCTGCGTTGAGCATCAGCTCCAACGCCATGAAAATGATGATGACGTTCCGCCGGAGAAGAACTCCGGCGAATCCAATGGCGAACAACAGGCCACTGGCAAATAGATAATCATTAAGCGTAACCATCGGTTATTTCAGCTCCCGCTTGCTAAGAATCACTACGCCGATCGTCGCGACCAGGATCAGTGTTCCCACCACCTGCAGCGCAACATTGTACTGCTGGAAAAGGACCATGCCGACGTGCCAGACATCACCTTGGGGACCCTGCGCGATGGGCGGAAACTTGGCATTCCCTCCGTCGAATCCGTAACAAACATCAGACAGGACCTTGATAAAAAGGATGATCACCACAAACCCCCCACAAACGGCCGGAAAATTGACGTGGCGACGGCTCTCGGCCTTAAGGTCCAGGAGCATGATGATGAAAAGAAATAGCACCATGACCGCCCCCGCGTATACGAGGATCTGGATCACTCCGATAAAATATGCATCGAGCGATACATAAAGAGCAGCTAATGCGAGAAAGGAAACGACAAGACTCAGCGCGCTCGCGACCGGGTTGCGGTTAAGCACCACCATCCCGCCGAAGAAAAGCATCATCGCAACGAAAATCCAGAAAAGTATAGGTGACATCCGGCTACTTTTTGTCGTTCCACTTGTTAACCAGGCCGGTCATTACACCGCCGAGTTCGTAAAGCTTTTGCTTGTTGTGCACCATCTCCTGCCTTGTCAGGCCGGTGATTGCGTAGTCTTTTCGCAGGAAGATGGCTTGTTCCGGGCAAACCTCTTCGCACAGACCGCAGTAGATGCAGCGTATCATGTCGATCTCGAATTCTTGCGGAAATTTCTCGACCTTGCGCCACCGGTTTTCTACCGGGATTTCCCCTGGATGAATGGTGATCGCGCGCGGCGGACAGATAAACTCGCAAAGCTGACAAGCGACGCAGCGCTCCCGGCCATGCTCATCCGTCACCAGGGTGGGTGCACCGCGGTAGTGAGGGGGTAAACTCTGGTCCCATTTTTCCTCAGGGTACTGCATGGTGACCTTCTTCTTGCCGGAAAGAATATTGAGGAAGTGACGGATGGTAATTCCCAGGCCCGTCATAATGGCAGGCAGATAGGCCTTTTCAGCAAAGGTCAGTTTTGGACGGCTAACAGTGTACGCCATAACACTAGCTTCTTATTTTCGCATGAAAGGCAGAATGATTGCGACGATAAACACGTTCACCAAAGCGATCTCGATGAAGAAATACCAGCCGAGCCTCATCAATTGATCGTACCGGAAGCGGGGCAGCGTCCAGCGAACCCAGATAAAAAAGAAGAGGAGAAGAGCCACCTTGACGAAGAAAGCCGTGATGTGGATGAGTCCAAGTAATATGCCCCAAATCGAGTAGGGATTATGGAGCGTAGTCGGCAGGAACGGAACATGCCATGCACCAAAGAAAAGGGTCACTATTACCGCCGAACCGGTAATCATCGCAGCGTACTCTCCGAGGAAGAAGAGTGCGAATTTCATCGATGAATACTCGGTGTGATATCCGCCGACCAGCTCGGTCTCCGCTTCCGGCAGGTCAAACGGCAAACGGTTGGTCTCGGCGAACATCGAGATCGTAAAAACGATAAAGGAAACAAACAACGGAACCCAGAGAATGATTTTCAGGATATCAATTGATTGCACGATCTCGTGAAAATTGATGCTGGGAGGGAACAGGCTGAATCCTTTGATCCAGAGGGGAGAAATAAACCAACCATGGTCGATCTGGTATTGGACGATGCTCGGAAGGTTCAGAGTCCGGCAGATCATGAAAATCGGGATGACGGACAAGGCCAGGGAAAGCTCGTAAGAAATCATCTGCGAGGTGGAGCGGATTCCACCGAGGAAGGGATACTTCGAGTTAGAGGACCATCCGGCCAAAACAATGCCGTAGACGCCAAGAGAAGAAACAGCGAAGACCCAAAGAACGCCGACGTCAACATTCGCGACGACCATCGGCTCGCCCCACAGCTGGCTCCCAAACGGAATCACCGCGAGTGCCATCATCGATGGTGCCATGGCGCAAGCCGGCGCCAACCAGTAATAGAACTTGTTAACGTGAGCTGGCGTAAAATCTTCCTTCAACAATAACTTTACGGCGTCTGCGATCGGTTGAACGAGCCCGTAGATTCCGACGCGGTTTGGGCCTACCCGATCCTGAATCAACGCGCTAACGCGTCGCTCGGCGTAGACCGTATACGAAACCATCGGGAGGATGATCAAGAATATCAGCCCGATGGTCTTGGCTAAAGAGACCAGGATGATAAACAGAATATCGGTCATACTGTCACGGCCGCCGCCCGGGCCTCCTCCGTCTCGTCGACCAGCTGCACGCCTGTGTCACCGATCCTACTGAAGGATAGGCCTTTCATTTCGGGAATCGTATCCGCAATTTGTTTAAAGACGTCCTCGATAAGATAGATCCCGTTCGATCCGGTCAACTGTTGAATCAGGTCACGAATAATTTCCCAGTCATCCCTGGCCTCTCCTGGCGGCTGCAAGGCTCGATTCAAACGCTGCAGCCGACCTTTGATATTAATCATCGTACCCCGCTTTTCAGGGAAAGCACAGGCAGGAAGCAACACACTCGCACTGCGTGTGGTTTCGTTCGGCAGAATGCCGACGACGATCAACGTTGACAGCTTCTTAAGCTGGCTGGCTGTCAGCCCGATCTGCGTTAAATCTTCACCGAGAGCCACCACTGCTTTGATCTCACCAGATCCGATACTTTCAGCAATTTCCTGCAGCTTGGCACCAGGATGTTCGCCCGTTACTCCAAAAAGCTGCGCGCCCAGCGTGTTTGGATTACGATCCGCACTCATGAGAAGGTCATCAGCTTCCCCGAATCTGGGAACAATGTCGTGATAGGTCGTGCCGAGCGAATCGATCAATTTTTTCGCTAGCCACAGTTCCTCATTTGTCATCTTCGCGGAAGCAACGACCGCGACTCCGTCTTTCTGATATTGTTTCAGCTCTTCCCCGGCTTTCGCGAGAGCGCTTCGCCAGGAGACGTTTGCCAAACCCTGGCTGTCCCGCACCTGCGGGATTTTGAGTCGTTCGGCGGAATTGATATAGTGAAAATTCAAACGGCCGTAGTCGCACATCCAGTCAGAATTAACCGCGTTATTTTCCCTGGGTGTCTGCCGATAGATCACATTCTCCCGGGTCCCGATGATGGTGTTGCAACCCGTGGCACAGCTCGTACAGATGCTTTTGGTTTCTTTGAGAAACCAGACTCGCATTTTGAATCGAAAATCTGTGCTCGTCAGAGCCCCCACAGGACAAATATCCACGGTGTTTAGGGAATAATTGCTGTCCAGCAGTTTCCCTGGATGGGCGGTGAGATAGGTATGGCTTCCGCGGCTGGCGAATCCTAGCACATCGTCATGTGCGACCTCTTTCATGAACCTGATACAGCGAGAGCAGAGAATACAGCGTTCATCATCGAGCGTCACCCGTGGACCGAGCTCAACCCGTTTCGGTTTTTTGACTTTTTCCTCCAGAAATCGGGAGCCTGCGGTGCCGAACTCGACGCTGTATTCCTGGAGCTGACATTCGCCGGCCTGGTCGCAAATCGGGCAATCCAGCGGATGATTGATTAGAAGAAACTCCATCACTCCGTTCCGGCATTCCCGTGTCAGCGGTGAATCTGTCCGGACCCCCATGCCTTCGGCGATATCTTGAGCACAAGATATTTGAGGACGCGGGATCCAACTGATAACTGGTTTGCCGTCCGGCCCCAAGGCCGGTTTCCGATCGGGGCCCAGCTTGGGCATACCCATCTCAATGAGGCACATACGGCAATTACCCGGCGAACTCAGTTTAGGATGGTAGCAGTAGTGGGGCACAAACTTTCCGGCTTGAGCGCATGCTTCAATGACACGAGTGCCCTTTTTGAACTGGTACCAGATACCGTCGATCTGAACGTTGAGAAGGTCCGTTGGTTCGCTCATTGTGAATCGTCAGTGGTTAGTAGACCCGTTTTCACTTCCCTTTTTGCCCGCGGTCGCGGCAAACTCATCTCGAAACTTGTCGATAAAGCTTTGGGTAGGCCACGCACAGGCTTCTCCGAATGCACAGATGGTCCGCCCGGCGATGTTGTCCGCAACAGTCTTAAGCGTGTCAGTGTCTTGTTCAACACCTCCTCCGTGGAGCATTCGTTCCGTTATCTTTTTCATCCAGAGAGAACCTTCGCGGCATGGTGTGCACTGGCCGCAGCTCTCATGCGCGTAGAACTCGTTGATGTTGTTAAGCGCCCAAACCATGTCCCGCGTGTCATCCATCACGATAACCCCTCCGGACCCCGCCATTGAGCCTGCCGCAGCGAGGGTATCGAAATCGATAGGGATATCCTCGAGTCCCATTTCAAGCTCTACCGTTGTTCCGTCGGGCTGCTTCGCCTTGATTTTATAGCGGTCCTTGGCGTTCAACACCTTTGCGGAGCTCCCTCCTGGAATGACCGCCTTAAGCGTTCGGCCAGGCTTCATGCCGCCACAAATATCGTTGATCAGTTCGCCGATCGTGATGCCCCCAACCTCGAATTCGTAATAACCGGGCTGCTGGACATCTCCGCTCACGCAAAGCAGCCGGGTACCAGTGTTGTTCGGTTTTCCCATCTTTGCGTATTCGGCGCCGCCGATTCGGACGATATGCTTCACATTGCATAACGTTTCCACATTGTTAACAATGGTCGGGCACATGTACAGGCCGAGCACAGCCGGAAAGTAGGGCGGCTTGATGCGCGGATACGGACGCTTTCCTTCCATTGATTCAATTAGACCGGTTTCTTCTCCGCAAATGTAAGCTCCGGCGCCCCGGAAAACGTAGATCTCTAAATCGAATCCTGAACCCAGAATATTCTTCCCGAGAAATCCTTGTTCTTTTGCCTCGGCCAGAGCGTGTTCAAGGATTTTTGCTCCTTCAGGAAACTCACCGCGGATATAGATGTAGGCTAGTCGCGCGTTAACCGCGTAACAGGAAATGATCATTCCCTCGAGTAACTGATGTGGGTCCTGGTGAATGATGTAACGATCTTTAAACGTCCCCGGCTCAGACTCATCCGCGTTGCAAATCAGATAAACCGGCTTCGAGCCGCCCGGTTTGATAAAGCCCCATTTCACACCGCAGGGGAACCCAGCGCCACCTCGTCCTCGCAAACCGGAGGCTTTCACCTCATTCACGATTTGCTCCGGCTTCATGGTGAACGCTTTTTTTAACTCTTCGTAACCGCCGTCGTGGAGATAGCACTCGATGTCATTCGTCCAACCTGGGCGATCGATATTTTTGAATATGATCCGCTTTTCACGCGGATGTGGAGTGCGAGTGGTCGAGGCCATGGCTACTGATATTTTTCGAGTAATTGAGGGACTTCCTCCTGGGACACCGCTTCGTAGAAATCATCGTTGATCATGCAAACCGGTCCAAATCCGCAGCTGGCAAGGCACTCCACGAACTCGATGCTGTACTTACCGTCTTCACTCTTCAAGAGGTGAGTTCCGTGCCCATTGTGTTGGCGGTCGATTCTGGCGTATTTGCAGAAAGTGTCCAGCAGTTCGTAGCTGCCTGCCATGGCGCAGGAGAGGGTCCGGCAGACTCGGATGTGATGCTTCCCAGCCGGTTCCCGCCGAATCATTGGATAGAAAGTCACCAGTTCCAGCACGTTAATCGGTTCGAGGCCGAGTTTCTTGGCGACCCATTCGATCGCAGCTTCGTCAATGTAGCCTAACTGTTCCTGAATAAGGTGGAGTAACGGCAACGTCGCGCTGCGTTTGGAAACCGGGTACTGGGTGATCGCTTCGTCGATCTTCGTTTCAAGTTCGGCCGGAATATCCATCTTCACTTCTCCTTCAGTTTTTCGGGCGCGTTGATCAGGCGACCGTTCTGGAAATGGAGTACGACGGTTTCTCCGTTCTGATTGTAGTAATAGCGGGTGATCGTCATCGTCTTTTTCTGTGTTTCCAGTTCCAGGTCCACTTTCTCTGTCCTATCCGGATTTCCGAGGATCGACTCGACCTCCTTCTGGGACATATTAGGCTTCAGTTGCTCCAGATTTCGGTTGGCGAACTCTCTTTGGCAGCCGTCGATTGCCAGAACCGCGGCCACGACCAGAATGAGCTCACCACGTTGCATTGCTATCGGTCGGACTCGCCCATCACGAAGTCCAGGCTACCGAGAATTGCGACCACATCACTCATCATATGGCCGGGAAGAATTTTCGGCAGGATGCTCAGATTCACGAACGACGGGGCCCGAATCTTTAACCGGTGAGGGACACCGCCTCCCCGGCTATTGACATAAAACCCAAGCTCTCCCTTCGGATTTTCCGCGCCGAAATAGACTTCCCCTGGCGGCGCGTGCACTCCCTCAGTGTGAATAATAAAGTGGTGAATCAACTGCTCCATCTTCATCAAAACCGCCGGCTTATCGGGAGGAAGATTTTTTGGATCCTGTACCATGACCGGTCCTTCGGGCAATTTCTCAATCGCCTGATGCAAGATTTTGACGCTCTGACGCATCTCTTCAAATCGAATCAGGTAGCGATCATAGGCATCGCCAACCGTCCCGATTGGGATATCGAAATCGTAGTTTTGGTAGTCTAGGTACGGCTGGGCTTTTCGGACGTCGTACTCAATGCCGCTACCGCGGATGTTCGGTCCGGTTATACCGTAAGAGATGGCATCTTCCTTGGAAATCACGCCCAGATCTTTAGTGCGATCGACCCAAATGCGGTTGCGCGTAAGAAGCTTATCGAGCTCGTTCAAGTGCGGGTTGAACCCTTCCAAAAACGTCTTAAGCGCCGGGATGAATCCATCGGGCAGATCACGCGTCATTCCGCCTATTCGCGTGTAGGAGGTAGTGAAGCGGGCGCCGGTCAGCAACTCGATCAAATCATAGAGTTTTTCGCGCTCCGTAAACGTGTAAAGGAAAACCGTCATAGCCCCTACATCCATGGCAAACGCACCGATGCCCAGAAGATGAGCTGAGATTCGTGCTATTTCACAACAGAGAACTCGAATCGCTTTCCCGCGCGGAGGCAATTCCCAACCCATCAATTTTTCGACTGCGAGGGCGTATGCGACGTTGTTGGCCAGGGGAGCTAGATAATCCAGCCGATCCGTGTAGGGAACAAACTGGTTGTACTGCATGTTTTCCGCGATCTTTTCGTCACCGCGGTGAAGATAACCTACGTCGGGGTCGGCTTTGGTGATTATTTCTCCATCCAGCTCCAGCACGATACGCAAAACGCCATGGGTGGCCGGATGAGAAGGCCCCATATTGATCGTGAGTTTTTCGCCCAATAGTTCGGAATCGCTGATGGCCTCCAGCGATCTGGACGCGCGAGCTAGCGTATCAGGCGTTACGATATCGCGAGTGGTGGTTGCCATGGCGAAAAACTGAAGGCCTTTTCAACATAAGTTTTTCTTATTTACGCCCGCAAGCGATTATTTGTGAAATAATTCACAAGCCTCGTATAAGGGAACAGGTAACAGCGGGTTCAGCGGGTTCAGGTAATATACTTGGGCGCACAGGAGAGACTTGAACCCGCCGAGCCCGCTGTTACCTGTTCCCTTTAAAGCGACTATGGAGACTGCGACGCAAATTAGCCCTGGGTTGCCGACGGTGGTTATTATCGGTGGCGGTTTTGGTGGATTGTACGCCGCGAAAGCGTTGGCTAATCAGCCGGTCCAAGTGACGTTGATCGATCGGACCAATCATCATCTATTTCAGCCGTTGCTGTATCAAGTTGCTACGGCCGGTCTATCCCCGGGCGAAATTGCCCAGCCGATTCGGCATATTTTAAAGGAGGCACAGAATATTTCTGTCATCATGGGAGTTGTGGAAGGGGTCGATGCGCGCGCAAACGTCGTCCGGACAAAGGCGAAAGAATATCCTTTTGATTTTCTGATCATTGCTGCTGGTGCGCGGCATTCGTATTTCGGTCACGACGAATGGGAAATGTTTGCGCCCGGACTTAAGACTTTACCGGACGCGCTCGAATTGCGCCGCCGAATTCTGAATGCGTTCGAGATTGCCGAAACTGCTCCGGACGAAAGAGTGCGCGACGCTGCCTTAACCTTCGTCGTGATCGGTGCCGGTCCGACTGGAGTGGAGATGGCCGGCGCCATTTCTGAACTGGCAAAACGAACTCTAGTGGACGACTTTCGGCAGATCAGGACGGGACATGCGCGCATCATTTTGCTGGATGCAGCGTCGAGGATCCTTCCGAGTTTCACCCCGGGTCTTTCGAATTCGGCGAATAAGCAACTCAAACAGATGGGGGTCGAGGTGCGCGTCGAGACGAAGGTGCTAAGTGTCACCGCTGAGGGAGTTCGACTGGAGAACGAGTTTATCTCGACCCGAACGGTGATCTGGGCGGCTGGGAACTCGGCTTCGCCTTTAGCCGGACAACTGGTCGCCGAAACCGATCCGCAGGGTCGTGTATTGATAAACGAAGATCTGAGCGTCCCAGGGAATCCGCGAATTTTTGCGATAGGCGACATGGTCAACTTTTCTCGTCAGACCGGCCGACCACTCCCCGGTGTCGCGCCGGTCGCCATGCAGATGGGGACACATGCGGCGCAAAATATCCTGGGACTAGTTCAAGGCAAGCCTTCGAGGCGATTCAAATACCTGAACAAAGGGACCATGGCGACCATCGGCCGCAACAGAGCGGTCGCGGACCTGAATGGCATTCGATTCGGTGGATTTGCCGCCTGGCTGAGTTGGCTCTTGGTGCATCTAATATTCCTGGTCGGGCTCCGAAACCGGATTCAGGTTTTCATCCAGTGGGTCTGGGCATATTTCACCTATGCGCGGGGCGCCAGGCTCATTTACGGTCCTTTCCAGCCAGCTGTGCGACCCACCGAACAGCGTCCAGCGAGTGAGGAAGTCTCGAGGTAGGCGGCATTTTCGCGTTTGACTGCTGGCAGGTGGAGTGCGTAAGCGAAGGCTCCAGCCTTTGCCTCTGTGGCGCACTACGGAGGCAAAGGCTGGAGTCTTCGCTTACGCGCAGAAGCAAAGAGGGTGCAAAGGCTGGAGTCTTCGCTTACGCGCAGAAGCAAAGAGGGTGCAAAGGCTGGAGCCTTCGCTTACGCGCAGA
>Ga0210405_10003930_pt1 | contig 14215 bp, 10 predicted proteins | sample IncBWH11MmetaG_FD_155492 | JGI IMG/M metagenome (GOLD analysis project Ga0210405, IMG submission 155492) | Forest soil microbial communities from Barre Woods Harvard Forest LTER site, Petersham, Massachusetts, United States - Inc-BW-H-11-M | ecosystem: Environmental > Terrestrial > Soil >... | reverse complement strand
TCCCGGTGATCGAGTATGGCTTGGCATCCCAGACGGAATTCTCGTAGTGATCGTAGAAACTGAAGCGAATGCGATTCACCGCCTGGCGATTTAATCTTCCGCGCCCGCCGAACATTCCGCCTCCGCCGCCACCTGCACCTCCGCCGCCAGGAGCTCCGCCGAACATTCCGCCGCCTCCTCCTCCGCCGCCGCCGGGCCCACCAAAGCCGCCCGCGCCGCCGGTTCCTCCTCCCGCACCGCCACGTCCGCCGCCCGGACCTTGTCCGCCGGGTCCACCTTCTCCCGTAGGATTGCCCGGGACCAATCCGTTAGGTCCGAATCCTCCGGGCCCGTTCCCCGCGAGGCCCTGGCCAACGGTTCCCTGCAATAGAAATGAGTCGGAAGTCGCGCTCGGACCGGCGCCCGAAGGCAGCTCGGCCGCGATTGGCGTTCCTTCATTCGCGGGAGCGTTCGTCGCGCCGGTCGCGCCGCCGGCACCTTCGTCCGTAAGATCGGTCTGCTCGAATCCACCGCCGGCGATGCCGGCGCGAATCGCGTTGCTGACGCCCGCAGGCACCTGGCCTCGTCCGCCGCCACCTCTGCCACCGCCGCCCGCACCTGCGCCGGCACTTGCACCGGTCCCGGCATTGTTGTTTGTCGCGTTGCCCGACGGCCGCGGATTACGCGGCGCGCGCGTTGCTTCGGGTTTCGCGGTCAGCTCCGCCACGGTTACGACGCGCAGGACGATCGGAATGGGCCCAGGCGGCATCACTGGAATCTCCACTACCAAGGACGCGTTCGCGAATCCCAGCTGGCTGGCTTCCATGCGATAAGACCCGGCGGGGATTTGCGGAAATTCAAACTTGCCGGATTCGTCTGTCCAGCTCAGCCAGGCTTTATTCGTTTCCGTATTGACCAGATGCACCGTCGCAGCAGGCACTGGCGTGCCTTCCGGAGTGCGCACCAACCCTCTGACCGACTGCAGCGGGCTCGAAGGTTGTTGCGCCCAATTCAGGTTTCCGGCGGCGAGCCAAAATAGAAACAGCGCCAGTACCTTCCCTTGGTGGCGATTAAGAATGACGATCCCTCGAGCCGATAAGCTTACGCGACGTGCCGGTGATGCTAGGACGCTGCCTGCGCCATCCCCGTTTCCCGCGACGGTGGTCCTGATCCATTCCGCGGACGCCGCACTGGTAGCCTTCACACTTTCATCGTGGGCGAGCCGGCCCGTGGAAGTACCGCTATTGTAGTAGCCAAGCGCTGCCTCTTCTCGTGAAATCTGAAATCCCGCGCCGCTAACTAATTCAGTTTCAATGTCGCGAGAGTTCCAAATTTGCCGGACGGCGGGAGGGCATAAGTGGCCTCAACAAAGCTAATCGGAGGGGAAGGGAGCTACTCCCAAAAAATTGCGGAACTTTTGCCAGGGAAAAGCAGAACTAGCGATAACGTAGCGCGGCGCAGCGGCAGGGAAGCACCATCAGTCGAACGATTATGAACGCTGATGGCAACCCATGCAAATTCCGACTGCATCTGTTTAGTAAAATCGCGGAGAAATACGGGTGATGGGGCGTTGGTTGATAAACTTTAGGTTAACAAAGGGATATACCTCAAGAACGGTCGTCCTGGCATGCGCGTTCATGTTGGCGCTTGCCTCCGCCAGCATGGATCGCTCGGCGCAAGCTCAGGGCGTGCAAACCGTATTGCATGCGCGCGGCAGGGTGTTTCCAGACGTGGGTCGCGGCGCTGAAGCCATCGAGCGTGATGCCGCTGGTCATTATTATGTGCTGGCGGTCCCGGCCAGCGTCATCTGGATTTACAGCGAGGACGGCCGACGCATCGGGCAAATTCCCAATGCCATGGTAGCCAACGCAGCGATCAAGTACGCGGTGGATTTCGACCGTGATGCAGCCTCCGGCCGAATTTTCGTTGCCGATCGCGGCGCGAACGCGGTGAAAATTTTTACGGCTGACGGAGCGCTCGAAGCCGCCGTCCCGGTAAACGCGCCGATGTCCGTGGTCGCGCTCGCAGGCGGTGAATTCGCGGTAGTCACGCTGCGCAGCGACCATCTGGTGCGCGTGATGAACGAGCACGGCAAATTGCTGCGCAGCTTCGGCAACATCGCCGATGCAGTGAGCGATCCAAGCCAGCTCACGGTGCCGGCGATCAGCGCCTCGGCGGAAAATGCACCTGGCTATGCAGCTGGCTATTCGACGAGCGCGCCGGCGGCCTACGCCATGGATATCGGAAAGCTCTATAGTGGCGCGCCGGGCGAGATTTATTTCGCGTTCACTTCGCGGAAAGATCCCAAATTTAGAAAATACGATCGCTTCGGCTATGCCGGCTACGAAGCGGAAGTTTCCGCCAAGGAATTGATTCCGGATATCAGTCACGATAATTCCCAGGTGCAACTCGGCGTGCGCGTTTCGGGAATGGCCGCGCCGGGCGAAGCGTTTTCGTTTGGCAGCATGTACTCGGTCGGCAGCAGCGCCCCGGGATTCACGGTGAACGGCGGACATGGCGCAGGCGGCCGTCGCGGCGGATCGGCAACACCTGGCGGCACCGGCGGCGCGGTACCCGGCGGTTCTGCGGGCTCGCCAGGCGCGGCGAATCGTGATAGCGATAGCGATAGCGATGCGGCGGCAGGCGGCACGACGAGCAGCGCGACGGGTTCAGCAGATGGCTCCGACCTCAGCGGCTCATTATCGGCGAACAGCAACAACGGCGCGTCGTCCAGTTCCAGCGCTAGCAACAGTCCAGACTTCAGCGCGCTTCTCGGCGTGGGGGGACCGGGAGGAGGCTTCGGAGCGCCGGGAGTTTTTGGTCCCGGAGCCTTCCCCGGCTTCGGCGGTGGGTTCGGCGGATTTGAACGTCATTCGTTTGGTGCCGAAGGCGCGGCCGGTGCCGGCGGTTTCGCGGGCGGCCATGCAGGGGGGCCCGCGGGAGGCGGCGGAGTGGAAAGCCCCGGTGCCGGCCACGGCGAGTACGGCGAGCGCTTCGGCCACGGTTTCCGCCAAGAGGGCTTGAACAGTTTTGCTGGAGTCGTGAAGTTCACCGAACGCGAGCCCAATATCACGGTGAAACCAGTGATTCGCGCGTTGGGCGTGGATCGCGCGAGCCAGCAGGTGTGGGCCACCATCGGCGACATGCTGCTGCGTTTCGACCGCGATGGAAATTTGATGGACACATACCGCGTGGCGACGCCGCAGGGCGCCGCGCTGCAGCCCGTGGCAATTTTGGTGGAGCCCGATCGCATCCTGCTGGTTTCCGATCCCGCCGGGATTTACGAATTTGCCCGCCCCGACAAACTGCCAACTCCCAGCAAGCAATCCCTCAAAGCCGAGCCTGCGTCGCAGTAATCGTTCGCGCACAAATCCCGGCTACCGTGACGCCCGGCATTTTTTCACCCCATTTTTTCGCGCCACTCCGTCACACGCCGCAAGTCTGGGCCATAACAACAATCCGTTCGTGGATGCTTAGCCGGTGAGGAATGTTTTTGTGAAGCGAATCGCGATCCGGCGCTGGCAGGTCTTGCGGGCCGTTCCGGTGAGAATTGCTTCGCGTACGCCGTTCTTGAGTAATTTGGCAAACTGCTCAGGGGGTACCGGCCGGCTGAAATAATAGCCTTGCGCCTCGTCGCATTTCTGGTCTTGCGGGAGTGTCAGCTGCGCTTGCGTTTCCAGGCCTTCGGCCACCACCCGCAGCTTGAGGCTTCGGCCCATGCTGATCACCGCAGTGACGATGGTGCTCTCATCGGCGGTGCCGGTGATCTGGCGTACGAAGGACGGATCGATCTCCGGAGCGTCCACCGGAAATTTGCGCAGATAGCGGAGGCTGGAATAGCCGGAGCCGAAGTCGTCCACGGCCAATTGTATGCCGCTGGCTCTTGGCGCCTTGAGCATGGACTCTGTGGACTCCGCGCGTTTCAACAACACGTTTTCGGTGAGCTCGAGCTCCAGAGATTTCGGATCCAAACCTGTATCGTTGAGGATTGCAAACACTCCGCCCAGAAAATGCTCGGCGCGGAACTCCATCGAGGAGATGTTCACCGCCATCGTGGTCAGGGGCAGACCTGCGTCCAGCCAGGCTCGTGCTTGCCTGCATGCTTCACGAAGGACCCAGTTGCCGACCGGCAAAATAAGGCCGGTGTCCTCTGCGACCGGAATGAATTCTGCCGGAGAGATCATCCCGCGCACGGGATGCGTCCAGCGGATTAACGCTTCCGCGCCGGTGATCTCACCTGTTCTTAGATCGACTTTCGGCTGATCGTGCGGATTTGACTCTTGACGCTCCACGGCGCGCCGCAGGCTCTCCTCAATGGATTGCCGTGCCACCGCTCGAACGTTCATGGCCGGCGTGAAAAACTGATAGCACGGATGCCCATTTTCCTTCGCCTGATACATCGCAGTGTCCGCGTTCTTGATGAGCGTCTCCGCGTCCAATCCATCGTCGGGGTAGACGCTCACGCCGATGCTGGTCGGCACATGCAACTCGTGCAGGTCAATGGAATGTGCCTCGGCCACCGCGTGCAGCATTCGTCTGGCCGTTATGGCGGCGTCTTCGGAATGTGCCACTTCCGTGAGGAGTACCACGAACCCGTCACCGCCCTGACGACTTACGGTATCCGAGGCGCGCGCACATTCCACCAGACGCTTGGCGATCGACTGCAGAAGTTTGTCGCCTGTCGGGCGGCCGAGCGAATCATTGATATGTTTCAATCCATCCAAGTCGAGGAAAAGAACCCCGACCTTATTACGGTTCCGCTGAGCGAAGCCTATCGCTTGGCTAACCCGGTCGTTCAGCAGCATGCGATTGGGCGGCGATATTGTCTTGCTCTAACGCGGCGTTGGGAAGGGAACTGGTACTCCGCGTGTGGCCCTGAAGGCTATAAGAAGGCAGCCAGTAGTCACGGCGGTCTTTTGGAAGGGAACTCAATGCCAGTGACAGGATTCAGCGGGGTCAAGCTGCGTTTGCCCTCTGGTGTCGCAGAGGCCATCAGCAGTGCGCCCTCACCTGTGACAAACGGCGTTATCGCAGATGTCGGCTAACGCGCTTCGACCTGCATTCGCGATTTCATCAGTACGACAACGTAGGGATTCCATGTAGACAGCACGTAGTAGATGCTCAGCTCGGAACCTTGCACCTTCGTCCATCGCTCCACGACGTACGGCGCATACGCTCCGCCATGAACAGCCTGCGGATTTGCCTGGCCTATTCCGATGACGGGACCGGCAAGCTCATCGTCTGGATGTGACTGGGGATCGTGGATAAATTTGCCAAGAGCGCCATCACGCGCCGCATTGAAGATGATTTGGGGCTCGCTCCACGGTCCCCAGGGCGTGCGGGAATACGCGAACAAGATGCCTCGCGGCGCCGGGTCTCGACTGTCGTACGTCAAAAGCCACAATCCAAGGTCCTTGCACCGCGTTACGGAAAGATCGCCCATCGTGCTGTTTTGCACGATGGCCGTGGCGTCCGATTCCTTCTCGCTCCACACCGGAGCACTCCGCGCGTCCAAACCTGCGAAATAGCGCGTCCCTTTACCGCTTTCGAATTGTGCCGCTGGCACGATGGACAAATACGCGTCGCTCTTACGATATGCGCCTGTACCCCATACGAGGATGAACGGCCCGCCGGAAGGCAGTCCAGTTATGGCTCCGGGCGCGCTGTGCAATGAAAACTTGACGAAGTGCCCGGCCGGAAGCTGCGAGATCGTGCGCAACGGTTGGAAACTTGCAGGCGGCGTGAATTTCGTGAGCACCGAGCGATCCGTCGCACGATCCTCGGTGTGGTTGGTCGAAACAGCTATATAAATTTGTCCGCCGAGGCTGATGCCTGCCACCGGCACTTCGAACGCTCCCATGCTGATCCCGGGCGGCTGTATGGTCAAATAATCGCCGCCGGACTTGAGGAAATCCAATCGAACGCCGCTCTCAGGATTGACTGCATCGGTTGTCGCGATCGTGTCGAGCGCGTGGCGCAACCGTCCCACGGTGTCACCAAACAGAAAATACACTCGACCGCCGTGCTCGAACGAATTGCCTAAGTCCGTGCCTTCAATCCCGTAGCGCGTGACGGTTTGGCTGAGCGTCGGTCGACGTAATTGTTTGTCTTCCTCACCCAGAAGTTGTTCAACCTTGGTAGTAGAACCGGCCAAGTAACGCAGCACCGGTTCCGCCGGCGATCGCACAGCGTTGAGTTGAGGATTTGTAGGGAGTGCGTCCGGACGAAGAATAGGCGCGCTGGAAGAGAGCTCCGCGAGTGGTGTCCCTGCGCTCAGCAACAGTCCCAGTGCAACTCCCGTTAGGAGTTTCATGGCGAGACCTCCACTCTTCCCAAGTGAAGCGCGAACCGAGTGCAAGACAGATGCGGATTCCTTTTTCTGGGAGGAATTTATCTTGAATCCTCCGGGCTCACAAGCGCTTCGGAGTCAGCGTATGGGGTCGCGGTCCCACGCTGTTTTCTGAGAGGCCGACAATCCGTGAGTTATCGAATGCTTTTACTGCATGCCGCAGGCGGGAATAGCATCGAAAATCTTCGCTAGACTCGAACGTCTGTGCTAGACTCGGCGCCATCGCAGTTCCTCGTGAATCCGTTATGGCAGGAGGTACGTGATGTCTCTCACTGGCGCTGTTCCTTCCCCCCAATTGAAGCTGGATGTCGAAAAGGCGGCAGCGGACGCAACCGTACGCTGCACGGGTCGAATTACTTCAAGTACCGCCGAATTGCTTAAGAGTACCGTTCGTCCTCTGATTCCCGAATCCAAGCGCATCGTGATTGATCTCACGAATGTAAGTTTTCTGGACAGTTCGGGGCTGGGGACGATTGTCGGGTTTTGGGTAAGCGCGAAGAAAGTGAATTGCAAGCTGAAACTCGCCAACGCGAATCAGAAGATCATCGACTTGTTTCTGATGTCGAACCTGGCACCGATCTTCGAGGGTCGGGACGAGTATCTCGGGGCTACACCCGACTAGGTGGCGTCTCCGCGCGGTCGCTCGGGTCTGTCTCGCTAAGCGAATCGAGCCACTTGACTGATTATCGCTGCCAGCCCGATTGGTCGGTGCAACTCTATCCAGTCGGCAGATCCTTACGTGATTCCGCCCCACAACCGATGCGCCGCGCCGCTTCCAGTTGGAACCTGACAGGCTAGTGTTACGTCTGCATCGCCGCTCTGAAACCACCTTAGCTCTTGAAAGTCATCCCAGCTAATTTCCAGCCAATATCGCGCCGACCCGTTGAGTTCGCCCTTCGACTCGGAAGGTAATGACTCGACTAGCGCTCAATCTTGGCATCGCCAGGTTTTGGGACGTCCGGGGAAAGAGTGGAGGCACGCGTCCCGATAGCGACGTCCATGGCTGTGTCTTTCGGGAATTCAAGCTCACGTCCGCGCGCTGTGAAATCCGAATAGATCGACATGCTCGCTCCAAACGCGCCGATTGCCATGCCCAGCGGATGCGAGTGAACCAGGAGGCCGATCACGATGCCGACAAGTTTGAAGCCCCCGGCGCCTCCCGCCACCCGGCTGCTGGTGTTCCCGTTCACGTCGCCGTTGCGCGCGTCAGGATCACCGCGTGCGGATAGCAATGCCAACCCTACGGAGATTCCAGTAGTTAGATACCGGGTCTTGGGCGTGTCGGCCTCAACTCCGCCTTCTGCATCGAGCTTTACGTCCTGTCCTTTGGCGGCCTGCACGCTCTGCAAGCTGGCTTCCACTTTTTCATCGACGCCGTCCGGCAATGCAAGCTCGTGGAACACCAATCGAAGCTGTCCCGTGCGGCTCAGCCGGCGCGCTGGGCGAACCTGCAGCACGGCGCCTTTTAGGCGGCTTCCTTGAGCGAGAATCAGGCGGTTTCCATCAAACAGAGGTCTCGTTAGCACCGCCTCGATTTCGTCGCCCTCGTGCGCCGTCGCGGAGCTCAGCCCCGTCGTGAGTCGCACGTGCACAGAGCTACCCGGAGGCGGCGGCTCGTTGAGCGAAGCCGCAATTTCCGGGGTCAAAGGCTCGCTTCCAAAATCGAGCGGCTCCTCAAGTTCAGCGAAATAGACGCTGCCGGCATCGATAAATTGCGGATGGACGGGGAGCTGGGCGATGCCATAGCGAATGATCTTGTGCATTTTGGCCGGCTCGTGGACCTGCTTCATCGCACTGTCCCATTGCCGCTTGGCTTCTTCCTTTGCTTGATCCGCCTTCTCCGAGGCAGCGTCTTTTACGCCCTTTTTTTCTCGGGATCGGCAGCGGTGGCGAACTGGATCACCTGTCCAGAACCGGGTGTGACGATGGGTTGGATCGGAATGCGTCGACCGTCGCTCGGTTCGAGAGCGTCAAATTTGATTTGCACTTTGCGAGCAGGAGTGAACTCGGCGTTCAATGCATCAAGCGTGCGCCTTCCCGCAGAAACACCTTCGAGCCCGGTGATTTGGCCTGAAACCTCGGTTCCTACCGGCACCACGAGTTTGTCAAAAGCATAGACGGGTTCTGCGACCCGGCCGTGGACAGCCTGTCCGACTTTCTGAATTCTCACTTCCCGGTCCAGAACCACCTGCACGGCAGTCCCCTTTGGGACAGTGAGAGGGACGTGGTTGGGAGCTCGCTGGAGGAATTGACCGTATCTACCCAGTTCCTTCGCAAGTGCTACAATGTTTTCGCAATTGTTGAAACGCTCGATGGCCATCCACTTGAATCCGTTCGGATGTCGCCAAACTCGGCGGGTTGCCATTCGCAGCTGCCTCCCTGCAGAGTGTGTGCGTCAAAACTGTCTCAGTTTTGGGATTCACTCCATGGCGGCCAAATTGGACGGGCGGAGCAACAATTCTGTTGGGAAGTGCTTTATAATCGTTGCGTACTTCATGTCGGGGCGTAGCGCAGCCTGGTAGCGCGCCTGCCTTGGGCGCAGGAGGTCTGGAGTTCAAATCTCCACGCCCCGACCATTTACTTCTTTGTTTTCAATTCACTCTCACTGGCACCAACTCAGTTGAGCGCGACTAGGTGAATCGTCGGCCCATGACCGAGGGCAACACTAGCTCTGTGAGGTGGCCCAGCGCGGCGGTAACAGTGGGAACCGACAGCTTAAGGACCTTGGCCATCGGGCCAATTTTGATGAGAGGGTGCTCTTGCATGAACTCGCGGACGCGTAGAGCCGATGCGGTATTGCGACCCAGCGAGTGGATCTTCTTTCGATCAGCTTCGAATAGGTGAAGAATCTGAACCGCCGCATTGGCCGCCTGGCGCGCCGTGATCTCCGTGCCTTCAAGAAAAAAGCTGAGCCATTCTTCCCCAACACCGTCCGTGCGAACCCGCTGGAGCAGATCATAGTAACGATCGCGGTAAGCCGTGAAGTAGAGCCTGAGATAGAGGAGGGGCTTGGGTAAGGTAGGCCGGTTCACCTGCGATACGCGAGCTTTGTTATAATCCGCGGAGATGACGGCTCAAAATCGCTCCGCTCAATTCATGCCATCTCCGTATCCAGTTTTCGTTTTGATCATCGCAATATGTTGCGCCTCCGTCTGTGCGGGTTACTCTGTTCTGACACATGAAGCCATAATCGACGCCGCATGGAAAGACGACATCGTGCCCACGCTGCTCAAGCGCTTCCCGAGCGCGACTCCTGACGAACTGCTCCAGGCTCACGCATACGTTTACGGCGGCGCGATTATTCAGGACATGGGTTACTACCCTTTTGGCAACAAATTCTTCAGCGACCTGACGCACTATGTCCGCAGCGGTGATTTTGTACTCGCCCTAATCGAAGAATCCAAAAATCTGAACGAATACGCTTTCGCCCTCGGCGCATTGGCGCACTATGCTGCGGACACCTCGGGCCACCCGCTGGCAACCAACCGTGCCGTTGCAATCATGTATCCCCATCTGGAGAAAGAATATGGACCCGTCGTTACCTACGAAGACAAGCCCTCGGCCCACCTGAAAGTGGAGTTTGGTTTTGACGTGGACCAGGTAGCCAAGGGACATTACGCGCCCAAGGGCTATCATGACTTTATCGGATTCGAGGTCTCCAAACCGGTTTTGGAAAGAGCGTTCGCAAAAAATTATTCCCTAGAAATGTCCAAAATCTTTTTTAGCGTGGATCTGGCAATTGGCAGCTATCGTCACGCCGTCTCAACCGTTATTCCGCGCACCACCAAGGTCGCATGGCATCTAAAGAGAAATGAGATCCAGCACAGCGACCCGAGTGAGACCAAGACGAAATTCGTTTACAATATTTCAAATTCCGGTTATCGCAAGGATTGGGGCGATGTTTACGAAAAGCCCGGTTTCTTCGCGCGCTTCAAAGCTGTCATCCTGCGCCTGGTGCCGAAAATCGGTCCATTCAAAGCGCTCGCGTTCAAGCCGCCCCCGCCGGATGTGGAACAAATGTATATGCACAGTTTCAACGAAACGCTGGACCACTATCGGGCGTTGCTGCTTGCTCAACAGGGAGGCAGACTCCAATTGCCAAACGACAACCTCGACACCGGAGGAATCACGGGACCAGCAGACTACCGACTGACAGATGAAACCTACGCAAAGCTGCTGGACAACACGAGCGGCAAACCAATTTCGCAAGCTCTACGTCTGAACATTCTCGCCTATTACGCTGACCCAGATAAGGAATTCGCAACTAAGAAAAATCCGGAAGCTTGGCAGAAAGTTCTCGATCAATTGAGTAGTTTGAAAGCCAGACCCGCTGACGTACCCACCCGCTGATTTCATGTTAACAGCAAGGTTGGAAGGAAATCTTGCCGGCCCGTACCGTTAGGTAGTCAGAGACTAGAAATCCAGATGTACGATTAGGGTTAATCAGGACCTACCCGAGTCAGCGGGTTCTTTGCCAACGAAACAAGCGCGTCACCAAATATTTGACTACCGCGTCGCCCTGGATTATCTGCTTTTCTGTAGAGAGTTTGATGAAGGCAATCTTCCTATTGCTCGCGCTTCTCCCCTGGGCGGGTTCAGTGGCCTGCCAAACAACTCCCATCCTTTTCCAGCATGTCCGTGTATTTGATGGCCTCCAGGTAATTCCCAGTACCGACGTTCTGATCCGAGACGGTCGCATCGAGAATATTGGCCAGGACCTGAAAGATCCCTCCGCACAAATCGTCGATGGAACCGGCAAAACGCTATTGCCGGGACTCATCGATTCCCATGTGCATGTGCACCGGGCGGAATCGCTCCAGCAGGCGTTGATCTTTGGAGTGACGACCGCGTTCGACATGGCGATGCCTGCCTATCGCATTTCCGAACTCAAAAACTCTGAGATAAGCAGCATGGCTGACTTCTGGTCAGCCCGCGAGCTGGCTACCGCTCCACGCGGACACGGTACGGAATACGGCCTCATAATTCCCACGACCACCAGCCCCAAAGAAGCGCAGGCGTGGGTTGATGACCGCATCGCGGAAGGATCGGCTTTCATCAAGATCGTCTACGACGATGCCAGCGAGTATGGATCCCGGCGGATATGGCCCACCCTGAGCAAACAAACGATGACTGGCTATTATCGCCGCGGCGCATAAACGTGGCAGGCTCGCCGTGGTGCAGATTGGCAGTCAGTGGCAGGCGAAGGACGCAATCGAAGCGGGCGCTGACGGGCTCGCGCATCTTTTTATCGGAGCTTCGTGCGATCGCAATTTTGGTGCGCTCGTCGCGGCGCATCGCGCTTTCGTGATTCCGACATTGGCGGTCTTACATAGCATTTGCGGCACCACTGCTTCGCGGAGCGAACTGATCTCCGATCCCTATCTCAGACCGTTTCTGAGACGGGACAATGTCGCGAATTTGAAGGAAACATTCCCGTGGGGTTCTCGCCTCGTTTCGTGCGCAGGCGCCGGCGAGGCCATAAAACAGTTGAAGGCCGCACGGGTCCCTATTCTGGCGGGTACAGACGCGCCAAACCCTGGCACCACTTATGGCGCGAGTCTGCACGAAGAGCTTGTGTTGTTGGTTGAGGCCGGACTCACGCCAACCGAAGCGCTTATTGCGGCAACTTCCGCCCCCGCACTCGCATTTCATGTGTCCGACCGCGGACGCATTGTCCGTGGCCTGCGAGCCGATCTCGTCCTGGTCAACGGGAATCCGACCGAGGATATTTTGGCCACGCGCAATATTGTTACGGTTTATAAGGCAGGAATTGAAGATGACCGCGATGCTTATCGCGGGATGGCCAAAATATCATCGGCTAGCCGCCGACTCGGTCCTTGATAACTCCAGATTACCGTAACCGGAAAGTACGAAAATCCACTTGGACGGTTAGGCGTTACCGGAAATCTCTAACAACGTCGGCTCTGTCAAGATATTTATGGGCGCACTTCTCCGTTAGCGAGTATTCCGCCCTTCGGGCGGGGATTTTCAAGGCATGGGGTCTTTCGATCCGATGGAGGATGGGCGGCGCAAGAACGAGCTCTCACGCGCCCGTTGATCGTCTCGATGAGGCTACCGGGATATCCCTCGGCATGGTTGCGTCCCCGCAGGCCCGCTTCCGTTTCGCCCGGCAAAATCGTTGTAACTCCGCAACGAGCTGCCGCTGCTCAACACCCGGTTTGCCCGTGACTCCGCCGGAATCCAGATCGGCCAGACCCGAATCGTTAGTTGTGATCGCCTGGTTTCGACAACTATCTACGCTATTTGGGGTCTGCCAATAAACGAGTTGTACACGTCAGGCCCTTGCCGCCCATTGATCCGATATCCGTCCGAGGCAAATCTTAGCGTGATTTTTCGGTCAAAAATTGAGTAATCCGCCGGGGTTTGATCGTATACAGGATATATGTTGGCTCTTCCCATGACATTGAATACGACAGCCGAAACCGAAACCGAAACGGCAAAGATTGCGCGAGGCTTACGTGAGAGGGATATGGAGCTTCTTGGAGACCTGGTGGAGCGCTGTCAGCATCGACTGGTGCGCTACCTGCTATACCTCACCGGGAGGCGAGAGTATGCCGAGGACCTTGCGCAGGAGACCTGGATTCGCGTGCTGCAACGGGGCAGCCAGTACAACGGGCGGCAGCGGTTCGATCCATGGCTATTCGCGATCGCCCGCAATTTGGCAATAGATTACCTCCGGAAAAAACGAAAAGCGGTGGCATCAGTATCCTTGCCAAATGATCGCGATGCAGTGCTGTTCTTACCGTCTTCCGATCCTTCCCCATTCGAAGCCGCGGCCCGAAGCGAAGACGCAATGCGTCTGGCCGGCCGGCTGCAGATTCTGCCACCGCTGTATCGCGAGGCTTTGCTGCTGAGGTTTCAAGAAGACCTGTCTCTTGCGGAGATGGCTCAGGTCTTGGGCGCCCCTACTACAACGGTGACGTCCAGAATCTATCGCGGTCTTGCAGCACTGAGATCCGCATTTGAGGAGGGTGATTCGCATGGAGGGTGACAAGAGATTTCGCGAGCTTATCGACAGGTCTTTCGTAGAAGAGGTTTCAGAGGGCGAAAGACAGCTCATCCATGACCACATCCGCGACTGTGATGGCTGCAAGCGCTACCTCGAGCTAACTGCGCGTACGATTCGGGGGTTGCGGGAATTCACCTTTACGAGTGAACCAGATTCGAATGCCCAGGTCCGTGAGATTCTTGCGCATCATACCGAGACAATGCGCCAGCACAACGTGCAATTCAAGGTCTGGGCTGCATTTGCTGTAGCGCTCTCGATGTCAATTGTGGGATCGGCACTTGTCTACCAGGTGGCCAAGCTCCTGACGGTCCCAATGCATTTCGACACTGCTCAAGTCCAGGCAGGCGTGCTCGTCTTTTGGCTGCTGCCATCTTTTTGCTCGGCCTTACGTCTGCTCGCGGCGCCTGGTGAGAATAGAGGTGTGGCATGACACAGCAATCGGCGGTGCTTTTGATAGCGTTCTTGGCCGGGCTTGTAGTTGCGGCTGTCTTGTTGGGAACCGCAAGACGGAATGTTCTACCCAGGTCTGCAATGGTCATCGCAGCACTGGCGATCCCGATTTGGGTAGTCTATTTTGCTTCCAGCCAGGGCCGTTCCTTACTTGCTTCCAAAGGATTTCTCAGTACCATGCCAGAAGCGCTTTGGTTTGGCTTGACGTTTGGCGTCTTCACCGCCGCTTTTTTCCTTGCCCTTGGATATATTTATGGGGACGCAAAAAAGCGTCAAATGCCTGCTTGGCCCTGGGTGATTGCCGCTTTCCTCATACCCAATTTGATTGGATTCATCCTTTATTTTGTGTTCCGAGGGCCTCTGCTTGGGCCTTGCAGTTCCTGTGGCAAGCCTATTCGAGGGGGAGA
>Ga0210405_10003929_pt1 | contig 14217 bp, 17 predicted proteins | sample IncBWH11MmetaG_FD_155492 | JGI IMG/M metagenome (GOLD analysis project Ga0210405, IMG submission 155492) | Forest soil microbial communities from Barre Woods Harvard Forest LTER site, Petersham, Massachusetts, United States - Inc-BW-H-11-M | ecosystem: Environmental > Terrestrial > Soil >... | reverse complement strand
ATTGTGACGTACAGCAAGATATAAGCAAAACCCATAATGTCGATTGTGTAGTTCAAGTAGATCAGAGTTATGTCCACAATGTAGATTGCTATGTTCAATCTGGTGCTGCTGCTTCTGATAAGACTCACAATGTAGACTGTTATGTACAATTAGATCAAAGCGATTCCCATTTTGTAGACTGCTTCGTTTTTGAAATACTTCCAGTACCTTTCTTTTCTATAGAATATGAAGGCTTCAGAATTCAAGTAGACAGCAATGGAGATGGTACTTTCTCTCCGAGAATTACCAATGTTCTTAGCCCGAGTGACGTGACAATGAACATCCAAGGTTTCCGCCTCAGACTAAGCTTGACAGGGAACAAGATCTTCATAGGTGGTGTAGATTACGTGCTGTATGCTATCGTGGTATCCTTTGAGTAACTACAATTTGAGAGGAAATCATGTCTGGTAGCCCATATCCACCGTTTCCAACCATCCCTTCTCTAGAATACGAAGGGACTCGTCTAAAGCTGAAAGACAATGGAGATGGCACCTTTTCTCTGATCGTGTCTGGAGTTAGTGGGGGAGGATCGTCAATCATTCTGCAAGTCAATGGGACTCCTAACACCCTTCAGACTCTTCTTAATCTGATAGCTGGTTCTAACATAACTCTTACTGATAACGGTTCTGGAGGAGTTGTAATAGCAGGGGTAGCAGGAGCACCTCCAGCATCATTCTATGTGTTGGGGAAATCCGATGTGACAGATCTGCCTAATTCCATTGTCAATCCAACAGCTTACTATGGTCCAGACATTGCTCCAGCATCCCCAGGTTCTTTGGACGATGAATTCAATCAAGTTGCTTTTGATACCACTCGTTGGACCATTGTTAATCCAGGAGGACTTGCGACGTTCCTCATGGGAAGAAGTTGTGTCACTATAAAAAATCCTGCTGCTGGTTCTGGAGTCAATGATTTTGCTGGAGCACAACAAGCAACTCCTGCTACTCCCTGGATAGTGGTGTCTCACATTAGAGGACTTATACCTGCTCAGAGTGCTAATCGTATAGGTCTCTTCATCTCTGATGGAACTAGATACATCCAGTACAGTATATTCGATAATAATCCTACTAAGAATTGGCTGGTACAATGGTACACTGCTGCGAACACATTTAGTTCTACCCAGGTAAACATTCTTGCTGCCACTGAAACCTTGGTATTTGATTTTTTCTTTGGTATCCAAGATGATGGAACAAGTCTGAACTTTCTATTCTCTACTGACGGAATAAACTATTGGCAGATTCATCACGAAGCACGTTTGGCTTTTCTTTCTGCTGTTTCTCAGGTAGGTTTCTTTATCAATCCTGCCTATTCTACTTCTGCAGGCTCTGGTACTTCTCCAGAAGCTGCTGGAGCATTAGGAAGTATTGACTGGTTCAGATTGGTGACTGCGGTAAATAAGGGTTAGAGGGTAAAGAGTCTAATATGTACATCGATGAACATGGCAGAAAGATCTTAGTTGGTCAGGAAGCTCTAGATCACTTTGCCAAAGGTATATCTAGACTTCTAGAGAATCGCAAATTGCACTATCGCACTACTTTTCAAGATCTTCCTGTCAGTGTCGAGAACAAAAAGGGTTCTATTCGTAGAGGCGTAGACCCAGACGGAGAAGAGTGGAAGACGAAGATGAAGGTCCCCTATGGATACATTCCAGGGACTCAGGGAGCAGACGGAGATGCAGTTGATTGCTTCGTTGGCCCAAGTGAGGATGCTGCTTATGCCTATGTAGTCCACTCTAACAATCCGGAGACTGGAGAATTTGACGAAGACAAGGTCATGCTTGGTTTCCGTGACGCAGAATCTGCGAAGCGTGTGTTCATTCAGCATTATGATGACCCAAAGTTCTTCGGTGGTATGGACGAAATCCCTATGTGGAAATTTCGTGACATGGTGTGGATGAAAAAACACACCGAAAAGAAATTAGTTGCTGCAGTAAGGGAATCACAGAGATTCAGGGAAAGCGTTGTTGGAATCAAAGCAGTGATAGAAGGGATGCCAATCTTTATCTTTGTGGCGACAGGAAATCCAAAGAAACAACAGGAGAATCCCTCTAAGACTCCTACTTTTGATCAAGGATACATGCCAGCTGGTATGTTTGCTACTGGTTCACTTACCAGAGAAGTTGAGAAGAATTATGGGGGACAAGCTCACATCTTCACTTCTAGGAAGAGGATGAAGAGAGCAATTCTAGGTCATCATCAAGATATCATGGTTGATCCCAACGTTCGAGAGCAAACTAGTTTACAGGTTCCAGAAGAGTATTTTGAGGATCCTGTTGATGAGGCTGGTGTCAAGGGGATGAAGTGGGGCTCTAAGAAGGGAAAAGAGCCTTCCAAGAAATGGGGTAGTGATAAACGTGCTTCTTTGGCAGAACTTCCTCCTGCCAAGTCTTCGGATCTAGCACAGGCTCTTAGAACAGAAAATTTGGCCATCAGGGAAAGGATAAGAAATGGCCGTTGGTCTGATGCTCAGGTAAAGAAGGCCAGAGATCGGATCAGTCAGAATGAGGAGATGATAGCTCATTACGATCAACAGAGGGAAGCTAGAGAGCATGGGGTCGGTGGGATGAAGTGGGGTGTTCGTCACGTTAGAAAAGATGCTGCTGGTCAGAAACATCCAACTACTGGGAAGCCTCAGCATGCTATGAAGAGAGATCTCCTTCATGATCCAAAAACTTTGAGTATGATGCAGCACGTCTCTAAAGGACAAGCTGCTCTGGCACACTACAATGCCCAGCGCGCAAGTGCCAAAGCTAATGGTCAGCCAACCAAGGATCCTAAGTCTGCTCATCAGGAGGCTCTGAATGCTATGGTACGCCAGCTTGGATGGAAGCTGGCTGGAACTGCTGGTCGGGCTGTTGGTCTGGGTGGGGTGGTAGATCATGTACAATCCATACTACGTTCCCCAGCCGGTCAGAAACTCTTTCTCAATACAGATAACCAGGGCAATCATTCGATGAGTATGGATAAGAAAGGAAAGAGAAAGATTCGTACCTCCAGAGAGAGTGGATCCTTTGACAGAAGGATGGGTCGCTTCTTGAGAGAAGCTGGGAGGGTCTATTACGCTCGCTCTATGCAACGCTATGATAGTAGTAGGGAGGCAGATGATCTTGCTCTTCTAGAAGAAGCATTTCCTGGAGATAAGATAGATTTTCCTGGTACCAATAGGCATGCATCTTTAGGGATGGGTCACTTCCATAAGAAAATCAACAAAGCAAGAGAGGTAGTGATTAGTCCTCTTCGCAGACGTAGAATCACAGCTGGAGTCTTCAGTGAAGCACAGCATGCTCTTCATAAGGGAAAGAAAGTCCATATGCTGTATGAAGGGAGGCTCCGTCGTGTCAAAAGACTGGAGCTACTGGAGGATGGAAATCCCTCTGGAGAGTACGCTCGTGTGATCCTGAAGAAGGAGAGAAAGCGTGGCACAAATTAGAAAGAGCGATGGCACCACTCTGAATGTTGCCACCAATCCAATTACTAACCGAAACATGGTTAAGGTAGGACATGCGACTGTCGTAACTCCCGGAGTCACTGGGTTCGACGTGATCAAACTGAAAACTCCAACACTTGACACAACTTATGTTGTAGCTACTGTTGTTGCACCAGTGATTCATGGTGTTGATGACATACGCTTCACTCCGACTCAGTATCCGGAGAAACTCTGAGTAAATCTTAGTGGAGGTTTTATCTATGTCGGTTCTTCAAAGAAGTACAGGAGTTGTGCTTAATGCTAACATCAATGTAGCAACAGCAAGAGAACTTTGTGCTGATGCAAACATCGGTGGTAATCAAGCGGTAGTCATCACTTCAGGAGCTACCGGATATGATGTGATCAGACTGATCAATGCAGCATTTGATACTATTTTTGCTGCTGCAACACTTGGCAGCCCATTTCTTGCTGGTGTTGATGATATCTATTTCATTCCAATACAGTATCCAGAACCAGCTGCTGGACTGTAAGAAAGGAAAGTTTGTGCCGAAAACATTAATTCTTCCAAGTGGCCAAGCCGTCTTTCATGACTGGTATGCCACGGAGGAAGGGCAGAAGTTTATGGGTGCAACTGAAGGTGGGATGTTGATGTTCATGTGGGAGGCAAAGTACGACGACGGAAGAGTCGTACGTCAGTTTGACGATGTGAACTTTACTCGTGCCATGACTGACGCCGATTTCGTTCCTCCGGAGAGTCTCCGCTTGTCGGTAGATTCCCTAGAAAAGGAACACGTCAGCCAGTTTACTCTGTATCCCATTGCTATGACTCGTAGCAAATCTACCTGGTTTCAGCAACCGATAGATGTCTATCTGGACCTGAAACAAGGAGATCGTTTCATTAGTTCCTGGCTGACGGATTATTCACCAAGGGCTGGCTACGTGCTACGTAGGAGTGTCATTGGAATTGAGAAAAATGGCACTAGACTGCTCACGATAATCAGTCCGAGCGGACGGATCACTATCTGTTCTAACGAAAACCAATCCTTCGAAGGAGAGTGAAATGGCAGCATCCGCACAGACCAGGTATTACCATGGGACATCTCCCGGAGTAGCAAGTGGTGATGTGACTGGACTTACAGTACGTCACAAACTGGCTGACAATGACATTGTAGATTCAAATTTCCCAATTCCTCTTCCAGCTGCTGGACTTAACTTTGGATGGAGAAAATCCTCCAAAGTGAATTGGGTCTCTACTCCAGCTGGTAGCATCACCAATCTACGTTGGTTCATCTCTGGTGGACCTCCAGCTGGTATTCGCTTCTTCGCTCGAGATCAGGCAACTGGTGTCTATGTAGTAGCAACAGCAGGAGATCAGGCTGGAATAGCTGGCTTCACAGATACTGTTGGCAACCAGAATGCCAACGATGCTGTGAATTACACTTCAGGTTCTCCATTGACTGTGAATGCTGGGACTGTTCTTTCCAACCCAAGCACTGGAGAAGGAACTCAGGTGTTTGTTGAAACCCAGATGGCTGTTGGTAGCACTTATGCTGGTGGCCCTGGGCCAATCACTCCTTTCCAAGTGACTTATCGGTATTCGGAGACGTAATTTTGGCAGATGATAAACATAGCGTAGACTTGATCATTAGCTTTTCTGGTGGGACTTCACAAGATCCCCATTCAGTAGATGTCTATGTCTACGCTCCGAAATCAATCGTTGGTGGAAAGATGCCAATCAATACAATCGTTGGAGGAATTATACAGGTGGACTAATTATGTCTGACTTAACAATCGGGGATGTTGGGGTTACTCTGCAAGAGCAGCTGCTAGGACAAGATCTAACACAAGATCCTCCTGTGCAAACTCCTCTGGATCTTACCAATGCTCAGAAGGTGGAACTTCTCTTTCTAATAGTTCCTCCAAATAGCACTCCACCACAACCACCAGTGAAGACTGTCTTGATGAGCATTCTCAGCCCACCTACAAATGGAGTTGTATTCTATAGCTTCCAGGCTGGAGATCTGGTGGCTCCTCTTGGAATGGGCAAGAATGGAGTCTTCAAATTCAGCATTCGCGTTACATTTAACAACGGGAACATCTTCTACACCAACATTGATGGGCAGTTCTCTATCAAGGACGATTCGGTCTTATGAGAAAGTTCTGCATTGGTGACATAAGAGGAGATCTGTACCTACTCAGGAAACTGTTGGACAAGATAGGTCCTACCAGCGATGATGTTATGGTGTTTCTTGGTTCCTATCTTGGTCCTGGTTCAAATAGCAAGGGAGTAGTAGACTATCTCTTGAAAGCCAGACAACTCCCAGGGAGATGGATATTCCTACGTGGTTGTTACGAATTCATGTTTAGCCAATGCATCGTGACTAGACCACAAGACTCCATTCTGTCGTTGTGGAGTAGCATGGGTGGGAGGAAAGTTTTTGAGAGCTATGCAGCTACAGAAAAATTACTGATTATGGAACCAGCCAATGGTAGACCTGCCCATACAGTAGCTGTAGAGATTCCATTGCTTGTTCCAGAACCACACATTAGATTTCTGGAGCAGGAGATGCATCTATTGTTCTCAGATGATTTGCTTCCATTTGTTGCTTGCCATAATGGCTACTACGCAGGGGTGGCCGGTCAACAGATTCCAGAGGAGCTATCTGTATTCACTCCAAGAGGGTGGTGTGAGGACAACAAAAGAATCTTGGATGGAAAAGAGATAGTCTACTCACATGTTCCAATGCAAAGTCCAAATCTGTCTAAGGGGAAAATCAACATAGACCTTGGTGCTGGGCTTGGAGGAAAGCTCTGTGCCATGGAGATGTATGAGAGGAAATTTACGATTGTAGGAGGCTAACGTGGCTGAGAACGTTTATGAAGTAATCAAGGGAATGAGTGGACCCTTGATGGAGAAATTGGACACCAATCACGAACTCTGTTCTTTCATCATGCTGATCTATAGCCATATGATCTATGTGGCTGCAGAAAATCCTGGTGACCCAAGAGATCTGGTCTGTGATGTTACTGTGGAAATGGAGAGACTCTTTAAGATACAACTCTCCTATTCAAAGTCTAATGACAGGCCATCAAGGCAAGTTTCGATCAGTGGAGATGATAAGAAGTTTAGCAAGAGAAATCCGACACTCGTAACTCTTCTTCAAGTAAATCAGAATGTGCGGGAACTCCCCATACGGATGGTGGAAGTTCTCGAAAGATGGATTGAAGAGAAGCCGTATCGAAAGGAATGTGGCTTTGCGAACCTTAAATTCGAGAATCAGATGTTCTGGAAAAACCTTGTCTTTACGGCGGAGATTGTTTTGAAGGCAGAATTCGATTACGAAACTATAAAGCAGATGGGTTGGGACAAGGAACCAGAGCAGCCCACTGAAGAGGAAAGGAGGATTATTCTACCATGACTTGGTATCCAGCTTGTGCAGCAACTCCTGAGGAAGATGGTCCGAACTTTGAGCCACCAGTAATTGGTCGTGCCTTCCAGAGAGGACAAGCAAGGCTCCGTGAGGCAGAAGCGTTCTCTTCTATGCAGAAGGAAGCTACCAAATTCCATGAGCGCATGGCTAAGAAGCACGGAGTGGATCGTCCGGTTGGTCTTGCTCACTTCAGGGCTGCTACTGCCTATCGGGAAGGACCAGGTAGGCTCCAAGAGATGTTCGATAAGCCAGGAGAGCAAATCTCTCCAAAGCATCAGATGAAGGCTCACAAAGCCTCCATCAAGTTCCACAAGAAACAGGCAGAGAAAGCTGGACTTAATAGTCCTCTAGCCCATGCCCATTTGCATGCAATGGAACACCACATGGATGGGCTCCACCAACTGAAACAACAGGAAGCTAAGGCTGGGTTCTCTGGTAAACAATCTCCTGTTCCAGTTCCTAAGAAGGCAGATCAACCTAGCGAGGATATCCACCAGAATCTCCCTCCAGTTCCCCTTAAGAAGCTTCAGCAGAAGGAAGCCAGAATCCGTGCCTTTGGTAGAAAGAGAGAAGGAGATGGTGCTGGTCCTTATGAGGGGAAGCCAACTTTCCCGAGGTCTGATCGAGCTATCATGAAGCCTAATCTGGTTTTCAGAGGTAAGAAGCCTCGTCCAGGGAAATACGGACCGAAATCAGATAAGCCAGTCGTTCACGACGCTGCCAATGATAGAGAGTCTGGTCGTCGGAGGTCTCTTCGGCGAAGACCAATCTGGGAAAGCGATGACAGCGAGAGGGACCGTTCGGCGTCTGGTCTCACAGCGTGAAAACAAAGGAATGGTTGATCAGCGCTATGACTCTAGCCATCCAGAAGGTTTTGTAGATCATCGTTATCCAGATCACAAAGGAAATCTTGGTCAGGAAGCCAAAAAGAAGAAAGGATGGACTGGTCGCCAGAAAGATATGCACAAGGAAATCGGTAAGCAGATTGCCAGGGAGTCCAATCGGAAAGGCTCCTCCGGTCCCATCAGAGTGAACAGTGATCTAGGCCATCCGATCGATCTTCGGAGTATCTCTAGTCAGCAAACGTTCCGTGAGGGTTGGAATGGTGGAATGTCCTATAGTCCTCCGGTCAAGAGAATCAAGAAAGTTATGGAGGCTGAAGCTGGGGCGGTTGAGATAAAGGAATTCTGATGAGTTTGCCACGACGACAGCAGCTAGAAAGAAGGGGAGATGACTTTCCTCCCATCTCCCCTTTCCTTTGGAGGAAACATGCTTAGCAAGCCAGATCTCCGTCCTTCTCTCGCTGACGATCCGGGATGGGCTGGAGAAGTAGACAGCTTTGGTGGTCGTCATCCAGTAACAAAGCAATCAAGAGTGAGAGAAAGTGTTCGTTCTGGGCCACCGGAAACCTCTGATCGATTCGATGATACCCTTCGACTTGCAATTGCCTACCACGAATCACCACTGTGGAAGAGACTGAGAGAAGCTGGTCCACCGAGTGATGGTAAGTTCTCTCGTGGAGTGCCAACGAATGACACTTCTTCCACTACCAATTATCCTCGGAGCGCTACCAAGATTATCGATGGAGAACATAAGACCCTCTTGGCTTTGGGAAAGATCACGGAGGCGATGGAGGATGATGAGCATCCAGTACACCTCCTTGCCCACAGAATCCTGTTGGCAGATCCAAATTTGAGTGAGACACAACGCTCTGGTTTGATTGAGCATATTACCGATCACACCAGAAAGAACAGGAAGAAGCTGAAAGCTGTGCAAGCTGCGAAAGAAACTGGGAAGTTCAAGCCAGGTTTGGGAAGGCTCTCGAGAGCTCTCCCAGCTACTCAGTACGATGTAATCCCTCAGGATGCTGATGTGGATACCGAACGGAAGAGGACGGCTGGCAACATGGCGATGGAAGCGAGAATGCATCGCTTCGATCGTGCTACACAAATTGCCAACCGGAGGGGTCTTTGAGAGCGATGAATTCAGCCCCAACATCCCAATCCTTGACAGAAAAACCAGGGGTCCACGCTTTAATAGGTTCCACAAGGAGGCGAATCAGAACCGCAAGCCTGATGCTAAAAATCCTGGTGTTAACGCAGCAATCACAGATCCACCACCAGACATGAGACTGAAACCTCCAATGCGTGGGGAAGTGGACAAGAACGATCGTGGAAGGAGTAAGTTGTACGACGATTACGTTCCAGCATGGAACAAACCTACATCCACGAGAACTAGAAAGTTGTCTCGTGGCGACATTATGCAGTCTAAGGCTCCGTGGTACTGAGTAACTGATACTGAGGGACTTTAATGGCGAATGGTTCTACAGCACAGGGGCAACTAGAGCGAGCAGGGATAACTCGTATCCTTACAGGAAAACGTAAGAAGAGGAATCGCCGCCGAATGCTGGCTTCCAAGCGGATTCGAGAGACTGCTTCAAACCCATTCATTGAAAAGGGAGCAGATGAGAAGGCTTCCAAAACCAAAGGAGTCCCAAAGAATCGCGTCTATCTTGTAACCGTCATTGAAGAGGGTCTAGGTAACAGCAAAGACAAGAACTATTATAGTGGAGATGCATTAAGGAATGGAGTCAATGTTTTCAATGGCTCCAAAGCCTACGCTGACCATCCAGACGCGATCTCTGAAAAGACCCTCCCGGAACGTAGCATGAAGGATTTGGTCGGCTGGTACAGCGACTGTTTTGTAGACAAGAATCCACAAACTGGTAAGATACGACTTCGTGGAAAACTCCACTTCTTCCCATCCGCGAAATGGCTAACTGACATGATCGATACGATCCTAACGGATCCTTCTGCCAAGACGCTCTTTGGCATCTCGATCAATGCGATTGGGAAGACTCGCCCTGCTACAATGGAAGGCGAGGAAGTCAATTATGTGGAAGAGTTTCAGCGAGTAGACAGTGCGGATGTCGTAACCGAACCGGCTGCTCGTGGAAAGTTCGATCAGATGCTCGAAAGTAAGAAGGGACGCACGAGCCGATCTGGTTCGAAGGTAAGTAGAGGTATGGCGAAGAATATACGAGCGAGGGAAGCGGCATCACTGAGCTCCGAGACAGCGAAGGAAGTTGCTGACTCTCTCGTTTCGGCTTATAACTCGGATAATCCTGACGAAGCGAAGCAGGCCATGTTCGAAGCGGCGAAAGTTCTACATGCGGCTGCATCGATCTCCGGTAAGGGTCCGGGCCAAGTCAACGAAGAGCAGTACAGCAACATCAATCCTTCAGGAGGTCCAGACGAAATGTCCAAGCGTAATGTAAGGGCATCCGCCGGGGATCGCCGACCTCTTCGCTTCAGGAAGAAGAAGGCACTCCGAGCGGCTGCTGGGACTCATGCAGACAATGAAGAACATCCAGAACCTTCTCCGGAAGATATCGACGATCGCCTGGAAGAAGCAGACGAGGCCGATGTTGAAGACGAAGAAGATGATGGAGATTTGGGAGATCAAGACCACTATGGTGGTGGTGGGGAACATCACCAAGTAGAGTCCGGTAGTCGCCGTCGTTCTCATGAATCAATTGAAGCATTTGAGGACGAAGACGAAGGACTCGAAGATGAGGACGAGGGTCTCGAGGACGAAGACGAGAACGTTGGTCAAGCACCTGGTGGTTCTCCATCAATGCCAAGCGGAAGCGCTGCGCCAACTGGTGGTGGAGCTCCTGGGTCTTCTCGTTCGATGGCCTCGGAAGCTGATGACGATGATGACGATGATGATGACGATGACGACATGGACGATATGGACGAGTCCGTGGAAGACGAAGACGAGGATGAGCATGATATGATGCGCCCCGGAAACGTCGCCGAATCGCGTCGCCGTTCTTCATTCCGTGGTCGTCGTCGTGAGCGTGAAGCTGGCGACACTGGCAAGAAAGGTTATGATCCTGGTCGTGGTGGTCAGGGTCAAACAAAGTCAGACGCCTCGTTCGCTGGTGGTCTCGGCCATTCAGGGCATACGGCTCTACCCAAGGGAGCAGATGACACTCATGGGTACGATACGGATGCACGAGATGAGGATTACGGTCCAAAGGATAGCTCGACGTCCGGCGTTGGGAAATCCTACAAGATCAAGACGAGCCGTTTCGCTCGCAACAGGAGAGCACGTAGAATAGCTAGACCGATCGTCAGAGAGGCGAATCGCCGCATCGCCCGACTGGAGAACATGGTCTCTCGTCTGCGTGAATCTCTCAGGGCCAAGGATCGCAAAGTTTCTCACTACGCAGGAAAGGTACGGTTCATGGAGTCCAAGGCGACTGCTACCGTCCTGCTGCGTGAGGCGGTCAAGGACGATCTTCTCACTGTTGGGTATGCTCAAGCAATCATGCGGGATCTTTACGGTCTCACACGTCCGGAGCAAATCCGTGAGATTAAAAAGCACGCTCATCTATTGGAAGCTGCAACCAATGAGAGCGTGTCTCGCCTGACCGAGTCCGTTGAAGGGAATGGAGCCAGAGGCGGCGTTGTATCCTGGAGATCCGCCGAAAATGCAGAGTCTGAGCTCGTATCGGCGCTCGCTGAAGATGGCGTGCCGGTGAAGGAAGAGGAATAGAAGTAAAAATCAAACTGTAGTAGGAGGTTAGCAAGTGTCTTCGCCGTTTAATGTGGTTAAGATCGAGAAGGAACGGGTAAGCCAGGTTCCCATCAACAATCTCACCAATTTCAACTCTGGTGATATGATGAAGTGGGATACTGTCAATCTCGTAGCCACCCCGATCGTGGCAGGCGACGCTGCTAACGCTACCTCTGCTGCAAACTTCATTGGCGTCTCTAACGATACGAATCCGATCACGAGCTTGTTGCAGCCTCTTGTTCCTCCCCGCATTACGATCATCACGAGAGGCATGTGCTTGTTCACGGTGGATGATAACTCAACGTATTTTCCAGCAGACGCAGTGACGTTTGGAGCGGATCCGCAGAAGGTGAGAAAGTCTGGTGCATCAGGTGGTGCCATCATTGGCTACGTCGCTCCCGAGAACTCGTTCTCGGTAGTTGCCGGAGTCACTCAAGGCATCGTGGCCACGGCGAACGTGACCCAACTCCTGATCAATTTGCAGCCAGCCTTCACCAAGTTGACGACGATCTAACGGAGGCGGAGAAAGAAAATGAAACCGGAAGCTATACCGAAGAATATGTGGGAACAGGCTGCGGACCAGATCGACTGGTTCAATCCTGATCTCAGCTTCCGCCGCCTCCGCGAGTCAGTCTATCGACAAGCTGCGAGGTTGCGTGAAGCAAACGCCGAGTCTGCCTTCGGGCAGCTACTCCGCGCAGGTATCCAAACCTACGCGATCAACTCTTACCAAACGGTTCCGGTTGTCTATCCGGATCTGGTCACAGAAGTGGCTTCTCGCCGCTTCCAAGAGTACTACGCTCCTCTCTTCCGTCCCAATCTGCCGAAGAGAGTGGATCGTGGGCAAGAGTTCCAGGACAACCCTGTGGTTGGATTGGATCGTCACCTCACGAACCAGAAATTCGGCATGATCGAGGCGTTTGAGCGCGAGTTGTTTGACGACGATCAGACTGGACAGATCAAGAACCGTGCTTCACAGATGGGCGAAAACTTCAAGATCATGGAAGAGATCTACGTTATCGGGAAGATCCTGGGAACAGGCTTCACCGTTCAAGGTGTACAAGTAGATCCAGACGTGACCTTCAATGACGCCTTCACAGGCACCGGAAACGGGACGTTCAACACCGCCCCGAAGAGCAATCGTCCGGCAGCATTTGGTCGGTTGAATCAGCCGAACCTGGAGTCGGCTGACATCTCGTTGATGAACATCGTGGATCCGTTGGGGAACAAGTTCCTAGTAGCTCCGAACACTCTGCTAGTATCACCAGCAGATAAGTTCGTTGGTGCGAAGCTCTTGAACTCCACGTTACAGCCATCGGTGCCATCAGCGAACGCGGGAGACACTGGCTACGTAATGACGATCAATCCGTTGCAAGGCCTGTACAAGCTCCTGGTCTCTCGATTCATGGTCAGTAAGGCATGGATCTTGGGAGACCCGAAGAAGTGCTTGGTCTTCCAGCGCAGGGATCCCTTGGAGATCATCCAAGAGAATCCGGCATCAGGTCAGTCATTCAGCCAGGAAGTATACCGATTCAAGAGCCGGTCGCGTTTTGAAGTAGGCATGATCGATTCTCGCTTCCTCTTTGAGGGAGATGACGGGACGGTCTAAAGGAAAGAGTCCGAATATCGTGAAGAGGGACACCGCTTGGTGTCCCTTTTCCATAAGGAGGAAAGGATGGAAGTAGAAAGGGAGAGGTACGAAATCTTAGGTCAGGCGGCTCCAGATGGAAAAGTCACTGTGACTGGAGAACGTAAAGTTGGTGGAGTGGAGAAGTTTGAATTTGGGATGCAGAGTGATCCGATGTCAAGAGTCATCGGTGGTGGGTATCTGTCCCATTGGGGAGTTGATTTTCTTCAGAAAGCACTCGGTAGCAGAGGGACCTGCTCCAGATTCTACTACGATCGAAAGATTGCTGTAGATATAGGTGATCCTGAGGACGAGATCTCCAGACGAAAAAGAAAGCTCCTCTTCAAGCACGGTTTTGGATATATGTGCATCCCCACTGATTTCCCTCAGGATGAAAAACGCCTTAAGAGGCTGTATGAGGCTGCCCTAGATGAATACAATCAATACGAAGAAATCCATCCTCGTCCAGCAGTTCTACAAGAGACTACTATCATTGACGAAAAGGGGACAGTCAGGCGTGCTTTCGTCAAGGCGATCGACATCAAAGTAGGTGGTGGTCTCACTACTACAGTTTCAGAACAACAGAAAGAACTGAAGCACGCTGGCAAGCTCTCTAAGAAAGAGCTTCGTCTGATGAAGCTCCAAGCCAAGCTTCACAAGAGGCTTCGTAGAGCTGCTCAGACTGGTACTCCTTTCAGAAATCCTTTCATCGCTAAGGGTAAGAGATTATTCCCAGTGCAGTACGCAAGGTGATCCATGAGCGATCCCTGCGTAATCTGTGGATGTAAAGAATCCCCATTTGGATCTGGTGATGGGGAATACACCCGTTGTGTCCATTGTGGAGTTCTCAGGACTCGCTACTCCTACAATGCTGAAATGTATGGAGAAGCTTATGCCAAAAACTATCTTCTCTATGCAGAGAGCACTACAAATACTCCTCTGCAGCTATTCAGAGTTGGGCTGGTATCTAGGTGGCTACACAGAGGGGATAAGATTTTAGACGTTGGGTGCTGTGTTGGTGAGTTTCTTGGCTTTGCTGAGAAGTATTACAGCTGTGTTGGGTTTGAACCTAACAAGAAAGCCATAGCAAAACGCAGATGCAAAGCGAAG
>Ga0210405_10003928_pt1 | contig 14219 bp, 9 predicted proteins | sample IncBWH11MmetaG_FD_155492 | JGI IMG/M metagenome (GOLD analysis project Ga0210405, IMG submission 155492) | Forest soil microbial communities from Barre Woods Harvard Forest LTER site, Petersham, Massachusetts, United States - Inc-BW-H-11-M | ecosystem: Environmental > Terrestrial > Soil >... | reverse complement strand
TCCGGCAGGCGGATGGTGCGGGGCCAAAAACACGCATCCGGGTTCCTTCACGCCATCCCGCGCATGCCGCGGAATTTTCATGGATTACAGTGCGGAACCCAGCGGAAATCCTGCAAGCGACACCGAACCTCAAGTATAGGTTAGCGCGCGATTGGGGTCAACGAACGCCGCGATTCGGTAGTGGGCTACTTTCAAAGTAGCCCACTACCCGCGATTCCGCCGGAAAATGCGCCACCACGAATGTTCCGCGGCCCCACCGATCCCTGATGCAATCCGGCTTGCAAACGGCAATGAGAGTCGGGCATACTCCGCAACGAAATCGGCGCCCCGGTGTTCTATATGGTGGCAGTGCAAGAAATTAGAAACTCAATACCTGCCTCATTCATCCAATCAGGTAGGGTGCTGTGCGGCATAAGCACGGAGGTTGATCAGCATGAACATCTTCGAAAACGGGTCATTGTTTACGCAGGCGACGTGGTGCAGGAAGGGTTCCGCTTTTCTGCTGGCGTTCGCGCTGCTGTTCGCGGCCGGCCCACTGGATACCCGGGCGGCGCAAGACCAGCCCGCACCCGCGCAGAGCTCGGACGGGCCGGCGTATCAAGCGCAATCTCCCGAGCAGTTGCAGCAACTGGTGGCGCCGATCGCGCTCTATCCGGATTCATTGGTAGCGCAGATCCTGGCTGCCTCAACGTTTCCCGAACAAGTGGTCGAGGCCGACCGCTGGGTGCAAAACCATCAAGATCTGAAGGGCGACGCCTTGGCACAGGCCGTTGACAAAGAACCCTGGGACCCCAGCATCAAGGCCCTTGCCGCGTTTCCTTCCGTGCTCGGCAACATGGACAAAAACCTTTCCTGGACCTCCTCGCTGGGCGACGCTTATTACAACCAGCAGCAGGATGTGGCGGACGCCGTTCAGGTGATGCGCCAGAAAGCACAGCAAGCGGGCAACCTGAGTTCCACACCGCAGCAAACCGTAACCTCGCAGGGTTCCACGATCATCATTCAGCCGGCCGCGCCCGATGTTGTGTACGTGCCCGCCTATGACCCGTGGGTCGTGTACGGGCCGGGAATTGTCGCCTGGCCGGGATGGTATCCCTATCCCGGAATCTGGTTTGGGGGACCGAGTTTGTTCTTCGGCGCCGGCTTCGGCATCGGTTTCTTCGGCGGCTACGGGTGGGGCTGGCACCACTGGGGCTACGACTGGCATAACCACTACGCAAGTTTCAACCACGAGCGGTATTTCTCGCACAGCACGACCTTCTATAACCGCAATGCGTACTACCGCGGTGGACGCGGCGGCGTCGGCGCACCCGGGCGCGAAGGATTCAGGCCGCAGGATCGCAGTTACGCGGCTCACGGGAACGTCTATAACCGCCCAGGCGGTTCGCCGCGGCCGTTCGAAGGAAACAACAACGCGGCCCGCGGGTATTCCCAACCGCGCGGAGAGAGCAACGTGCGGTCGGGCGCGTTTAGCGGCTACGACCATGGCGGAGAGTCGCGAGGTTACTCGGCCCGCGGAAGCGCCAGCATGGGTGGCGGCGGCTTTCACGGAGGCGGCGGAGGCGGAGGCTCGCACGGCGGCGGCCACCACTAGGCTGCAGGTTGCATGATTCCGCAAAGAACGCAAGATCTGGAAGAGGAGGGAAGTGTTATGCGGTTTGGAAATATGAGCATTGGCGTCGTTGGCCGCGGCAATCTTTGGAAGCTGGCCGCTGTGGCCGTTCTCCTGACCGGCTTATTTGCCTCACCATCCCGGACGCAGCAAGCTGGGCAGAAAACGTTTGCGTCGCCGGAAGAAGCCAGCAAAGCTCTCTACGCGGCGGCAAAGAGCAACGACGAAAAAGCTTTGCTCGATCTGCTGGGACCGGACGGCAAAGAAATCATCTCGTCGGGAAACGAAGCCGAGGATGCGGAGGCCCGCGCCAACTACGCCAAGAGATACGAAGAGATGAACCGGCTGGTGAAAGAGCCGAACGGCAGCGTCACTTTGTACATCGGGCCTCATAACTGGCCCTATCCGATTCCGCTCGTGAACAAGGGAAATGTCTGGTATTTCGACACGGCCATGGGAAAACAGGAAATCCTGTTTCGCCGCGTCGGCCGCAACGAAGTGTCCGCCATCCACGTTTGCCGCCAGTTGGCGGCGGCCCAGAAGGAATACTATTCGCAGCAGCACAACGAATACGCGCGGAGGATTCAGAGCGAGGAAGGCAAGCATGACGGCCTCTACTGGAAAACGGCCGAATCCGAGCCGCACAGCCCGATTGGCCCGCTGGTGGCGCAGGCCGTCTCTGGCGATGAGAACAAGAGCCGAGGCACGGAGCCTGTCCCATTCCGCGGCTATTATTTTCACATCCTGACGCGCCAGGGAAAGAACGCCCCTGGTGGCGCGAAGAGTTACCTGGTGGACGGCAAAATGACCGGCTTCGCGTTCGTGGCATATCCCGCGTTTTACCGTTCCTCCGGCGTGAAAACTTTTCTGGTGAGCGAAGACGGGGTCGTCTACGAGAAGGATCTCGGAAAGAAGACGGAAACGATCGCGAAGTCCCTGAGCGAATTCAATCCGGATTCCAGTTGGCAAAAGCCAGAGCCGGATCAGCAAGCGGCAAACGGTGGGCAGGCGCCGAAGTAGCGCGAAGTTCGCAGACACCACACATCAAGCACTCTAACGCTCACGATTCCATCCACCGTAAGAGCGCAGGCAAGGTTGCTTTAGGCTCCGCGCCGTATATACACATCAGACGGGAAATACTTTGCGCAAATTCTTCAGTTATTTGCAGCGTGTGCGATAACTGATGTCGACAAGTCGTTTCTTTTCAACACGCCGAGATTGGTACTGATCGTGTTGCCAAAAATAAGCCCATAGCAAGGTGTCTATCCAGGAGGCCTCGCAATGATTCGCTCACTCGCAGCGACCTTATTCGCCCTCGTCATGATGGGCGGTCTCGCCGTGTCGGCTCACGCCAATTCAACACCGACATCCGGCACAATCACAGGAAACGCCACCCTCACGAGCACTGCTGACCCCTTGGTTTTTGACTCGAACTTCATCGGCTCCGGAGTCGACACGGTGTCTGGTAACTTCACCACGACGAACATGGGTACCGACACCTTCAACCCGGCTGGGACTATGTTCACAGCAAGTGGGACGTTCATCGACGTCTTTGCCGGAGGGACCGTGTTCGGCACTTTTACCGAGAATGGGACCGTGACCGGGGTGACCTCAACCGTTACGCTCGACACGGTGATCACCGGTGGAACCGGCATTTTCGCGGGGGACACTGGCGAATCCACCGTCATGGGTACGAACACGTCCACCAACACCCCAATGTTCACCGGCAAATATGCTGGGTTCATTACGACCCCAGAACCGAGTTCATTGACCTTGATGCTCGCCGGAATTGGGTTGCTGCCGTTAATGCCGAAACGTTTAGCCCAAGGCCGACGGGCCACTTAGCCACATCGCCTATAATTACAAAGTTTGCGGCGCGTCCAATCCGGCCGGCCGGCGCACAAATTTTCATCCACAGAAAAAACAATCGCTTTGCGGCGGATAAGTCCCCGCCGCAGGCGCCGCTCGTCGACCGGAAAGCAGATTTCGTCCCGAGCCGCAAGTCGTGCCTGATCTTTGCATCTATTCAGAGTCCTGCATCATCTAAAAATCAGTTCCAGGGGTGCGTCTATTTGTCCGCCAGTATCCTTTTTTGAATCAACGCAGGGCGATGGGCAGACGTGCATCTCTTTCTGGTAGTTTTCGCGAGAGGCTTGCGCTACCCTTTTATGGGACAGAATCGCGAACCCTTTTCAATCGCAGGACAATTCAAGGACAAACAGGAGGTCCGCAGTAATGAAGAAATTCTTTTCAGTAGCGGTATTGGCCGCATTTTTCGCGGTGATGGTTGTGGCGGCAGATGACGCTGTGAGCGCTATTCACGGCGTGGTCACCAAAGTGGACGCCGCTTCCAAGACTATCGTGGTGAAGACCAAGGATGGCACCGAGCACACCATCCACTTCGTGGACAAGACCACCGTGCGCGGCGCAGAAGGCGTCGAGACTGGCGCGAAGGACACCTTTCACGGAGTGAAAGAGGGCTCCGAAGTTGTCGCGCACTACTCTGAGCAGGGAGCGGAAAAGACGGCCGTGGAGGTCGACAAAGTCGGCAAGGACGGCATGAAGTCGATGGAGGGAGTGGTCACGAAAGTCGGCGAAGGCGGCAAGACGGTCACGGTGAAAGCCGCCGACGGGACCGAGCGCACGTTTGACGTGGTTGGCCATGGCACGAAGGTCACCGCAGTGGACACTGCGAAGGGAACCGAGAAAGGCGCAAAGGTTACCGTGTACTACTCGGAGAGCGCCGGAAAGAAAGGGGCGCACTTCTTCGAAAAGCTGTAGGGCTTAAGAAGAGAGAAGGAAGAAGAGGGCTGGAGGGAGACCTCCGGCCCTTTTTGTTTTTGCGCGGGGAGGGGCGGCGAATTTGTGTCGTGTGACCCGAAGAGTAGCGAGGAAAGAGAAGAGTAGAAAGAAAAGACCCACCCTTAAAAACCAAGCGTGGGCATCCTCCGCAATCCATGACCCGACGAGTTTTGCATGACGTATAAAAAAGAGGGCACGACGGAAGTCATGCCCTTGGAGATGGATTAGGTTTTGTCAACTCAGAAGCTGTACTTGAGCGAAAACTGAATGAACCGCGGATTGCCAACCGTCGAGGCGATCTTTGCCAGTGAACTTGGGTTTTGGATGTCCGTCGCTGGCGGATTGGCGAACGAAGGATGGTTGGCCAAGTTGAGAAAATCGGTCCTGAACAGCACGCTTTGGCGTTCGCTGATGCGAATGGTTTTTCCAACCGACAAGTCCATGTTCGCCTGGTGTGGCCCTATGAAGCAATTGCGAGGGACGTCGCCAAAACCCGTCGAGCCATCCGAGCCGAATGCCGGCGCTGGCACGAAGGCGTTAGGGTTAACAAAGTGATTTAGCCGCGCCTCATTGCTCCCAGGTGTGACCGCGTTGTGGCAACTGAATCCGGCGGCGAAACCGGGCGTGAATGGCGAACCGCCGTCCGAGGCAAAGACGCTCCCTCCGGAGGAGTCCAGAACCGAGAAAGGCGCACCCGATTGCACCGTGAGCACGCCGGTGGTCTGCCAGCCACCCAACGCCCGTCCCTTGATTCCGCCTGCGTTTTTGTAAAAAGGCAGGTCATATACGAAGCTGGTGATGGAGCGATGCCGGTGATCGAAATCCGAGAGGCCGCGGGAGCCGCGCGGATTGTTCTGATCGTTGAAAATGCTGACAAATGCCACGCTGACCGTTGAGGCGTCATCGATCGATCTGGAATAGGTGTAGGCGCTCTGCAGATAAAGGCCTCCGGCGAAGTGATGCGCAACAGTGAGCTGCATGGAATGGTAGATGGAGTTGGCAAGGGGGGAGAAATCCTCGAACCCAGAAGGCGTAAGGGGTTGGAAAGGCGCTCTTGCCGGGGCGTTGGCGACCGTATTTTGCGTAATCGTGAATGTCTGTCCGTTCTGCGCGGTCACCTTAATAGGATTCTGAGGACTGGCCAGGTTGGCCTGGTTGGGATTGTAGGTGACGCGCAGATGCGTGCCCTTGGTTCCCACGTAAGCTGCCGAGACGAACCAGTTTTTCCCGAGGTCGCGCTCCACGGACAGATTCCACTGCTGGGTCGTTGCCGCGATCCAGTGGGGCGGCACCGCCAGACCACTGAACGCGGGGACGTTGCCCGAGAAGCACGGTGTCTGGGTTGTGTCGTTGGTCGGCGCAAGCGGCAATCCCGCGGCCGAGCAGCCAGCGGTGGGGAAGCCCTGAAACAAGGAGGGGACGGGCACAAACGCTGGGCTCACCACGCCCGGGCCTGGGATCAACGCTGGGTTGCTACAATTCTGGCCTTGAAAAAAGAGGCAGGGCAAACTTCCAGGTGCCACCCCGACCGGGACGGCGACGGGCAAGAAGGGGGGATCAAAGGACAGGTTGTCTACGGCGCCGATGTCCTCACGATTGGCGTAAATGCCGTAGCCGCCGCGGACCACGGTCTTGTGATTGCCGAAAAGATCGTAGGCGAAGCCGATACGCGGCTCCGGGACAGTGGCGTAATTGTTACGCAGGACCGTACGATCAAGGTTACCGGTGAAACCGGGGATCTTGAACCTGCTGACGCAGGAGCCATACACGAAAGGCTGCCCGGTTGACGCCAACGTTGTGTCTATATTGGCGATCTGGCAGAGCGTGTCATAGGGCGCGCCGACGAATTCAACGCGAAAGCCGAGATTCAGTGTCAAGCGGCTGGTGATTTTATAGTCGTCCTGGGCGAACACGGCATAAGCGGGGAGGCGGTAGTCATGGTTGGCTGCACCCCCACTGCCCAAAGCAAAGGTGGGGGAGCCCTCCAGGAAGTTCTGAAAGTCTGTTAGGGCGGGATTGGAAGGGGGTGTGAAGAAGACCAGGGGATTGCCGATGACATTCAGAGTTCGGCGCATGCTGGTATGGTCCAGCTCGCCGCCAAAGCGGAACGTGTGCGGTCCGCGTGTCCAGCTCACCGTGTCTTCCAGGATGAAGGAATCCGAGAGCTGGAACTGACCGCTGCCGGGAAACGGGCCAAGCGCAAAACTCCCAAACTGGAAGCGATCGATTCCCGAACCGCCGCCGGGCTGGGTAATGCCCACTTCCGCGGCGGTAACGGGGTTTTGGCCCAGCAGGTCGTTACGGATGATGTTGACGCCGAAGCGGAACTCGTTCGCCAGACGATTGTTGAAGACGTGGGTCTCCGTGACGCTGCCGAAACGTCCGCGGAGCGGAGTCGTGAGCGGGAAATTCAGATTGTTCTCGGCCGCCGGGCCGCCGGTTTGCACCTGGAAGGAATCAGCGCCGAAAGGCTGAAACTTCTCAGAGTCAGACCAGAAGAAGCGAAACGCCAGGCTATCCTTATCGCCGCGGAAATGGCGGTCCCAGTTGACCAGGAACTGATTCTCAGTGAATTTTCCGACGGTATTCACAGTAAATTTAACCGGAGCCAAGCAGGGTGTGGTTGCGGGCACATTGGTTGGCAACGGGTAGAGATAACCCCCCGCGCCGCCGCCGAACTGGTTACTTTGGGCCTGCAATATTTTGAAGGCCGCCGGGTCGACGCTTGAAACGCCGCAGTCTGCCTCGAGTTGCGTCATGGACTGGCGATCAGCCAATGGCACGTAAGGAATGATGGCATTGGTGAGCGTTCCCGGCGAGCCGCCTGCGCGCTGGCGAGTGCCCTGGTAGTTCACGTAAAAGTAGCCGAGCTTTGCGTCAGGGGTGACCGGGCCGCCGAAGTCAGCGCCGAAGATGTTCTGCTTAATGACGGGGCGCCCCTGCCGGGGCTGGGCGCCGTTGAGGAAGAAGTCGTTGGCGTCGAGCACCGTGTTGCGAAAAAACTCCCAGGCATCGGCATGATACTTGTTTGTCCCGCTTTTCAAGACGGCGTCGATGTTGCCGCCTCCATTACGGCCAAGCGTGGCGTCGTAGAGGCTTGTAGAGACCTTGAATTCCTCAATGGCGTTGGCATTAGGAATCGGGGTGAAGGTCAACTCTCCACTGGCGAAATCGGCGGAAGAGACTCCTTCGATTGAGTAATTATTATTGGTCTCTCGCTGGCCATTCACCGCGATCCTCGCGGACCCGCGGCCCAAGTCCCCAGCATTGTTGATATCTGAAGACGCGCCCGTCGAAAGCGAGAGCAACTGCTGAAAATTTTGAGTCGGGAGAGGCAGCGTGGAAACCGTTGTAGAATCGAGGGCTTGCCCCGTTGCCGCATTCGCCGTATTGATCGTGGTGACTTCGGCCGAAACGGTCACTGTCTCGGTCGCTTGGGTTACTTTTAGTGCTGCCGTCATCCGGGTGGTTTCCGTCACGCGCACCAGGACGCCAGTAAACTTCGTCGTGGCAAAGCCGCTTGCACTCACCCCGACGGAGTAAGAACCTACCGGAAGAAGAGTAGCAGTGAAGGAGCCCGAAGAGTCCGTTGTTAGATCCCGGGCGACTTGGCCTGTCGCTTCGCTAACGACGGAGACTTGAGCGCCGGCAATCAAACCGCCGGATTGATCCTGCACGGTGCCACTGATGGCGCCAGTGGCTCCGCCCTGGGCGAGGAGCGCGGGCGCCCAGGAAACGAACATAAGAAGAATTGCGAGCTTGCGCAAGGTAGACATGCGGGTCCTCTCAGTAGGGGTAAGGAATACACCAAAAGACGAATGGCGTATTGAAGAGCAGCCAAGTTGAATCACACCCCGTGGGACGGTGTATAGCACTTTGCCCTAATTTGGGTCAATCGAAAGAGTGGTGCGGAACGATTTGGAAAAGTAATGCTGACAAAAAGCTGGACGAAGAGTCCCTAGCGCAAAGAAAAGCCCGGCCCGGCGCTTAGTCGGCGGCCATCGGCCGGGCCAGGGCATTGGTCATGTCGGCATGCAGCAGGCGATGAAACAAGTGCTCTCCTGCTTCTCTTCGAAGCGACAGGCGTCCGGCGACATACGCGCGCGAAGACAGGCCCCGCTGCACCGAATCACAGATTGCCATGTCTTCATCCTGAACCTTTTCGCTGACGGCGATGCTTTCCCGGTGCGTTTTTTCGGCGGCGGGGCTGATGTCGGCGAAATAGTAGTCAAAAATCACCGCGCATTTGTTAACGCCGAGCGGTAGAACAAGGTTGGTATCCATCACACCGGAGTAGGCGTTGAGCATGAAGTTGGGATAGACCCACAGATAAAACGCCGTGCCCTGCCGCGTGGAGCCGATCGAGGATTCGAGCGCGCCCGAACTGTCGAGCGGGCTCGACTGCAGGCAGGCGCGCTCGAAATTTTCGATGGTGTATTTGGTGTACTCGACGACGCTGCTGAGCCCTTTGTGCGCGTGTGGCACGTGGTAGCCGCCGTCGAGATAGTTGTCGACGTAAACCTTCCAATTGCAATTCAACGTGTAGATGCGGCGGTCGAAATACTTGAGCGTTTCACTGATTTTGAGCGGGGCCACGAGTTCGGGAACTTTGCCCAGGAATTCGCGCAGCGAAGCGGCGCGCCCGTCGAGATTGACAAAAACGAAATTTTCCCAGGTGTCCACGCGTACCGGCACCAGGCCATTGTCGGCGCGATCGAAATTACAGACGCCTTCAAATTCGACCATGCCCTTCAAAGCGCCGTCGTTGCCATACGTCCAGCCGTGATACGGGCAGCGGAAATTCTTCGCGCAACCCTGTGTTTCGGGCACAACCGCGGCGGCGTGATGGCGGCACACATTGTAAAACGCGCGCAGTTTGCCGTCATCGCTGCGAACCACGACGAGCGGCTCTTTGTTGACGTCAATCGTGAAAAACTGGCCCGGTTCTCTCACCTGGTCTAGATGGCCGACCATCTGCCAGTTGGCTGCAAACACGCTCTCGCGCTCAAGCTGCGCCAGGCGTTCATCGAAATACCACGGCGCGGGAATCGTCCACGCTTTTTCCAGCGGATTGGTCGGGTTGTAAAGATTCAGGAGATCGCGAACGCTGCGCTCGTGCATAACGGATGACTCCCAAAGATGCATTCAGCAACAATTACGCATCATTGTTATGCAAACATGCGAAAGGCGCAAGGAATGCGGAGCGATCAAAGAGGAGACTGGCACCTGATGAGGGGCCATACAGGTGCCAGTGGTGGGTATACGCTAACTTGAAGATTTGAAATGGCTCTCAGGCCCAGTATCTCTTCAGAGCCAGAGCTGCGAATCCAAGGGAGCTGAGGAGAAGTGTGCTGGGTTCCGGAACGCCGTTGTTTCCGCCTCCGCCTCCCGTTCCGCCGCCAGCCCCTGGACCAAAGGTAAGATTGTCAAAATATCCGATCTGAGATTCCGTATCGCCGAAAAGAGTGCCAAATTGGACATAGGCGATGCCAGGACCAGATACCGACAATAACTGTTCGGGGGCACCGTTACCCGATAGAGTAGACAGCGCCATGGTGCCCACAAGTACGCCACCCGATGTGTACGCGGCTAAATAGGCTGCATCGGCATTGGTGAAGCACGTAAGATCCTGACCGTTGCAAGCGGTCGTAACATCAATGCTCACCGACGTCTGAGGGCTGCTAAAATTCGCTTGAATCCCACCGAGCTGAGCTTCCACGCCGCCGCCGAGTGACTTGAATCCGATCACGTTTGGAGTGGAGGCGGCATTAAAGTTGGAAATCGCATCGGGGGTGTCGGTTAATCCAAAGCAGGCACTTCCCGCCGTGCAAGCCGTGAAGCTGAAGGTCACTCCTAGACTGGCGTAGGTGTTGGAAACGTTTGTTCCGGTCGCGATGGGATTGCTGTTTGGATCGAAGTCAAAATTGACAGTCGTATCTGCGCGCGCACCACTTGCAGACAGGAAACTGGCCACAGCTAAGACCAAAACAATCCGGAAGTGAAGCTTCTTCATAAATCCCCCCTCTTAGGTCGGTAACTTGTCTTTCGGGCGTGAGCCCGCCTGCTCGTGGGAGTCAGAGCATTCCATGTGCCAAGTTAAAGTAAAATAAAGACTTATGCGAATCTTGGTTTTGTCTGAGCAGCCGATACCATCAATACTCGGGCCTTGCTTCTGGTGCTGACCGGTTGCTGACCGGAATCTAACCCGAGAATCTGGAGCGCAGCCCACGATCCCCGCATTGGAATTTCCGGAATTGTGCAAAAGATTGCAGTTTCTTGGTGTAGCTCGAAGGAACACTTCTTTCAGACCATTTTCATCTCAATTGTAGTAACATGCCGCGAATACGAGACCTTCCGGGGGAAACCTTATGACCCGGTCCCTTCCGACCTCCCCGATTTCAAGCTGTCGTTTTGGCCCCTTTCAGGCCGATTTTGGGACCTTCCTCCTGTTTAAGTATGGAGTTCGCGTGCGAGTGCAAGAGCAGCCACTCCACATGCTGGCCATGCTGATCGAACAATCCGGCCGATTGGTGACCCGCGAAGAGCTTCAGAAGAGACTCTGGCCAGATCAATCGGAACACGATTTTGATGACAGCCTCAACTCCACCGTGAAGAAACTCCGCGAGGCGCTAAGCGACGATGCCGGGAAACCCCTATACATCGAAACGATCCCGCGCCGCGGATATCGCTTCATCGCTCCCATTCAAATGGAACCTTCCGAGAAACCGCTCGGGGAAACACAGACGGCTGCGGACGAGCCCAGTTGGTTGACGGCAGAAACCGCTGTGCAGGCAACCGCCGTTCAGGACGAGCCGCTGGGCTGGAGGCGCTATCAAAAGTCCGGAACCATCGGACTCCTAACTTTGATTGCAATCGTTGGCCTGCTTTCCCTCACAGCATTCCTGAAGAGGGCCGGCGCCGACGCGCAAATCCATTCCATCGCGGTGCTTCCGTTTGAAAATCTGTCCGGCGATTCGAGCCAGGATTACTTCGCCGAAGGTTTGACCGACGCGGTGACGACCGATCTTGCTCAGATAGGCGCCGTGAAAGTAATATCCCGCTCTTCCGCGAATCACTACAAAAAGGATTACAAACCGCTGGTGAAAATCGGGCAGGAGCTTGGCGTCGACGCGGTGGTCGAAGGGACAATGGCACGCTCCGGCAACAGGGTGAGAGTGAATGCGCGGTTGATTTCCACCGGCGACGACCGCAACCTCTGGGCGCAGTCCTTCGAACGCGATGCCGGCGACATTCTTTCCCTCGAAGACGATTTGGCGCAGTCTGTCTCGCGAAGAATTGAAGTTGCCATCACGCCAAATTTCATGGCGCGGCGGGACGAGCCTCATCCGGTCAACGTGCAAGCCTACGAAGCCTATCTCAGTGGCATGCACGACCTGAACAATCACCGCACCAATAACGAACTGCAGAAAAGCCTCGAGCAATTTGACGAGGCCATTTCGCTCGATCCAAAGTTCGCCAGTGCCTACGCGGGGAAAGCGATCACCTACAATCTGCTTGGCGATTACGACGAGATACCCGGCAGCCAGGCGGGGCCAAGCGCGGAGGCCGCCGCACGCCGCGCGCTCGAGCTGGACCCGTCGTTAGCCACGGCGCACGCGGCGCTGGCGTTTGCCCTCTGGAAATACAGTTGGGACTGGAAAACGGCCGAGGCCGAATTCCAGAAATCGCTGACGCTGAATCCAAACAACGCTCACACCCATCATATCTATGCCGTACTACTCGCCTGCCGCGGTGATTTCGCCGGCGCTGACGAGCACATGCGAAAAGCGCTGGCGCTGGACCCGCTCTCCATGATTATTCGCACCAACATCGGCTGGTTCCATTATTTCCAGCGCGACTACGCGAAGGCAGAGGAAGCCTATCTGGAAGTTTTGAAGCTGGATCCCGGTTTTCTTCCCGCAAGGCAGAAATTGTGGATCACCTATGCCATCGAAGGGAAAGCGGAACAAGCGACCGCCGAGCTTGAGAATCTGATGCGCTTGTTTGGCCACCAGCAACTCCTCCAGCGGGTCGAAGGCGCCAATCCTTCCGCCCGCTATCAAGCGGCAGTGCGGGGCTACGTGGAGTCAGGAGTTCTGACGCCGTACGAGCGAGCAAGGTATCTGGCCTTGCTGGGGAAAAAACCGGAGGCTGTGCGCGCCTTGAACGAGGCGGCGGCCCAGCGGAGTTCTTGGATGGTTTACCTCCGGATTGATCCCGTGTTCGACGCAATCCGTTCGCGCCCGGAATTTGTAACCTTGGAGCGACAGGCGAATATTCCGGAAATAGCGGGAAGCACTTCTGCCAGAAATTATCCGTAAGCAGGTAATGGAAACCAGGTGGGACCATGCACCTGAAAACCCTTCGCATGGCTAAAGCGCACGCTCTAGGCTCGGGCGGACACGAGTATTGGTGCGGGAGAGAGGATTTGAACCTCCAAGGACTTGCGTCCGGTAGCTCCTAAGGCTACTGCGTCTGCCAGTTCCGCCACTCCCGCATCGGCAAAATAAATGATACTTGGTATGGCGGCTTTTTGGCCATAGCCGCGCCGGCTGGTTGTGCTGGAATACCCCTTTCATATGTAGGATAATGGAACTCCCCGCGGATTAGCAGGTCGGTCACCCGAGTTCATGATTGTTCAGCAAACTAGCGACCCGATGTTGGTGATCCGGCAAACGGACCACGCCATCCTTTCCGGTTTTTTTGCCCGCGAATGGGGAAATGACGTATTCCCCCGCCCGGAGCCCTTTGCCTCCTTCTGCCTGGCCGCGGCCGAGCACGACAACGGCTGGCAGGAATGGGAAATGACGCCTGGCGTAGACCCCAAATCGTTCGCGCCTTACTCCTTCATGAGCGTCCCGACCGATGAGCACGTTTTGCTTTACCAGCGGGGAATCGACCGGGTGGTGAAATCGGATTTGTACGCCGGCTTGCTCGTGGCCAGCCACTGCATGGGACTCTACGACCGCGCCAAGGCCACCATGCCAGGCTATTCCGCAAAGTATGTGAAAACGCAGGAACAGCAACATGCGAATGATTTTGTACAACGACTCCGCTTGCAGCAATTGCGTTTGAAAGTGGACCTGCGCAACAACACGGCCACCAAAGACCTGACCGACGAAAAATTGATCAGCGCGAATATCCAGAGGCTTGCCGCGCTGGACCGTCTGTCTCTCTACTTCTGCCTCGGAGCTGACCACGACACCACGATTGAAGGCGTCCCAATGGGTGACAACGGGGAAGAGTCGGATTGGGAGTTGCGCGCCGCCGGGGCCAACGAGTTCACGCTGGACCCGTACCCGTTCCGCAGGGAGCCGCTGGAATTCGCACTCCTGGCTCGGCGCATTCCCCGCCGCCGCTACATGGACGACGCGGACCTGCAGACCGTCTTGTCGGCAGCTCCTTTTTTCCAGCTGAAGTTTACGCTGCGTCCCGGCCGGGGCAGGGACCGCGCGTTCGCCGCCCGCCGGTGAAAATTCTTCCATCAGAGATTTTAATCTCCTTGCTTTGCGCTTGACTTTCATTCACAACCCGTCCATCGTTTAGAGCTTTGCTCCCCTCTGCGGCCGCAGCCGGGCAGACGTGGGGCAAACCCGTTCTCTATGACCAAGGTCCGACTCTGTTTCCATGATCGCTGTTTCGATGGCACTGCTTCTGCGGCGCTTTTTTACCGTTTTTACCGGGAATGCTTCGATCCCAAGGCCGAATTCCACTTCAGCGGGATGACCCACAAGGCCAAGCACCCCTGGGAAGAGGGCCTCTTCGACGGCGACGAAAACGCCATCGTTGATTTCAAGTATTCCAA
>Ga0210405_10003927_pt1 | contig 14220 bp, 12 predicted proteins | sample IncBWH11MmetaG_FD_155492 | JGI IMG/M metagenome (GOLD analysis project Ga0210405, IMG submission 155492) | Forest soil microbial communities from Barre Woods Harvard Forest LTER site, Petersham, Massachusetts, United States - Inc-BW-H-11-M | ecosystem: Environmental > Terrestrial > Soil >... | reverse complement strand
ATCCTGTCTGGCCTTCCCGACATCGAGGACAAGGTCAGGGGGCTCGGCTTCGGCGCCGATGACTACATGACCAAGCCGTTCCACAGGGCCGAGTTGGTCGCGCGCATCCACGCCATCGTGCGGCGCTCCAAGGGCCATGCCCAATCCGTCATCCAGACCGGCGATCTCCTCGTCAGGCTCGACACCAAGACGGTAGAGGTCAACGGTGCGCGCGTGCATCTGACCGGTAAGGAATATCAGATGCTGGAGCTGCTTTCGCTGCGCAAGGGCACGACCCTGACCAAGGAGATGTTCCTCAACCATCTCTATGGCGGCATGGACGAGCCGGAACTCAAGATCATCGACGTCTTCATCTGCAAGCTGCGCAAGAAGCTCGCCAACGCGTCGAACGGCAAGAACTACATCGAGACCGTTTGGGGCCGCGGCTACGTGCTGCGCGAGCCGATCGAGGCCGAGGCCAGGATCCCGGCGTGACCGCCGGCGCCGCATCTTCAGCGCCAAGTTTTCAAGACCCCGGCCAGGCGGCCGGGGTTTTTGCTTACCCGCAAGCGCTCCTCGCAACCCCGGCTTGACGCGGCCGCTCCGTGCCACGCGCACGCTGAGGGTTTCGAGCGCATTCGCGCCGAGGGCATCAGCGTCTCTGCCCGGCCGATCCGGCGGCGACTTCGTCGTGACTCAGCGCCCGCCGCTTGCGGCGACGAGGCGCGGGCCGGGTTTGCCGGCGGCGGCCCATCGCAGCGGCAGGCGCGGATTGGGCGCATAGAGGCCGCGCTTGTCAGGAACGGTCGTGAAGCTGTCGGTCAGCCCCACCACTGTCTCGGCCGCGCCGAGCACGAGATAGCCGTCGGCCGCGGTGACCTGCGCAAGCCGGTCGAGGAGATCGACCTTCGTCTGCTGGTCGAAATAGATGAGGACGTTGCGGCAGAAGATCAGATCGAACATGCCCAGGTGGGAGAAGTCCGACATCAGATTGACCTGCCGGTATTTGACCATGCCGCGAATGTTCGGCGTGAGCTGCCACATATCGTTCGACTGCGTGAAATACTTGATCAGGAGGTGGATCGGCAGCCCCCGTTGCACCTCGAACTGGCTGTAGATCCCCGCCCGCGCCTTCCCCAGGACTTCGTTGGAGAGGTCGGTCGCCAAGATATCGATGCGCCAGTCGGCGATGTCGCGCTCCATCTCCTTGAGGCAGATGGCGAGCGAATACGGCTCCTGGCCGGTCGCGGCGGCTGCGCACCAGATGCGGATGGTGCGCGAGGTGCGGCGCGCCGCTTTGAGCGCCGGCAGGATGGTCGAGCGGAAATGCTCGAATGGCACTTTGTCCCGAAAGAACAGCGATTCGTTGGTCATCATCGCCTCGACCACCGCCGTCATCAGCGCTTCGGCGTTGCCGCGTTTGAGCACGGCCACCAGTTCGCTGAGGGTGCCGAGGCCGGCCTTGCGCGCCACCGGCAGCAGTCGGCTCTCGGCCAGGTACTGCTTGTCGGCGGACAGCACGAGCCCCGAGCGTTCCTTGAGGGACTTGCGCAAGAAGTCGTAGTCGAGCGGCGTCACTGGCGGTCTCCAAAAAACAAGCGCGTCACGTTCGCGGCAATCTGATCGAGCGGCAGTACGGCCGAACACAGTCCGGCTTGCGCAACCGAGCGCGGCATGCCCCACACCACGCTCGTCGCCTCGTCCTGAGCGATCACGCTGCCGCCCGCCGCGACAAGATCCGCGGCGCCGCGGGTACCGTCGGTGCCCATGCCGGTGAGCACGAGCGCGAGGTTGCCGGCGCCCCATGCTGCCGCCGCCGATGAGAACAGAGCGTCCACCGCCGGCTTGCAGAAATTGATGGGAGGGTCGTCGCCGAGCGCGATCCGCACACCGCCGGGGCCGCGCACGACGCGCATGTGACGGCCGCCGGGCGCCACGTAGATGCCGCCGGCGAGGACCGGTTCGCCGTCCTCGCCCTCGTGCGCGTCGCGGCCGGCGGCGCCCTTGAGGTGCTCGGACCACGACGAAACAATCGCCGCTGGCGCGATCGCCGAGCCGCAGCATTTCCTTGAGGTAGATGAGCGGCAACAGCTTCTTGCGCAGACGCAACACCGGCGTGTCCTTGATCCGCTCGATCCGATGTTCGCCATTGCCCGCCTGCACGAGCTCGAGCACCGAGAGCTGCGGCATGGCGAAGCGCTCGCCGCCGGCCTCGACGAGGAGCGAGGAGACGATCGCCAGGGTGAGAGGAATCTTGATCGTAAAGGCGGTGCCGACGCCGGCCGCGGACTGCAGATCGAGCACCAGCTCGGCATCGACCCGATCGAGACTCTCATTGGTCTCGGTGAGGAATTCCCGGAGCAGGTCGTCCATCTACTGGCGCCTCGCACGACTCACGCTACCCGTCGGCGCCCGCATTGCGCGCGCTTTCGCCGCCGGGCGCGAAGCGGCGCCCGGCCATCCATGGCCAGTGTGTTGCCAAAGGGTTTAATTTCGGTTGCGGAGAAGGAGTACGCTACCGCCCGCTCTGCGACCGCGGAAAACCGTCAGCGCGCCGTTAGCACGACGGCCTCGCCCTCGCTGCCGGCGGAAAGGACGAGCCCGCAGTCCCGGGCCAGGATGCCGGCGTAAAACGGCTGGATGACATGGGCATCGACGGCCTGTGCCGGGCTGCCGCTGACCAGTTCCGCGGTGGCGGCGGGCAAACGGGCATTAAGGCCGGACGCTCTCACCGCGAACCCCGCTCCCCCCTCCGCGCCGGCGATCGGATCGGCCGTCAGTACGCCGCCGCGCGGGATGGCGGCCGCCGCGAGCATGAGCATGTTCATGAGGAGTTTCACCCGATTCTTCGGCATCAACTCGCACGGCAGATTCCAGACCAGGGTGATCTTGCCGTCCTCGAGGAGCCCGCGGGCGGTCTTTTCCGCGTCACCGAGTTCGATCTGGGCGCCGGCGGAACCGGCGGCGCCGAACGCCATCCGGCAAAATTGCAGCTTGGCGGACGCTTGCGCCGCGCTCTTGCGGATCAGGTCGAGCGCAAATGTCTTCGTCTCCTCGTCTTTTCCTTCATCGAGGACTTCGATGCCGTTGACGATCGCGCCCACCGGACTGATCAAGTCATGGCAGACGCGCGAGCACAGCAGCGCCGCAAGATCGAGGGCTCCAACCGCGATGGGACCGGAAACAGGGGCGGACATGAGCAGCTCCGCTTGAGCAGGACGCCAAGGGCGTGCCTGTCATAACCGGCGCGATTCGGCAATCGTGCCGTTTGCGCCGGGCTATGGTAAACGGCTCCCCCTTTGCCGGCGCGCCTCGATATTGCTGCGGCCGGAAGCCGGGAGCGCCCCGTGTCCAATTTCGACTCTGCCGCCTGTGCCGCGCTCCTGGAGGAGCTGACCGCAATCAGCATTGCCGCGGCGGAAGCGATCCGCAGCATGCCCGCGGACAGGGGCGTTCGGCTCAAGGCCGACGGCTCGCCGGTGACCGCGGCGGATGAGGCCGCCGAAGCCGTGATCCGCGACGGCCTGGCACGGCTCGGGCTTCCGCTTCCGGTCATCTCCGAGGAAAGTGCTGACCTCGCCGGGGCGAGCATCGCGGCGCCAAGCTTCATTCTGGTCGATCCGCTCGACGGCACGCGCGAGTTCATCGCCGGCCGCGACGAGTACGCAATCAATATAGGCCTAGTTGCCGACGGCGCCCCCGCCGCCGGCGTCATCACGGCGCCGGCGCTCGGGCGCATCTGGCGCGGCGTCGTCGGCCGCGGCGCCGAGCGGTTGCAATTTTTCGCCGGACGAACGTCTCCGCCGGAGAGAATCCGAACGCGGCCCCGCCCCGGCGCCGACCTGCTGGTCATGGTGAGCCGATCGCACCTCGATGCCCGGACGGAGGCCTATCTCAAGCGCTGGCCCGGAGCGCGGCGGGTGGCGTCCGGTTCAGCAATTAAATTCTGCCGGGTGGCCGAAGGCGGCGCCGACCTCTATCCGCGGCTCGGGCCGACGCACGACTGGGACGTGGCGGCCGGCCACGCCATCGTGGCGGCGGCTGGAGGATGTGTCGTTGGTCCGACCGGCCAGCCGCTCGCTTACGGCAGTGCGGGGCTGAAAATCCCCGCGTTCCTTGCCTGCGGCGATCCGGCGGACGTACCCGCCGAAGCCTAACGGCCGGCGAAGTACGAAAAGCTCATCGACCACCTACGGAACCCTGGGTTCGCTGCCGCCAAATCAACGGCTTAGCGTGCGCGAAACGCAAACATCAGAGCGCCGAGCGCTGCACCATAAACGCGGTATCCCTTTCGTTGTCGCCGTGCTGCGGTCATAGTGTTGGCAAAAAATGGAATGATTCGCATTGAACTTGCGCCAAACTTGAAATGGGGAGTGGAACCGAGAGGTGTGCCGGGTGGGTGAGTAACCGGTTAACTTGGGGGACGCCTGATGAATTTCGCCGCGCGCTTTGCCGCCATTGCCGGGCTCGTTGTCGGCCTCGGCGCCGCTCCCGGGCTGGCGCAGACCGATTCGCCGCCGCCGCAGGGGCCACCACCCGCCAACCAATACTCGTCGAACGAGGTCATCGATGCCGGCCACCATTTCTTCGGCGGCATCTCGCGCGGGCTCGCTTCCGTCGTCGAGAAGGCGGTAAGCCAATGGGGCCTGCCGAACGGCTATATTCTGGGTGAAGAGGCGAGCGGCGCGTTCATCGGCGGCCTGCGCTACGGCGACGGCACGCTCTATACCAAGAATGCCGGCGACGTCCGCGTGTTCTGGCAGGGACCGTCGCTCGGCTTCGACGCCGGCGCCGACGGCGCCCGCACCATGATGCTGATCTATAACCTGCCGCGGACGGCGGCGATCTTCGATCGGTTCGGCGGCGTGGCCGGCTCGGCCTATTTCGTTGGCGGGTTCGGCATGACGGCGCTGGCCGCCAACAACATCGTCGTCGTGCCGATCCGCTCCGGCCTTGGACTGCGGCTTGGGGCAAACGTCGGCTATCTCAAGTTCACCACCGAACCGACCTGGAACCCGTTCTGACTGTCCACCGCGGCGGCGACGCGCCGCGCACAGGCAGACGTAACAAACCTCTGTCTTTTTCTAGCGCAGCGCCCATTCTCGGTTTAGGTTACCTCGTTGTGGGCGTCGTGCATGCGGCGCCCACGTGGCAAAGTGGTGCCGCTCCCCTCCCCTCCCTCCCCCGCTTGCGGGGGAGCGAAGGGAGGGGCTTGGAGGCGTGGTGTCATGATCGAACCGATCATGTATTTCGGGATCGGCTTCCTCGTTTCGGCATTGCTTGGACTGCTCTTCGTTCCACTCGTACATAACCGCGCCGTGCGCCTGACGATGCGGCGCCTGGAGGCGGCGACGCCGCTGTCGATCGCCGAAATCCGCGCCGACAAGGATCAGTTGCGCGCCGAATTCGCCATGTCGACCCGGCGGCTCGAAATGAGCGTCGACCAGATGAAGGCCAAGACGACGACGCAGCTCGCCGAGCTTGCCAAGAAGAGCGACGCCATCAATCAGCTCAAGAAGGAGCTTGGCGAGAAGACCGCGGCGATCTTTGCGCTGGAATCGCGCGACAAGGCGCTGCGCGATCAGCTGCGTGACAGCGAGCAGGAGTTCGAGCTGAAGACGAGCTCGCTGTACGAGGCGGAGCGCACACTGGCCGACAAGGAGACGGGGCTCGAGAAAGTGATCGCCGAGCTCGGCGAGCGGTCGCTCGCCGCCGACAACCAGCGCGTCGAGCTGGCGGCGGCGCGGATGCAGATTGAGGCCATGAGGCTGAGTGTCGGCGAGGCCGAACGCGCGGTGAAGGCAGCCGAGGAACGCCTGGCGAGCGAGCGCCGCGAGGCGGAGATCGTCACCAAGGAGTTGAACGGGGCGCGCGGCAAGCTCGACAATCTCGCCGCCCGGACCGACGAGCTGGAGCGCCAGCTGGTGATGCAGACGACGGAGGCCGAGGTTCTAAGCCGCCGCGTGCACGAGCTGGAAGCGCGGCTCAACGAACAGGGCCGCCTGCTCGCCGAGCGCGAATTCGAGATCGACCGGCTGCACGGCGAGCTCGAAGGCGCGCGCACGCTCGAAGGCGATCTGCGCGGCGAGCTTGCCCACGCCGGCAACCGCAGCGATTCCGCGGCCAACCAGTTCCGCTCCGACATCGGCCAGCTCGACGCGCAGCTCGCCGCCGCCCTCGAGGAGCGGTCGAAGTTGCAGCGCGAGATTGCGACGATGAAGCGCGAAGCGGAAACCGCCTGGGCGGCCGAGCGCGTCGAGAATGCGCTCCTGCGCGAGCGCATCAACGACGTCGCCGCCGAGGTGGCGCGCCTCACCGCCGTGCTCGAAGGCCCCGGGTCGCCGATCGAAACCATGCTCGCCGTCGAGGGAACGGCGGTCGGCCAGGGAATGGCCAACGGAGCCGCAGGCAGCAATGGCGAGGGCGCCGCCGCCGCGATCGATTCGCCGAGGCAGGGCAAGGGCACGCTGGCGGACCGCATCCGCGCGCTGCAGTCGAGCGCCTCGCGCGTCGCATCGAACTAGCGTTCGTCTTTACCGCTCTTTCTCTGCGCGTACCGGCGGCCGCACCTCCCAAGTGATTTGCCGGCGTCGCTTGACACCCCTCGAACCCGTTCCTTAAATCACAGCCCCGATCGGCCGGGCGCTTAGCTCAGCGGGAGAGCGTTCCCTTCACACGGGAGAGGTCGTAGGTTCAATCCCTACAGCGCCCACCAAAAAACTCCAACAAAAACACGACTTAAAAGAACGCCCACTCCCGGTTCTCCCATTCGTCAAACGTGAACAAGGCGTGATTTCCCCCAGTAACCTGGGGGAAAATTGGGGGAATTTGTTCGACAGATGTTCTCCGCGGAAACGCTCAACGACGCCTCGGAGACCACCGCGCGACCACGAAAATGGAAGCCCCGGCGCCGTGGGGACGGCAACCGGCGCGGATGTCCAAAGTGTTCTGCAACGAACAACTCCAAACCATCGTAAAAACGTCGCGCACGCCGGTCCCGCGACGCCAGTAGGGCCAGCCGCGCCACTACGGATCTTGATCGAGCCGACAGCGAGCGGACGAAAGTGGATCGCGCGTTTGCGCGACCGCGTGCTGTGTGTGAGCGCGTGGCCCTTCGTTAAATCAGCGCGCCGGCTGCTGGCCGAAGGCCATCCAGCCGACACCGTGATCGAGATGTGGCGCCCCAACACCGCGGACTGGGCGCTACGAGGTCGTCTCGGGGCAGTGGCTGCCACCGTCATGGACGGCGAGACCGCGTCGCGCTGCGCCAAGAACGGTTCTCCGGCTCGTGATCCAAAGCGCGGTAGCCGGAGGACTGCCGCTGGTTTGCACTCGTCCTCGGGCCGTTTCTGGGATGGACGATGACGCTCTCAGTCGAAGCAACACTTCTCGGCGGTGCACGACGGCACGCTCCGCTGCAAACCAGGAAACGATCGAGACGGGAGCCCCAACCGTTTTCTAGGCCAACGCGCAGAAACCCGGGAGCCCCGCGGCCGACCGTCGACCACGCACCCGCCGTTTATGACGGACAGCATCGCGTCGGCTCCGTCGTGGAGCGACACGGCAAGTTCCTCACCTACGACATCGATGACCTTAACGTTGGCGTATTCGCAACTCTATGCGATGCGATGCGCGTGCTTCCCGCCGCACAAAAATCGATAAAGCGAAAAGAGAAGAGGGGACAAGGAAGGGAGGAAAGGAGCGGATTTCCGCGAACCCGCCGCAGCTCACCAACGGAGTTCAGCTGTGTCCGGAACAAAGAAAAAGAGGCCCGGCACCGCCAGCGCCGAGGCCTCGTCGAAAGGTAGTCATGTAGGCCGCCGAAGTAGCAAAGGCGCCGCCGGAAGTAAAGCCCGCCCCGAAATCACGGTCTTCGTCAAGTCGGGCGGGCCGCTCACCAAGCGGATTTCGCTTTCTGCGGACGGTGCGATCAAGAGGGACAACAGCGCATGCCGGATGTCCAGGGGCGGTGCGCAGCGAACCCAGGTAGCCAATATCCAGCAGTTCGCCGCACTAATTGAGCTTCCTCCAAATCAAGCCATCGCGCTTGGCGCGCTCCGACCCGGCCTGCCGGACCAAGTTGAAGTCGTCACCAAAGCGAAACTAGTAAATGGTGTCGCTCAGCCAAACGTCATCGCCAGAACGGGCAACAACATCATCTACAGAAAAGGGCAACCAGCGTTCGCGCTGCTTGACTTCGACACAAAAGGCATGCCCCCCGATGTCGCAGCCGAGCTGAAGCGCCTCGGTGGCTTCTGGGAGGCACTGCTGTCGGTACTGCCGGCCTTGAGTAGCGTGGCCCGGGTGACGCGCCTCTCGACCAGTGCGGGGCTGTTCCGCTCCGACACCGGCGAACGGCTGCCGGGGTCGGAGGGGCGCCATGTGTATCTGTTGGTGCAGGACGGCACCGACGTCGAACGCTTTCTGAGGGCCCTGCACGATCGCTGCTGGCACGCCGGCCTCGGATGGATGATGGTTGGCGCTGCCGGGCAACTGCTCGAGCGGTCGGTCATCGACCGCATGGTTGGTGGTCCAGAGCGCCTCGTGTTCGAGGGCGGACCCGTCCTGGAGCCGCCGCTTGAGCAAGATCGCGAAAGTCGGCGTCCTGTTGCCGTCGACGGCGACGCCCTGAACACCGTCGCTGCCTGCCCGCCGTTGCCGATCGTCGAGACTGCCAAGCTCGATGAGCTGAGGGCGAGAGCGAGGCAGCTGCTCAAGCCCGAAGCAGCGAAGGCGCGCGCCGCCTTCATCGTCCGGCAGGCGCCGCGCATCGCCGAGCGAACGGGCGTCTCGATGGCCGCCGCTAGGCGTATAGTCGCGCGACAGTGCGATGGCATCCTGCTCCCCGACGTCGAGCTGATCTTCGATGACGAAGAGTTCAAAGGCTGCACCGTTGCAGACATCCTAGCGGATCCAGCTCGCTTCGAAGGCGCCACCTTGGCCGATCCGCTGGAGGGCATCGAATATGGGCCCTGTAAGGCAAAAGTGTTCATCCGGCGGGACGGCACTCTATGGATCAACTCCTTCGCCCACGGGGGTGTCACTTATCAGTTGAAATACGACGCCGCCGCGGTGCGCAGGGCGATTGAACGGGGTGATGAAGATTTCATTGAAGTGGCCAGCGCTGCGGATCTCACCAAGAAAGAAGAGAAGGAATTGTGCGACTACGAAGCGGATCGCAGCGGCACCAGCAGACAAGCAGTCGCGGCAATGCTCAAAGATGCTCGTGACAATGGATGGTTGCGGCCGGCGGAGCCAACGTACTCGGCCGAGGGGACCTACTCGAGCGCTGACGAGGCGCGCAACAAGACGCGGCAAATCATTCAAGACTTTCTCGAGAAAAACGTTGCGTGCCCCAAAGCAAAGAGCGACCCGTTTCGCGAATTTGCAATGGAATTGCCAATCACCAAGGCGATGCGCGTCGCAACGGGCGTCGGCAAGACCAAGATCGCCATCCAGGAAATTGCCAGGTGGATGGGCGAAGTGACGGTCGGACCGATCATCTACGCAGTGCCGCGGCACAAGCTCGGTCGCGAGATCGAAGCACAATTCGCCGATCATGGCATCGACGCCAGGGTGTTCCGCGGTCGCGGCGCTACCGACCCGGAATATCCGGAAAAGAAGATGTGTCTGAACCCAACCGCCGTCGAGCTGGCGATGAAGTGCCACGCGGACATTCCTACGACCTGCTGCAAGAGCAAGAAGGTGAAGTGCCGCTTCTTCGACGAGTGCGGCTATCAACGACAGATGCCAAACGAGCCGGTCGATGTGTGGATTGTCGCTGCCGACATGCTGTTCCACACGCAAGACGTCTTCGGCGAGCCCGCTGCCGTGATCATCGACGAGGCGATATGGAGGAAGGGAATTCGCGGCATCGAAGGGCAAGAGTGGGTCGTCGCGATCGATAGCCTGCTCGGGCCGGAACCCGAACTCTACGACGACATCGGCATGCGCAACTCCGACCGCAACACGTTGGGCAAGGCGCTGCAGAAGCAGGAGAACGGCGGCGTGAAGCGGCAGCCCCTCGCCGAGATTTTTCTAACTGGCGAACCGCCGGACGCTCGCGTAGTGAGCACCATCATCAGACGCGAGTGGAAGTGCTGCCCAAGGATCGACCTTCAGCCGGGAATGTCCGACGCCGAAATCAAGGGGCTCGCTAAGGAAAGCGACCTGATCGACGACATTCAGCACTCGCGCCGCATCATCAAGATCTGGGAGGCAGTGCGAGAAATGGTCAGGGATCCCGACATCGAAGTGTCGGGCAGACTGACGATCAGGCAGCGCAATGGTCAGCGCGTCGTCGAGTGGAGAGGCGTCGAGCAAATCAGCAAGCAGTTCCAGGTGCCGACGCTACTGCTCGATGCGACGCTGCCCGAGGCCTCGATCCTGCAGGTGTACCACCCGGAAGTCGAAGTCGTCGCCGACATCCAAGTCGAGATGCCTCCCCATGTTCACATCAGGCAAGTCCTGAGGGCACCAACATCCTCGAGCAAGCTCGAGAAGGAGGTGCACCGCGAGGACGTGCGACGCTACATCTTGCGGCGTTGGATGGAGACCGGCCGCGGGCGAGCGCTCGTCATTTGCCAGGAGAAGTTCGAGCAGTGGCTGAAACTACCAGATGACATCGAGGTCAAGCACTTCAATGATGTGTCCGGGCTCGACGTCTACAGGGACATCGGGCTGCTGGTCATCGTTGGTCGCACCGCGCCCGGTCCGCGAGCGATGGAGGCTCAGGCGGCGGCTCTGAGTGGCAGGCAGCCGAGGTTGGTTAACGGCGAGGGGTTCGTTTGGTACCATCCCGTCAAACGCGGCATCAGGCTGCTCGACAGCCGCGGCGTCGAGACCACCGGCGATCAACACCCCGATGACCTCGTCGAGTCCGTCAGGTGGCTCGTGCACGAGGGCGAACTCATTCAGGCCCTCGGCCGCGGACGCGGCATCAACAGGACGGAACAAACGCCGCTCGACGTCGATCTGCTGTTCGACACATGCCTGCCGATCAAGGTGAGCAACGTCTCAATCTGGAGGAGGCCGAGCCCGCTCGTCGAGACGGCTGTGCAAGGCGTCATGCTGACCGCGCAAAGCGACATGGTGAAGGTGTACCCCGCAATCTGGCCAAACAACTCAGCGGCGGACAGGACAATGGAACAGGGGGTGCCCGAGCTGCTGGGGTTTGTGCCGCTGACGTACCAACTCGCGGGGAGGAAGCGGAGGCTTGCCTACTTCGATCTCACCATCATCCGCGAGCCCATGGTATGGCTTCGAGAGCGGCTTGGCACCCCTTTAAGACTTTTGAGCCCGTGACCCGGGGTCACAGGCTCAAAACCCTTATTAGACTCCTATAAGGAAAATGAGCCCGTGCCCCTCTCCTCTACCTACTCGCCATTTTCTCATCCGCGGCGCCGGCGGTGAACGCCTCTGACATCGTTTCCAAAGCGCAAATTGAACGAGCCGATGTTGAACGGACAATTGAGAAAATATATGATTGATTGAACTTTATTGGTTTTTACCAAAATGGCACCCCCACCCCACGTCGCACGTGCAAATGGCTTGAAAGGCGGTCGACCTCCGATGGCGCCGAACCGGCTGTCGCGCAAGAGGGCGATGCAGCTCTGCGCTGACAAGGAGTCGCCGCTCGACGTCATGTTCGACAACATGCTGTTCTGGCACCGGCAGTCCAGGGACCTCGGCGTCAAGCTCGACGCGATCTGCCATAAGATCAAGAGCGAAGACGACCGGCGTGAGGCGATGAGCCTGGCGCGCATGTTCCTCTCAGCTCGTGAGAACGCGCAGCGGTGTGCGGTGGACTGCGCGCCCTACGTGCACGCGAAGTTGCAGGCGGTCCATCACGAGCACGGCCCTACGGGTAGATATTTGATTTCCGATAAGCCGCTCACGGAGGAGCAGTGGCTCAAAGAAGTAGGCGCGACGGTGATCGATGTCACACCGGAGGATGAGTAAGTCGTGGGTCATCAAAACGGCGCTGCGTCGCCAAATAAATCATAGCGGTGCGCCCACCCCCCGGTGCCAGTCCGCTCGCGTCTTGACCGTGTCTCTATGTCGCCCGCCGGAGTACTAGGCCGACCTGAACATGGGTCCACTCCTTGCCGCGTGCCGTCCGAATGCCGCGCTTATTCAAGGCGTCGGCTATGGCGTTGAGGCTGCCGGCTCCGGCTTTTTGGATCTCTCGAACTAGCGGCAGCAGGTTTGCGGCGAACTGATCGGCGCGGCTCTTTCCAGCAGCCGTCCCGCGTGCGGCCGCTTCCGATAGCCGAGGGTTGCCCAAAACCGTTCCCTGCGCCTTTGCGGCCCGTAGCGCCGCCTTAGTGCGCTCGGAGATCAACGCGCGCTCCTTCTGCGCCAGCGCCGCATAAATATGCAGCATGAATGGATCAATGTCGGCACCAAGCTCGGCAACAATGAACGGTATGCGATGTACCATGAGCCCGCTGATGAAGTGGACGTCTCTCGAAAGCCTGTCGAGCTTCGCAACCGCGATCGAGCATTTGCGTTTTCGAGCCATGTTTAGAGCGCTTGCCAGTTGCGGCCGAAGCTCGAGCGCGTCCGCTCCTTTGCCCGTCTCGATCTCGGTAAATTCAGCGACAATCTGGAGCCCGTTCGCCTGCGCGAAGCGCTCCAATGCCTCGCGCTGGGCTTCAAGCCCAAGGCCCAACCCCTTCTTGCCAGACCGGGCTTGCTTCTGGGTGCTGACTCGATAGTAGGCGACAATCGGTTTCATACAGGAGCCTCAGCAAGCCGTAGAAATATACTAAACGTCCGTATGGAATATTTCAACACCTCATTCCGCCCATCGAAGGCGGATCCTCACAGCCCTGCCGCCCAGAGCTGCTCGTAGGCCGTACCGATTATGCTAAGACCTGTCCTGCGTTAGTTTAGGCCGGAGTCGCCGAAGTGCTGGCACCGGGCGAGCCGGAGCGGCAGCGCCGCGCCGACCGGCAGAAGAACGGCGTGCCGATCGACGGCACTACTTGGAAGCAATTTGATCGACGTCGCGCATGAGGTCCGGCTGAACGACACCGAGATCCCGCGCGTCGACTCACGGGGGCTGCCGCCTGACGGCTGCAGGAGAGGACAATGACCAAGATGAAGCTCTATTACTCGCCGCTTTCGCCCTACGCCCGCAAGGTCCGGGTGGTGGCGATGGAGACCGAGCTCGACCGCCACATAGAGATGGTGAACGTCGCGGTCTCGCCTGTCGCGCCCAATGCTGACGTCGTCAAGCACAATCCCATCGGCAAGGTCCCGGCGCTCTCCGTCAAGGGTATGGACCTCTTCGACTCGCCGGTGATCTGCGAGTACCTCGACAGCCAGCACAGAGGCCGCAAGCTCCTTCCGCGCAAGGGCCGCGAGCGGTGGGTGGCGCTCAGGCTTCAGGCGATGGCCGACGGGCTCCTCGATGCCGCGATCCTGACGCGCTACGAAGGCGCGCTCCGGCCCGAGGACAAGCGCTGGCCCGACTGGACTAATGGCCAGACCAAGAAGATCGAGGACGTCCTTGCCCAACTCGAGGCCGAGGCCAACTCCCTGAAAGGCAAACCCACGATCGGCACCATCTCGGTCGCCTGCGCGCTGGGCTATCTCGACTACCGCTTCGCGGCAATGGACTGGCGCGCCAAGCATCCCAAGCTCGCCAAGTGGTTCAATTCCATCGCCGAGACGCCGGCCATGAAGGCCACCCAGCCAACGGCGGCCTAAAGCCTGCCTACATGACGGCTGACGAAAAGGCTGGCAGGGAGAAGGCCGCCGGCCGTGTCGAGCGCTCCCGCGCAATCGCCGTCGGACGGATCAGCGGTGATTCCACTGCCTCAACACCGTCCGGTGCCTCTTTCACGATGCATCGTTCAGGGCGTTCATCGATGATCCCCGGGGAACATCGGACCTGCGCGACTGGCGCCTCGTCGGCCACGATCCGCCGCGCGATTGTGGCGGCTGTCGATGCCGGCCACCCCTCCAGGAGAGGGTAACCAGGCCTCCCCAGCACCCCGCCGGGTGTTCCCCTTTTTTTCTCGAAGGTACTCCTGGGGGCGAGGGGCCCAGCTGCGCCCTCAGATGCTGCGCCCCGCCTTTTCCCAATAGGGGGCGCGTAGCTTGCGCTTGAAGATTTTGCCCGAGTCTTCGCGCGGAAGTGACGCGCTCAGCTCAACCACCCTCGGCACCTTGTAGCGCGCCAGGTGCTGGCCGAGATAGCTGCGCACGGCCATGGCATCGATCGACGCACCG
>Ga0210405_10003926_pt1 | contig 14223 bp, 8 predicted proteins | sample IncBWH11MmetaG_FD_155492 | JGI IMG/M metagenome (GOLD analysis project Ga0210405, IMG submission 155492) | Forest soil microbial communities from Barre Woods Harvard Forest LTER site, Petersham, Massachusetts, United States - Inc-BW-H-11-M | ecosystem: Environmental > Terrestrial > Soil >... | reverse complement strand
GCATCAGCTTCACTTCTTTCGGCGGACTCCATGATCCAACGCCCCACCGCGAACTCGATCAGACCTACACCATCTCCGACACCCTTAACTGGAATCACGGCAAGCACAATTGGCGCTTCGGCGGCGACTATCGCCGCATTCTCCAGAGCTTTCGCTCCTCCAGAAACGCCGAAGGAAGTTTCGTCTTCACCGGTTTCGCCACCTCGCAATACACCTCCGGCAGCACGCAGCCAGTCGCCAACACCGGCTACGACTTCGCCGATTTTCTCCTCGGCTTTCCGCAACAAACCTCTCTTCAATTCGGCGCCACCGCCTACAACTTCCGCGCCAACTCCTTCGACTTTTTCGCCCAGGACGACTGGCGCATCCTTCCAAGCCTCTCCCTCAACCTCGGCCTCCGCTACGAATACATCGGCCCTTACACCGAGGCTCAGGATCGCATCGCCAATCTCGAAGTTGGCCCGGGCTTTGGAACCGTCACGCCCGTTGTCCCTGCGGGCGCCGTCCTGCCCACAGGTTCCGGCACTTTCTTGACCTCCGGTAATCCGGCTCTCGTAAATCCCGACCGCAACAATTTTGCCCCACGCATCGGCATCGCCTGGAAGCCCGCCCCAAAAACCGTCGTCCGCGCGGGCTACGGCATCAACTACAACCTCGCCCAATACGGCGCGATCATTCAGAATTTCGCCTTTCAACCGCCCTTCGCCAACACGGCCACAAATTCCACAAACGTTACCGGCCTCACCGGCCCAACGCCGCTCACTCTCGTCAACGGTTTTCCCCCTGCCGCGCAAAACACGGTAACGAACAATTTCGCCGTCAATCCCGATTACGCCCTCGGTTACGTCCAGATCTGGAATCTCGACATCCAGCACGAATTCCACGGCAACGTGGTCCTGAACATCGGCTACAACGGCGCAAAGGGCACGCGCCTCGATTCCGAACGCGCCTTGCTCGTCGGCGGCAATCAACCGTTCATCTATGAATCCTCCGAGGGGAATTCGATTCTCCACGCCGCCTCCGTTCGCGTCCGCAGGCGTATGTCCAAAAGCCTCGGCATCGGCGCGCAGTATATATTTTCGAAGTCCTTGGATGATGCATCGTCAATCGGTGGCGGCGGTGTGGTAGTGGCCCAGAATCCCTTCGACCTCCCCGCGGACCGCGGCTTTTCCAGCTTCAACCAGACACACAAATTCACCGGTAACTGGATTTACGATCTCCCCTTCGGCGAGAACCACCGTTTCGCGCAAAAGGGCACGTTGGCTCACATCTTCTCAAACTGGCAATGGAGCGGCGATTTCACCGTCGCCTCCGGCCTTTACTTCACCCCCAGCCTCCTCGGCGGCTCCGTGGACATCGCTCGCGGCGTCACCGGTTCGCAGCGCGCCAACGTCGTGCCTGGCCAATCGATCTCGCTTCCCAACCCAACCGCGCTCGAATGGTTCAACACCGCCGCGTTCTGCGTTCCAGGAGCGACCTGCGTGAATCCCACCAGTTCCACCTTCGGCGACGCCGGACGAAACACCATCGAAGGCCCGGGAAGCATTATTTTCGATATGAGCATCAATCGCTCCATTCCTATCAAGGAATCCCGCAATCTCGATTTGCGCTTTACAGCCAACAACGTCTTCAATCATGTAAATTACGCCGCCATTAACACGGCCGTGAATTCCCAGACCTTTGGCGAAGTCACCTCCGTCGGCAACATGCGCCGCATCACGGTGCAGGCCCGTTTTCGTTTTTGAGAACCGATGACTATGCTACCAACGCGAAAACTCGTTGCATCTCTCATCGCAACAGCCCTGCTCTCGCCCGCGGCGCCTCTCGCGTCCCAGGAACCTGACAAACAAGCTGCCGGCCAGGCCCCGATTCGCGTTTCCACCGAACTCGTCCTCGTCAACGTTGTCGCCCGCGACAAAAAAGGAAACCCCGTCCGCGATCTGAAGCAGGGAGATTTCACCCTTTACGAAGACGGCAAGAAGCAGCAGATTTCTACGTTCGATTTCGAAGATGTAGACCAGTTGCCGGTGACCGCCGGCGCAACCGTTTCCGGCGCCGCCCCCGGCACGCTCCTCCACTCCACCAAAAAAGCCCCCCCGACACTCGACGCCCGCGACCGCCGCCTGATTGTCCTCTTCTTCGATTTCTCCGCCATGGAACCCGAACAAGTCGACCGCTCCGTGGACGCCGCCAAGAAATTCATCAGCACAAAAATGCAGCCAGCCGACCTGCTCGCCCTGGTCTCCCTTGCCACCAACATGCACGTCGATTGCGATTTCACCGACGACAAGGACAAGCTGCTGGCCCTACTCACAAGCTACAACTCCGGCCAGGGCCAGGGCTTCGACAACGGCGCCACCGGCAGCGCCGAAGGCACCGCCGAAACCAGCGGCTCTTTCACCGAAGACGACACCGACCTCAACACCTTCTCCGCCGACCGCAAGCTCCTCGCGCTCCAATCCCTCATGCAGGCCCTCGGCAAACTCCCGCAAAAGAAAAGCATCATCTATTTCAGCAACGGCATCACCCAATCTGGCGTGGACAATCAATCCGCTTTGCGGGCCGCCACCGCCTCTGCCGTCAAAGCCAACGCTTCTATTTATTCCCTCGACGTCCGCGGCCTGCAGGCCTTTCCTCCCGGTGGCGAAGCGCAAAACGCCAGCTTGCACGGCCAGTCCGCTTACTCGGGCGCCTCCACCCTCAACGATCTGAATGGCAACGCCGCCTCACAAGACACGCTGGCCACCCTCTCTTCCGACACTGGCGGAAAAGCCTTCTTCGACTCCAACGATTTCAGCGGTATCTTTTCCCAAGTTCAGAAAGACAGCTCTGTCTACTACGTTCTCGGCTTCACCAGCAGCAACCCGGCAAAAGACGGCCGATTCCGCCATCTCAAGGTCACCATAAATCGTCCCGACCTGAAGCTCGATTTCCGCTCGGGCTATTACGCCGGCCGTGATTTCGTCCACCTGGACCGCGCCGACCGCGAACAGCAACTCGAAGACGAACTCGCCGCCCAGTTGCCAAACGTGGACGTCCCCGTCTACGCCGGCGAATCCTATTTCCGGAAAGACGATTCGCACTACTATCTGGCAGTCTCACTAATCATCCCCGGCTCGCAAATTCCCTTCGTCACTGAAAAAGACAAAGATGACGCCACCATCGACATCATCGGCCAGGCCCTCGAAAGCAACAAATTCCCGGTCGGCCGCCTGCGCGACACCGTGAAACTCGCTGTCGAAAGTTCGCGCGAAGTCCGCCGCAAAAACGTCCAGTACAATACCGGCTTCCTGCTCGCTCCCGGCAGTTACCATCTCAAGTTTGTAGTCCGGGAAAATCGCACCGGCCGCATGGGTTCGTTCGAAACCGACGTGCACATTCCAGACCTGCGCAAGTCCCCGCTGAAAATGAGCTCCGTAGTTCTAAGCAGCCTGCGCGTCCCCTCAACTGGTAAAAAAACCGCAGGCAATCCGCTGGTCCGCGATCAAATGGAACTCGTTCCCAACATCACCCACGTCTTCACGCCGGATCAGCACCTCTATTTGCAATATGAAGTTTACGACGCGGCGAAAGGGAAGAACGCAGTGCAAGTCGCCCCGGCCTCTGCTCCCGCCCAACCCGAAGGCGCAAAATCTCCAGAAACCGCAAAACCCCCGCGCGATTCCGTCCGTGTCCTCACCAGCATCGAATTTCTACAGGGGCCGACGAAGGTCTACGAATCCAAGCCTGTGGTTGCCAACGAAGTCACCGCCCCCGATCGCAAAGCCATCATCTTCCAGATCGATGTCCCGCTGCAATCCCTGAAGCCTGGCCTCTATCTCTGCCAGGTGAACGTGATCGACGACGTCGCCGGCAGTTTTTCTTTCCCGCGCTTTCACTTGCTCATTCGCGAGCAAACCGCGAAACCGAATTCCGAAGCCGCCGCAGCATCGACACACCTGTAGCGGCCACCTTCAGGTGGCCAACGCTACGCAGGGACCGTCTCCTGAGACGGTCCGTCACGTCTCTTCGCCAATATCCTCATTCCACACAGCAGGATTCGCCCGGATATACTCGCCCAGCAGTGAAACGCACACCGGAGAGTCCAGATCAATCACTTTCACTCCCAGCGAGCGCAACCACTCGATCCCTCCCTGGAAATTCCGGCTCTCCCCAACAATCACCGTCCCAAATCCAAACTGCCGCACCAGCCCGCTGCAATACCAGCACGGCGCCAAAGTCGTCACCATGATCAGTTTCCGATAGCTCTTCTGCCGCCCCGCCTTTCGAAACGCATCCGTCTCCCCGTGTACAGAGGGATCGCCCTGCTGCACGCGCCGGTTGTGTCCCGCCCCAATCAATTGCCCGCTCGCATCAAAAATCGCGGCCCCGATCGGAATCCCGCCCTCCTTCAGGCCCGTCCGCGCTTCCGCCAGCGCGACAGCCAACATAGAGTGATAATCCGGCTCAGAACTCATCGCTTCTCCTCGCTCACACCTCAAACTGATTTAATACCCGCCAGGCACATTCCTGTATTCCCGCATCCGTAAATCGAAATTTAACGCCGCCATCGTTCATTCACCCTCGAAAACTCTCTTGTGCCGATTCCTTAGAGCCTATATCGTAACCGCACCAATTCTCAATCGAAGTGATCCCGGCAAAGATCGGAGCCCAACCCAGCCCATGGCGCAAGCGCATCCCGAAGCAGGCAGCTACGGATTACGGCGCGAAGTGCTCTCTCCAATGGAAACGCTCGCGCAATCCGTCTCCACGATTGCACCAACCACCACTCCCGCCGCCACAATCCCTCTCGTCTGCGCCCTCGCCGGCAACGGCACCTGGCTCGCCTACGTTCTGGCCACCATCGCCATTCTCCTCGTCGCCCTCTGCGTCGGAAAATTCGCGCGCTACTCCGCATCCCCAGGCTCGCTCTACACCTACGCCTCCATGATCCTTCCGCCATCGCTCGGTGCCACCGCCGCCTGGAGCCTGCTCCTCGCCTACATCGCCACAGGCGCGAGCGTAATCGGCGGCTTCTATCATTACGCAAACCTCCTGTTGCGCGACGCCACCGGCCACGGCCTCTCCGCCGCCTTCCTAGCCCTTCTCGTAACCGCCATTTCTATCGCCATCGCCTGGCGCGACGTCAAAATCTCCGCTCGCCTAATGCTCTGGATCGAAGCCGCATCTGTCTCCTTCATCCTAATCGTGGTGATCCTCGTTCTCTTCCGAAACGGTTTGCATTTGGATTGGCCGCAAATCCAATTGCGCGGCATGACCGGCAGCGGCTTACGCCTCGGCCTCGTCCTCGCTCTCTTCAGCTTTGTCGGATTCGAAAGCGCCACCACCCTCGGCTCCGAAGCCCGCGATCCCTTGAAAACTATTCCCCGCGCCGTCATTCAAAGCGCTCTGCTCGCAGGCGCCATATTCACCGCCTGCGCCTACGCCGAGGTTCTTGGCCTCCGCAGTGTCGGCCAGGATCTTGGTGCAAGTCAGGCCCCGATGCGCGTCCTCGCCCAAGTCGGCGGCGTCCCCATCTTTGGCCTTCTCATCGACATCGGCGTACTCGTAAGCATGTTCGCCGGCACACTCGCCTGCATCACCGCCGCCGCCCGCGTTCTCCTTCTGATGTCCCACAACGGCCTCGCCCACGGCTCTCTACGCAAAACCCACGCGCGAAACGAAACGCCTGGCCTCGCGATCCTTGTCACCGGCACCGCCGCAGTCCTCCCCGTAGCGATCCTTGCCATGCGCGGCGCCAGCGGCCTCGACGTCTACGGCTGGATGGGCTCCCTCGCCACCTACGGCTTCATCGTCGCTTACGCCCTGGTCAGCGTTGCCTTGCCGCGGTATCTTCGCAAACACAATGCTTACCGCCCCGGCGCGCAAATCATCCCCTGGTTTGCTTGTGCCGCGATGCTGCTCGCCCTCGCCGGCAATCTATACCCCGTCCCCGAAGGCCCCTACGGCAAGCTCCCCTACATCTTCCTTGCGTATCTTTCCGCGGGCATGCTGTGGTTTTTCTTCCGCGTGCGCAACCGCAACCCTTCATTGCTAGGAGACTAAAACGCTCTCCCGGCGACCTGCTGTCAAAAGTTTTCAACAGATACAAAAATCAGATTGTGGAAAACGAAATATTGCGTTGCGATTCTCCCACGAACTGGAATAGCTTTCTTCCAACCATTCGTCGAACATCCGGGGTCATCGGGGGGCCAATTCATTTTTCAAACGGTGCTTGTTCACCTCGGGACGACGCTTCGGCGGCGTTCGGCTTGAGAATGGGTGGAGGCATCGCGTAATGCGTACGACATCGCGCAGAATTGTCATCCCCTTCATTTCTGGCTTCGTTTGCGGTCTTTTGCTGCTGCTGGCGCCGCAGGTTCACGCGCAACAAACCTTGGGCGGCATCACCGGCACGGTCACGGACACCTCCGGGGGCGCGCTCGTCGACTCGCAGGTCGCCCTCGTTGGAGAGGCCACCAAATTCACACGCTCTCAGAGAACTAACAACGTGGGACTCTATGAGTTCGTCAATCTTCCCATTGGCTCGTACATGCTCACCTTCTCCCACGACGGTTTCGATACCCAGAAAATACCCTCCATCACCGTGCAAGCCGATCGCACCGTAACCGTAAACGCTACGCTCAAGGTCGGTCAGATTGGCACCACTGTCACCGTCGAAGCCTCCCCGCTGATGAATTCCGTCGACACCACCAACGGCTATATCCTCGAAAAAGACCAGATCCAGGCCGTGCCTCTGCCCACCGGCAGCTTCACGGGTCTTGCAATTCTTTCGCCCGGCGTCAACGCTGAACTTTCCAGTGGCAGTGGCGTCAACAACGGCCTGGGCAACCAGCCCATTTGGACCAACGGTCAGCGCGATACCAGCAACACCTTTCTGCTGAATGGCGTTGATGCCAGCAACCTGTTCAACGGCAAGAGCACGAGTTCCGTGTCATCGGGGCGCGTTGTCAATGCCACGGGACTCGGCGGGGCCGCGGGCGTGTCGAGCACCAGCGCGGCGCCCATCCAGAGTTCCTCGGCACCGTATCTGGCCATCGGCCAGGCGTTGCCGACACCCGCTCCGGAAACCCTGGAAGAGTTCCGCGTGAACACCTCGATGTACGACGCCCAGCAGGGTTCCACCAGCGGCGCGCACATTGACATGAGCACCGCCTCCGGCACCAACCTCTATCACGGCAGCGCTTACATTCATCGCGGCACCGATTGGATCAACGCCGCTCCGTACTTCTATAAGACCGACGGTAACATCCCTGCCAGCGACAAAGTGCCTTCGCTCCACCGTTACACGGCCGGCGGCACTTTGGGCGGGCCGATCCTGAAGGACAAGCTCTTCGCCTACATCGCCTATCAACACATCCATAACGCGGACCAGGAAATCGGCAGTTCGCGCGCCGTGGTTCCCCCGGGACTCACCGACACGAACCGTAGCGACTTGAATGCGCTGGCGGCAATCGCCAACAACGGATTTTCCTTGGCCACTCCCACGCAACCCGTGCTAGGCACTGGTCCGGGGGAGATCAATCCTCTCGCGTACGGCCTGCTCAACTACAAGTTGCCCAATGGACAGTTTCTGATTCCCTCCACGGGAAGCTACACGCCGACCATCACTTTTCCCGAAAATACCTACACGCCAGGGACGGCCTATTTCCTCGCTAATCAATCCGTGGCCGATCTCGACTGGAATGCGAGCCCTAAGGACATTGTGGCGCTCAAGTACTACTACCAGCACGACCCCACGATTGCCCCGTATGCGTATTCTTCGGCTCCCGGCTTCACGCAGCACCTCGACGCTGGCAGCCAGGTGGCTTCCATCACCAACACGCAGACCATCAATCCGAAGCTCAGCGTCGTGGAAGTATTCGGCTTTATTCGGGAAAAAATCTTTAGCACCATCCGTCAGCCCTTCACGCCCCAGCAATTCAGCGCCTATGTGCAGAGCCTCCCCGCGGTCCAGGCCGCCGGTCTCACAACTGCTCAGACTTCATTGAACGCGTTCGGCTCCCAATATTTCCCCGGCTTCACCATTCTCGACAACTTCGGCAACTTCCCGGCTCCCTACAACACGGGTTGCAACACCGGCACCGCCACGTGCGACGGCCCGGTTACCAACGGCGCCTTCACGCTTGGCATAGGTTCTTCGCAGAGCCAGGGAGCGTTTACAGGTGTTTTTCAAAACCGCTTCATGCCCTCGGCCAATGTCAGTTGGAATCGCGGCAGGCACACCTTCACGTTCGGAGGAAGCTTTTCCTACACCCAACTCCACACTGCCGACCAGAGAACGAACAAAGGCATCATCGGTTTTGCGGACTACTCCCAGTTTCTGCAAGGGCTGAATACTTCCTACACGCCCGACGGTTTCATCACCAGTTCGTTTCTTCAGGGTGACGCCAACCGCTACTACCGTTCCAAGGAAACTGGATTGTATTTGCAGGACAAATTCCAGATGCGGTCGAATTTGAGCATCACGGCCGGACTGCGCTTCGACGATCACGGCGGCCTGACCGAAAAATACGGACGGCTGTTCAACTTCGACCCCGCTCTCTATAGCTATGACGAGATCTCCGGCGACGTCCTGAATAACGGCGTTATCATTGCCGGTAACAATAAACTCTTCCCCAGTAAGGGCGTCAGTGATTCCACGTTAACGGGCAGGCAATGGGGTCTCGGGCCACGCATAGGCCTTGCCTGGAGCCCCACACGTTTCAACAGTAAAGTGGTGGTCCGCGCGGGCTGGGGCATGTATTACGACCGCGGCGAGTTGTTTACTTACCTGTCGCCCGGTTTTGCCTCCGGCGTCATTCCCGGGGGGCCCTTTGGCGTCAACCAGACGCAGCCTTTTGTGGCCAACCAGGTTTGTTCCGCGATCGGGAGTTTTTACCAGAATTTTATTCCAACGTGTGATCCCACAAATCCAGCTGGAGGATCCTTCAACAATCCTTGGGGCGCCGCCCTGGGACCCGCCCCAAGCGGCAATCCAGCGTTGATCCCCGTCCCCAACCGCGACGCAATTCTTGCGGGTACTCCGCCTTTCGTTTTTGCCAATTACAACCGCGGGAACAAGCTTCCCTACACCATGAATCAGATCTTGGATATCCAGTGGCAGCCCCGCAGCGATTTGATGATTGAAGTAGGCTACGTCGGAAATCTGGGGCGTCACGAAGTGGTCCCGATTCCCTTCAACCAGGCTGGCATCGCCACGCCCTCTCATCCCATCCACGGCCAGAACTATACGTATGGCTACACCGTGCTCGGGCCTCCGGGTTGCAACCCATCTATCGCGGGAACTTGCGGCTATAATGCGGCCGCCGGCTGCGATCCCACTGCCAATCCCTCTGTTACCAGCGGATGCGCGCCCATCGGACTTCCCGATGGTACGCAGATGTTACAGACCTACGAGAACGGCAACGTGGACCTTCGCGTTCCTTACGTCGGCCTCTCCTCGCAGGCGGAGTCGTACACGGCGGCGGGCATCTCCGCCTACCACGGGTTGCAAACTCACGTGGAAAAGCGCCTGAGCCACGGTTTGCAGATCGGCTTCTCCTACACCTTCTCGCATGCCACCGACGAACAGAGTGCACTGGGACTCTTCTACAACGGTAACAATCCTTTGAAGCTGCGAAGCGCATACGGCTTGTCGGATTTTGATCGCAAACACGTAATCAATTTCACCTACCTCTACGAATTTCCCAAGTTCTTCGAAGGTTCCTCATGGCGCGGCAGAATCACCAACGGCTGGGCCATTCAAGGATTGGCCATTATCCAGAGCGGCCAACCCTACAGCGTCATCGATTTCTCGGGGGCAGTTGGCAGCATCTTCTACGGAACTTCCGACGGCATCACCAATCCCATCGTGCCATTGACCAGCTCTTGTTCTCCAGCAAAAGCTCAGCTGGGCCCCAACGGTGCAACACCCGGCCTCCCCGCGCTCGACGCAAACTGCTTTACGCTGCCGCTCCTGAATCCGGGTGATCTCAATGGCGCGATTCCACCGGGTGACACCTATGAAACCACCTTCACCTCCGGCCAGCGCAATATCTTCCGTCAAACCTGGCAGAAGCGCACCGACCTCTCCCTGGTGAAGTCCACGCAGATTACGGAGCGAGTCATGGCCAGGTTTAGCTTCGAGGTCTTCAACCTCACGAACACTGCTAGCTTCGACATTCCCATCAACAATGTCTCGCAAAATCTCTTCTTCAACGATTTCCCGATCTACGGCACGCAACTCTATTCGTCTCCGACCTTGAGCGGACTGGGCGTGGTCAACAAAACCATCGGCAGCCCGCGGCAGATCCAAATGAGTCTGCACCTGAATTTTTGAGGTTGATTTCTCTACGGGAGGGAGATCTGCGACTTCTCGGACTGTTTCATTACTTGCGCGCTACTGCTTTCGCTGCAATCGAGTCAGGGCCAGCATGACCAGTCCAAAAACCAGCAGCACCACGCCCCACCACACGTTCATATTCACGCCAAGCGAATGCTCCGCGTACATCGCGCTTCCTCGTGTCGCCGTGCCGTACCCAATCAACAGAATCCCGAACAAGGTGAACAGCATCCCGATTGGCATCCGGATATCAAATCCCATCGCTCCTCCTTCGGTATCCGCGAGCCGCGCGCTTCTACCAGAAAACCAGATTCAGCCCCCCAAGCAGCACCAGCACAATCAGCGCCAGCGTGGCAGGCTTCTGATACCACTTCAATCCGCCCTCTTCCGGTTTCGCCGTCAGCGAATACACCAGCCCTTTCAATTCCTGTTCCGGGCGCGGCGCAGTCAGTAGCGAAATAGCCACCGTTAGCGTAAAGCATCCGACCCACGCGAAAATTGCCGTCCAGAAATTTTGCGCCATCTCGCTCGGATAAACATGCAGGGTCGGCCCCAGATACCCACCCTTCACTCCCGCAACCGCCCCCGCAGGCAGCGTCAATCCGTAATGCGCCGCAGCCGCCACCGTTCCTCCCAACAGCCCCCAGAACGCGCCGTGCCCCGTCGTGCGTTTCCAGAACATCCCCAGCATGAACGTCGCAAACAGCGGCGCATTCACGAACGCGAACACCAGTTGCAACACGTCCAGGATATTGTTGAACTCCTTCGCCACAAACGCCGCCATAAGGGAAATCGCCAGCCCGAAAATCGTCGAAGCGCGACCCATCCATAAGTAATGTTGATCGCTAGCCGTTTTATGGATGTAGCTCTGATAGATGTCGTACGTCCAGACGGTGTTGAACGCCGTCGTGTTTCCCGCCATTCCCGACATGAACGAAGCGATCAGCGCGCAAAGGCCCAGTCCCAATAGTCCCGAAGGAAAATAGCGCACCAGCATCATCGGCGTCGCAAGGTCGTAATCCAGCACCACTTTCCCATCGGCCACCACCGGCTTTCCGGCAGGGTCGTATTTCGGCGGAATTATCCCTTTTCCACCGGTAAAGAAAGACGATTGCGTGGCGGTACTTGCGACGACGTTCTCCTTCGCGCTCGCGTCATGTATTTTGGAACTCGTCACCACTCCGGCGATCATTCCGGGGAGTATCACCAGAAACGGGAAAACCATTTTCGGAAAAGCCGCAATCACGGGCGTCCGCCTCGCCGCTGTCATCGAATCCGCCGCCATCGCCCGCTGCACCACCAGAAAATCCGTGCACCAGTATCCAAACGAAAGCACAAACGCCAGCCCCATCAGCATTCCAAACCACTCCACGCCCATCGGGTTTGCGCTCGAATATCCCATGTACTTCCACGAGTGCACCATCGCATCGTTCGCGATCCGGACCTTCAGCCCGTCCCACCCGCCGACATCCCGCAGGCCGAGGTACACCAGCGGAATAAATCCCATCACAATCAGGAAGAACTGCAGCACCTCGTTGTACATTGCGGAAGTAAGCCCGCCCAGAAACGTGTACGCCAGCACAATCAGTGCGGAAATCAGAATCGCCGCCGTGAAATTCCATCCGAGCAGCAACTGCAACAGCTTGCCCATCGCATACATCGAAACGCCCGAAGAAAAAACCGTCATCACCGCGAAGGAAATGGCGTTGAATCCCCGCGTCTTTTCATCAAACCGCAGCTTCAGATATTCCGGAACCGAGCGCGCCCGCGATCCGTAGTAAAACGGCATCATGAAAACGCCGACGAACAGCATCGCCGGCACCGCCCCAATCCAGTAAAAATGCGAAGTCGAAATCCCGTATTTCGCCCCGCTCGCCCCCATCCCAATCACTTCCTGGGCGCCCAGGTTTGCCGAAAGAAACGCCAGCCCCGCGATCCACGCGGGAATCGACCGGCCGGACAGGAAAAAATCCGTGCTAGTCTTCATATATTTCTTCAGCACAAATCCGATGCCCAGCACGAAAACGAAATACAGCAGGATAATCGCGTAGTCGATCAAATGGGGTTCTGGTCGCACGTGAATTCCTTTCGGCGCCACTGGTGTCCGCCCAGTTCAGCGTCGTTGTTCGTCAAAAAGGCATGTTGCAGCGCATCTAAAATGGCCTGAGCGGGATTCTTTGGCAAGTCTCAATACCACGCACTTGCTTGCCCGTCTACTCCCCGCCGCCGCGCCTCCACCTCACACATCGCACAGTTCAACCGCTTCCTGCAGCGAGCGCATCGGGTCTCGCGCGGGAATAAACTCATGCGCCACATATCCCGTGAACTTCGTCGCGGCGATCGCCCGCATTGCTCCGACCCAATTCACCTCTTGCGTGTTGTCCAGTTCGTGCCGTCCCGGCACGCCTCCCGTGTGGAAATGCCCCAGCCACTCGATATTCTCAGTGATCGTCCGGATCAGGTCGCCTTCCATGATTTGCATGTGATAGATGTCATACAAAAGTTTCACCCGCGGCGAATCCACTGCTTCCATCACGCGAACTCCCCACCCCGTGTGGTCGCACATATAATCCTTGTGATCCACCTTGCTGTTCAGCAGTTCCATGCAGATCGTAACCCCATGGTCCTCCGCGATTTGCTTCACACGATTCAGTCCGGCAATCGTGTTCTTCGCGCCCTCTTCATCGGACATCCCGCCCCGGTTCCCCGAAAACGTAATCACACTCGTAACGCCCAGCTTTGCCGCCCGCGGGATGCTCTTCCGAAACGCCTCCTCAATCCCTGCATGATTCTCTACCCGATTCATTCCGCTCCCGATCTCTCCCCCGCCGCCATATCCCATGCTGCAAACCAGTCCAAACCTCCGCGGCACTTCCCACTCGTCCTCATTCAGCAGGTCAATCCCCTTCAACCCCATCGCCGCGCCCTTTTCGCACAATCCCTCCAGCGGAGTCTTCTCGTAGCACCACCGCGAAACCGATTGCCGTATGCGCCCCTTGCGTTGCGAAGTGTGCAGCTCTGCAGCCGAGGAAAGTACCGGAGCCACGGCTAGCGAAGCTGCCGCCACCTCCGAAGCAACTTGTCGGATCAAGGAACGTCTCGATATGCGGTTCATGACGATGTGAAAGTCTAAGCGAAAATCTCTTCCCCAGCGAGCAAATGAATCTCGTCCCGGTGACTTTCCGTTAGGTTCCCGTTCCGGTTAAAATAAAATCTCATTCGCTTTGGAACGATGCCCAGGTTGACGCCATGATTCCCGAAACTCCCGCTCCTCCCAAATCTCCTTTCAAGAATCCCTTCCTCTATTCCTCCTTGCTCATTTTTGCCGTAATTCTCTGCGTCTCCTACATTCTCTTCACGCGCTACGAATCCAGCAGGGAATACGAGCGGCAATCAAAGGAGCGCCAGAGCGAACAGCGCCGCGAGGATGATCGCCTCGCCGTCGAGCAGTTAGGCGGCTCGGAACTCGCCATCCGCGGCCTCTACGTCTCTCCTCGCACCATCCACCCTGGCGAATCCGCGCAACTCTGCTACGACGTCGCCAACGCCAAAACTGTCACTCTCGATCCACCCGCCGGCGAGGTCTGGCCTTCCCACTCCCGATGCCTGAATATTTCTCCTCGAAAAACCACCACCTACACTCTGACAATAAAGGACGCAGCCGGAAAAACGGTCTCCCAAAGCGTCGAACTCCCCGTCCATTAATTTCTCTCGACTCAATGCAACTGGCTGAAAAGAAAGTAGCTTAACCTGTTTTGAGCCACCGCACTGTCCCTTTCCCTCTTGTCGGGACATTTCTCCCCCATCTATAATGTTCCTTGCGGAGTCCGGCCTCGCCGGACTCCGCATCATTTTTCTCTGACGCGGAAAACTATGTCTGACCCTCTTGCCAAAATTAA
>Ga0210405_10003924_pt1 | contig 14226 bp, 5 predicted proteins | sample IncBWH11MmetaG_FD_155492 | JGI IMG/M metagenome (GOLD analysis project Ga0210405, IMG submission 155492) | Forest soil microbial communities from Barre Woods Harvard Forest LTER site, Petersham, Massachusetts, United States - Inc-BW-H-11-M | ecosystem: Environmental > Terrestrial > Soil >... | reverse complement strand
ACTTTTACACGTTTGTCAAGTTCATAATTCTGTCATAATCCTCCTATGTTACCGCCCAAGAGTAAGCGGGGCCGGACAGACGCTGGGGGGCAGTGATCAATCCGGCCCCTAACCGTGGCTGGCGGGTATGACCGACCACGGTGTTCATGTTATCTCTTTTTCTTTATAGCTCCCCCTTTTTTATAGAAAGACCCACTTCCTGCGATACCGGGAGGGGGAGCTTTAGGGAGTGGCTCACTTGCCGCCTTGCGAGCAGTTGCAAGGGACTCTTTTGATGGCTCAGGAAAACCTTGCATTTCATTCCAAGCAGGTCCGGGATCAACTGAACCACCGCTTTGAAATCCCTTTGCTTTCATACGACGTTGATTACTAAGAGCGGCAGCGACGGCCTGCTTTTGAGGGCGACCTGACGCCTTCATCTCTTTGATATTGGTACTGACCGCTTCTCTAGAACTAGATTTTTTAAGTGGCACGACCGTTACTCCTAGAGTATTACCCGTGAATTGGAGGGCCGAATACGCCCCACCCTAAGAGCGCAAGCAAAACCCACCACACAATGGGATGGTATGGCGCATAAGGATTGGTTGGCGATGCGAACGCCCACCCCCACACGACCAGCCCGACGATCATGATGATCCAAAACAGTATGCCGATTGACATTAGTCGTATCCTTTCTTCCCTTTTCGCCAGCTACGGTTTTTACTTACCGCCGCGACGGCGAGATTACTGCGGGCATTACTACCACCCTTCCTGATTGGAACACTGTGATGAACGTCGCCGGATACATCTTTGCCGCTAGCTTTTTCGACGGCACGGTGGGCAGCGTTCCGTTTGGCTCGCTTGTCGATTTGATCGGGCTTTCCCTGATAATTGTCATACTCACGGCGATAGTTCCTTTTGTCAGGAGGATTACTGGAGACCATAAGCTCTCGCCCTTGCTTCAAGGTCAGCCCTATTACGCGGTGTCTCAGGGTAGCCCAGTACAGTGGGCTTCTGTGCCCTACCAAGACTTGCAACCGTAATATGCTGACCGGGATTTGCTATATTAAATTGATGCACAGCGGCTATCGCCCCTGCCCTATCCCCCGACTTCCACATCCCCTCGATGCGTTGTCGTTCAGTCTGTTGTTGAGCTTTTTCACGTCCCACTGCCGCTCTTGCTTCACGAGCGTGAGTGTCTTCGATTGGTACAAGCCCAAGTGCTTTAAGCGTGCTCTCATATCCCCCAACAGGTGGAGAGATAACAGCACCTCTTTGAGTTGTTACACCTTGACTATACTCGCTGTAAGCCTTGATCGGATCGCCTATTACTCGCGGGAGTAAATTCTTCAACATACCAACTGGATCACCCTGCATACCAGCACCAAGCCCACTAATAAGATTATGGGCAAGTCCTCCCGGCGGACCTGCCAAATATTTATACATATCTTGATCACCCTTAGAAGTCTCAAGTAAATAGTTAATACCGAGGGGGTCACTGATACCACCACGATGACCAGCGTACATACCTGCTAGACCACCCATACCGTCCATTAGTGCAGTTGCACCGGTAGACCCCATTTGATTATACAATCCACGACGTAGCTCGTCCATATGAGCTTCCCACCCATCAGTGAGACCCATTAGACTTAACAAGTCGTCCGTAAGGCGTAGCGGGTAAGCTGTACCTCCTTCGACGCCCGACATAGCACCGGCAGAAAGAGACATGAGGCCGAATGTTCTAAGGGCTCTGGCACGAGTTTCCCACTCTACTCCGGGAGCAAATGAGTTATACATCGCTTTGGCAATCATTTTCGTCATGAGTATCGGAAACTGTTTGTACTGTAACAGCGACTGCATACGTGGATCGCGGAACATGCCCATACGCTGAAACGATGTGAACTGCCCCTGCGTTGCCGCTACTCTATCCCAAGCGTATCTGTACGCTTCTTCACCCTTTATACCGTCTTCCAAAGCAGCCCTATGGTACATTAAGAAAGAATTAACACGATTAAATGCGTCGGCCGATCCGATAAACTCTTGCGAGAAGTTACGCATTTTAGAAGTCATTTTGGTCAACGTACTTGCACTGACATGTGCCTGTGAGAAGTCAATGCCCGTACCATGTACAAAGTCATGGTCCATCCCCCACTCAATACCCTTGCGTTCGTCAGCAGACATATTGCCTTCGTTCTTAAGGGCATCAATAAAGTCAGTAGGCTTATGGTCATATTTCCATGACTGTGTAAAGGCTCTCCCTATAGCCTTACCAGCCATAGGTAGCTCTTTACCGAGCATATCCTTGTATACCCCCAGAGTAATCCTCGCAGCCTTACCGATACCATGTCTTGCCGCCACATCAGGAAACACAGTCAACGGGATATGCAATTGGTGTAACAAGAAAAACCCCGGTGATACTAAGTCGTTCAACGTAGTGTACGCACGGATAGCATTCCAACGCTTGTTTACACTCATATCATTTAAAGCATCTTTTTGGAAATTATTAACCCTATCATCGTAGGCGTTAACCATTTGACGCATTGCACCAGCATCTTCATGACCTGGGTTTTTATCGACGTAGTTTTTCATGCTGTCAAGAGCAGTGTCGATCTCATCACGATGCTTCGCCATTGCTTCTCTACCGGCGGAGGCAATACGATATCTGTCAAGTGTCTGAATAATATCCTGCCCTGCACCTCCGGTTCTGTCTCTATGCAGGACTGCGCGTGACAGCCTTGAGCCCGGCATGGAGGAAGCGGCGACATGCTTGACTGCGTCTGCTAAACGCGCACGTTCTGTGTCTGTTATGTTATCCATCTTATCTAAGCGCTTAATAATAGAGTTAACATGGGTTGAATTGATCCCATGCTGCCATACCTCTTGGTTCTTACGTGGTTGTACCTGAGAGATATTTTTCAGTCCTTCCCGCTCCATAACACGGCGCATTCTTTCGCCTTCAATATTACCATTGACGATCCTCATATCGCGTGGGTTCACCTTAACATGGAACTCCTGACCGTGTTTTACTTCGGGAGTAGTGGTAGCTTCATCAGCGGATACGTACTCCCTGCCGCCAGTTGGGTCTTCGATATAATGTTTAATCTCAGTGCTCGACGGTGCGCCGGGTTCAAAGTCGAACGCAGATTTTCTATCTGGAAACACTAGCGTATGGTAATCAGGACTTTCTTTATCAGTGCTAAGTCTGGTAGCACCTGTCGGTTTATTATACTGGTACTCACCAGTAACAACGTGCGTGCCTTCATCACGCGTCAATGGGAAATACGCTCCAAGTTGAGAGCGTCTAGTCATCGCGTCGTAACTTCGTATAGCTTTAATGTTATCATCTTTACCGTAGAGTTTCTCCTCGTCAGCAGTGAGTTCTTCCTTGTTGATTACTTTATTCACTGCATCTTTAAGTTCTTGAGGTACTGACGACGCACGCATTTCACGTTGAAGTTTATCACTTAAGGCATCTCTTGTTGCCGTTATTTCACGCGTATTCATTTCACGCAGTTCATCCATCGTGTCGTTATATAAATCTTGGGTGTCGGGTTTTAGTTCACTATATTCTCTTGCGTCATCAGGATGACCTTTAATAGCTTCCCAGTGATCAATGTTAGAGTTCTCAGGGTTCGTCTCGTTTACTTTAATATGTTTGTTTAGCCCTTCACCAAGGTCGTCGCGAGCATCTGCACCATGTATAGTCGAACTAACGAACAGTTTTGCGAGCTTATGAAACTCTTCTCCGTCCTCGTTATATAGTCTACCAAGACCATCCATTATAGGATTGCTTAGTTTTAGGATTTTTGCGCGGTCTGCTCCAAGCTGCCCCATACGGTCGATAATTTTTTCAGCAGGACTTGCTATCGCCCACTTACGTTCCTTTGCACGCTCCATCCAATCCCGTGGAGTGTCAATAAGTTTGCGCATTGTTTCTGTGACGGTGCGAGCGGCAAAGGGGACGTTACGGATTGTGTTCTTAACGTTATCAGTTACAGCGTCCATACTCTTAGAGTAACGTCCCGGTGACGCCGCCGCATCAACTGGTGTCTCGTCTTCTACGCGCTGGAGTAACTTACCTGTTGGTGTTATTGGTTGTTCTTCGGGCATAGCCATTGCCCGTTGACCAAGCTCGTAGGCTGCCTCTAACGCATTAAGGTCACGTGGTCCCATCCCTAATGCTCTACGGAAGATATTTAATGCACCTTCCCATAGTGTCTGCTTGCGCCATTTTGGCACACCAATATCACGCGACAACTCAGAACTAAGCATCTTTCCTTTCATTTGTGCTCTTAGATTAGGATCAGTATTAAGTCTAGTTAAAAACTCTTCTGGGTCGTGCTTGCCGCCTAACTCGTCACGAAGTCTACCCATTAACTTTTGTAGTTCAGGCGATGCGTCTATCCCCTTAGCAGTGGCAGCATGATATGCCTCGTGCAACAAAGTGTCAGGTCTAAAGTTGTCACTATTAATAGCGATGCGCTCGTTCTCGGGGTCATACATGCCATACGATGGTGTTCCCGCTGCCTCCGTCATTTCATCATGTGACAAATAATGCACTGGCATATCGCCGATCAAATTACTTAACTGATCTCCTAGTCGTCCAGTACCAGCCAATCCCTCTCGTACCGTCGTCGGCATCTCTTGCCGCTTGACCATAGTACGACGCTTTAATGTTTCAACCTTAGGTGGTTCTTTCTTGGTAGGAGTAAAAAATTCTCCTATTTTTGCTTGCTCAGCTTTCGTATATGGTGGGTTATCATAAAGCGGATATCCCGGTTTCATATACGGCTCAACAGACGAATTATTCTCTATTACTTCTTTTCGGCGTGCATCAAGAATACGCTCTCGTTCCTTTGCTCCCTCTTCTGCTTCTTTTTTAATAGTTTCGCTCTCCGCACGTCGTGCAGCCATCCTTGCCTGCTCTTTAGCTTCATGCGCACGCTGGTAAGCCGCTTCCTCATCTATTTCTGCCTGTTCTGCTGTGTCTTCCTTTACTCCCGGAGTAGCTTCCTCTCCTCTCGTCTCTATTGCTTCTTCTTTGACTTCTGCTTTCGGTTCTTTCTTTTCTTTTGCCTCGTTAATGCGGTCTTGTAGTATTCCTTCACGGTCCCCGTTGCGTGCCATCTCTTCACGCTTTAGGAACCTAGCATAATCTTCTGTGCCAGCCTTGCCTGCTTTAGCTCGATTGACAAGTTTGCTCGCCTCGTTTAACCATATAGAACCAAGAGAATGGTTCATTTGCGGGTCAACGTTTTTACGTATAGCACCCGGCACCTCAAACCCATCTTTCGTCGCTTGCTCTACTGCCGACTTTACTCTCGCGAGTAACCGTGTGCGAGCACCCTTACCCCCTGCTTGCTCAGGGTCAAGTGCTAACCCATCTTGCGGGTGCCCTTCTTTATTCGCCTCAAATACACGATCCCCAATCGCATTGTTGTCCAGTCGCTTCTGAACTTTCTCAGACGGACGGTGTGCAGGCTCAGGGGTTGGTTCTACTATTTGCTTCGCTCTCTCCTGTACACCTTTTTTAAATGCTTCCTGCCGCGCCTTGTCTTCTGGGGTTAAATCTTCTAAGACGCGACGAGGTGGTTCTACGTCTACACGAGACGGAGCAGTAACTTTCTGTTGCATCAGGTCGTCGTAGGGCTGACCCGCTGCAATACGTTCGTTTATTTTTTTCTTGAGTTCAGCTAGCTTAGTATCTGTTTCGGCTGTCTTAGCGGCAGGAGCAAGACGCTCCGCAATGGGCTTTTCTCCGGGTTCTACACCCAGTTTATTTTCAGGAGCAAGTTTCGTTTGCTCCATCGCTTCGGTTGTCTCTGGTGCAGCCTCAACAGTAGTAGCACCAGCGCGTGCCTCTGTACCCTCGGGAGTACGTTCGACCACCGCCGCCGGAGTTTCACCAGCTGCGCTCCGCGCCGTAGCTTCTTCACGTGAGACTGGGCCAAGACCAAGTATGTCATTCAGTTTCCCTAGCTTCTGTGCATCATGTATTTTGGCATAGGTTAACTTGTTAGGTCCATCTGATCGAAACTGTACAGCGTCACCATTTGGAAGCTGTCGCTGCTTGATCCCTTTAGTTCCGCTAGGTAGCTCAATCAGTCCTTTACTCTGGGGGTAATATACAAGTTCTTTCTGTCTATTAAGTAGAGCCTCTTGTTGAAGCTGTAGAGTTTCCGGGCGCTCGGTGACGGCGTCGGTAGGTACTCCGGTGTCTGGAATGCCCCTAGGATCAACAGGGGAGGGCGCTGGCTGGGGTTGAGCTATGGACTGGGGGGTAGGTGCCTCTTTGGCCCCCGGGGCGGACAAATCGGGAACAGAAGGTGAACGAACGGGGGGTGTCGGGACTGTCGCACGTTCCGGGGGCGCTGTCAAGGGGGGTGCTGTTGGAGGGGCTACAGGCTCAACGACGTTGCCCGCTGGCGGCTTTTCTGGGGGTGTCTGGGGGGTAGGTGCCTCTTGAACTGGACGCGGTTCTGCGGCCTTCCCTGCGATTTCACCGTCTGCTATTGTACTACTCTTGCCTGTAGATTGTCTTACCCCCAGAGTAGCCTCGGCAGCAGCACGTTGTGCGGGGTCCATAATATCAGGTGGAAGGGGCGCGCCCGTATTAGTATCAGTGGTGGTTCCTTTACCCAGAGGCTTGAGTATCGCGTCAACTTTACGACCCTGTCTGCCACTCCCTACACCTGTTCCACTGGTGTCTGAAACAGGCTCACCTCTTGCCGGTCCACGCTCTCCATGACCCATCAAGCCAAAGCCTGCACCCATTAACCCCTGTTCGACGATACCGCTTGTTAAGTCGCTTACTCCCGGAGTACCGCCAGTTGCCCCTGTAAGCGCTAGATTACTGATAGCGTTACCAGCTACGCCTGTACCCGCTCCAATAGCTAGACGCCCTGCAACCGAGCCACCTACTCCCGGTAGAACTCCCATTGCTGCGCTTGCCGCACCGGCTTCAAGCATACCCGTTGGAATTTGGCTACGTATAGTTTGATTAGTCGCGTCCTCGTCCGTCATCGTTTGACGTAGTATACTATAATCTGGAAATTTCTCTGCCTTCTGCTCAGGCGTCATTTGCTTAATAGCAGACGCCGCTGAACCTGCAAAATCCGTTGCACCTATTGCGCCAAGCCCTAGAGCGGCACCGACGGGGCCACCGACTGCTCCACCCCCGACACCTGCGACTAGACCTGGAATTTGTTGCTCAATACCGAACAACGCTCCATGTAAATAATGTCTATTCCATCCCGTTGCCGCTTCCTTACCGGCAGGGGACATATCGTTGAAAGCATCAAGGGCAGCGGCGCGATGGTAATCGGCTTCTTGGCTGTTATATTTAGTTGTCTCGTCATCAGGGCTTATTAGACTTGACGCAACATGCAGTCCCGCCATTGAATTATGGAAAACATTGTCGAGGTAATTCATATGGTCAGAGGCAGTCGGCGCTTGATCTGACTGCGGTGTAGGCGAGGGTGTATCGCTGCCAGCGTAACCACCAGCAAAATCTGGTACGTAAAAGTCGTCGTCAGCCATTTTACTCTCAGAGTATTATTGTGGTGGTATTGCCGGTTCTCCTATTGGTCGTCGAGCCCATCGTCCTATAGCAGCAGGGACGGATGCGCTTTCTGTAGGCGCTTGCCCCGGTATCGCGCCAGTCGGATTTCTGAACCACTGCCACGCAGCAGGGAGCGGAGCAGTTGACTCAGTGGGTGCAGTAGCTGGGTCAAGCCCAAGCGGGTTCTGCGCTATACCTAAAGGTGTCTTACCTCTTAGTTTCTCCTCTATTGCCGCTGGTACCGACGCCGACTGTCCGGTGTAACCGGGGGGTGGTATAGCTGTGGCCGATGATGGCTCTTTGTCAGATGGCTTGTTCTTACCATATTCTGCTCTTGCCGCCATTGCCTGCTTAAAGCCTATAGGTGACATATAGAATGGGTCTTGCCCCGGTAGAGTAATTTTAATTCTATCTCTACCACTACTATCTTTATCATGCTCCCAGTTATCTTCTTTGAACGCTTTACTCGTAACTAAGGTGTGCATATAATCAGCGGCAGAAGTGGGTGGCATACGGTTGTAGCGGGCAATGTCAGTTGTGCCATACCCAAGAGCATGTTGGTTCTCGGGTGAAGGGATAATTTTATTAAGCTGGTCTTGTTGCTTACTATCAATTGTAGATGCTACTCCTGGAGTAACCGGCGCAGAAGGCGGTGCAAACGCATTGATTATAGCCTTATTCGACTCAAAATTTAGATTGCTCTCAGTTCCATCTTCAGCCCGTATGGGATGGAATGGGTCAAGTGGCTCGTCTGACTTCGCACGTTCTTTGCGTTGATCCTCTGACTGTTGCGCTGCCTGCCGCATTGCTTGTTGCTGCGCATCCAAGATTGCACGTCTGTTCTGTTGGTCTTGTGAAAATCCTTCTCTTTGCATTTCAGACGTAGCCCTAAATTGTTCTGACTCTTTTGTTGCCGCGATCTTAGCCTTTTCTGTTGCATCATATTGTTTTGCCATGCGTTGTTCGTGCGCCATTTTCATTTGGTTATTCAAGTCAGCACGGCGAGAGCCTATCTCACCATTAATAATTGACTTGTTGTTCATATTATATTTGTTCCACATGTCCAGTCGTTCATGGTATTGCTGAAGTGCCATTTGGTCAAAGTGACGATCACCAGTCATTACTGGTTGTCTCGGGAAATCAATAACCTGATTGGTTCCCGGTATTACCGGATTACCCTTTTCGTATAATTGGTTTTCCATTTGCTTTCGATATTCAAGCAGATGTTTTTCCCCTTGTGACTGTATAGCATCAACTTCAGCTTCACCTGTTGGTGTCGTTGCTAGCTGTGCTGTTCCGTCACTTCCTCCCGCTACTTGAGTAGGAGCTTGATCAGACGTATCAGATGCGGCAGTGGGAATTGCTGTGTCACCACCTCCTGATGAGTCATCACTCAACATGCTCATAGCTTGCTGTTGCTGTACCCTGTCTTGATAGTCGTCACCACCAAGTCCATACTCGCTACCCCAGTCGCCCTCACCCGAAGGCTGACTCCCAGAGTAATCTATGGGGTTGGGTTGAACAACAACGTCGCCACCGTCTTGGAACCTTGTGACTGCTCCACCACGTCGGTATTGTTTCGTGGGGGTAGTTGTCGGAGAAGTATATTTCGACAGGTGTTGACCCATCATCTTGAAGAAGCCTATACCTGATGCAAGACCATGTGCTGCCATTTTTAGTTGGTCTGGCCCAACATTGCCAGCCCATATAGGGTGCCCCTTTAGGTTTGTTTGTTGAACATAGACTGAACCGTCATCGTTGACTTTTGCATTCATATGTTTTCCATCAGGCACATGATGATAACCCATTACAATGTTATCAACGGCGTCTTGTGTATCTCCTCTGTTAAGGGCATGAACAGCTTTCTCACCATATTCTGCGCCCTTATTTCTTAGATGTAATAGGTACGACGCATTTGCTGAATTAGCATCGTCTTGATGCCCTGTTAATATTCCAAACCTGTTGATACTCTCGATAGAAGCAAGATGACGCATATTGGGTGTCAGTATACCATTGGGGTCAACTGCTTTACCTATTGCATCTATATGATTATCATCCATTGCTCCGTCGTTACCGTAGAACCCTTGTCGGTTCTGTGCTTCATCTTGTGAAGGTATTCCACCAGACGGTGCAAGACCATGATCCGCCAATAGAGACTTTGCGCCAGCCTGTATACCGTCTGTTGCTCCACGCGAAGGGTTGCCCCACCCATCCATGATTTGCGGTGTACCAAGCGGCAAGCCAGTCTCAGATGGACCTTCTTCGAGTAAACCTTGGAGATGGCGTTGCATCGTCATTTCACCTTGGTCGTCTTGACTACCGCCGTATTCAGAGTCATCACCCCCAGAGTAATCGTCTACGGAACCGCCGTTCGCGAACCTTACTACCATGCCACCACGAGCATAACGTCCTACGACGCCACCCTTAGCGTGACCGCCGTGACCAACAACTGCTGGACTAAATTGACTACTACCAAATCCACCATAAGAACCAGCAACCGCTGTACCCGGTGCAACACCCATACCAGCAGGTGCTGGTCCCATATTAGAACCGTAACCACCCGGCATTCCACCCGGACCTGTTGGACCCATCATATTAGCTGCGTTAGGTGCTGGTGCATTCTGATTTGCCGCAGCTAATGCTGTTGCAGGGTTGAACCCTGTTATACCAGTGCTCTGACCAGTCATTCCAAATGGTGCAGGACTTCCTAGTTCATTAGCCATATTCGCTGGCGATGGCGTACCGGGAGGAGCAGGCGTGCCTTGTATTCCTCGTATTCCCAGTGTTGGATTTGCTGCCGGATACCCCAAAGCTGTTGCAGGTGAAGTAGGCGCAGTCTCACCGGCAGGACCAAGTCCGGGATGTCCGGGCGACCCCGTGCCAAACGGTGCTGATGCATACATACTTATTTGAGCCGGTGTCAATGTATGTGTTGAAGGAACTCCTAATGCTGTTAGGTTACTTTTTAACGTTGCAAGTTGTGACGGAGTAAGAGCATTTAACGCACTTTGTGACGGACCAGTAACAACCGAACCAGATGCCCCAGAAGTGCCAAGCATACCCGGAACACCTGTAACATTCATCGCTTCTGCCGCAGTTACACCCCCACCGTGACCACCACCGCCAGTACTACCAGTCGATCCACCCCCACTACCTCCACCTCCACCACCTCCACCACCTCCACCCCCACCACCAGTACCACCAGCTGCACCACCACTCATACCACCAGTACCCCCACGTTGCCCTGTCGCCGTAGCAGCACCTTGAGAAGCGGCAGTAGCGGCACCCTCGTCACCACTGGCAGGACCAATACTCATACCAAACCCAAACCCGGTTTGACCACCCGCAATACCACCTTGACCTTGACCACCGGCAGCCTCACCACCGCCACTGCTTGGATCACCGCCAGCCGTTCCACCACCAGAAGTGCCATCGCCTGTACCGTCACCAGGACCGGGTCCACCACCACTCCCCGGACCACCGTTGTCTAAGAAGTTTACCATGCCACCAGCTTGAAAGCCCGGAGTTGGCACTGCTCCACCCTTACTCTGGAAGTAAGAGTCGTCCATACTAGACATATCTGGCGCACCACCCCCACCGCTGCCACCACTACCCCAATTACCCTTACCCCATAGTGAGTTCTTTGTACGCTTCATTCGGGCAGTGCTTGCTGTCGCCGCAGGCATACCGCCCATTGTTCCCATAGCACTACCCAGCATTGACTGTCCTTGCTGGACTTGCTGTTGAAGACCTTGTACTCCTTGATCTGAAGTAACAACAGGTGGAGGGATAGCAGGCGGTGGTTGAACAGAAATAGTTTGCGGCGACATAGCCGGGTTATTTGGATCAACATCACCACCCTCTTGATAACCAAAACTAGAGTCATCAAGATAACCAGCGTCGTCAGGCGCAGATGGTTCAGCACCCGAATAATTCGAGTAATCAGCACCAGACGGAGGTACAACAGGTGTAGAAGGTGCAGACTGTGGAGGTGGTTGTTGTTGGCTTGTAGGAACGTTATACGATAACCACGTTGGATCATTCGGACTTACATGAGTATTAATAAGCGGTGCGCCCATCATAGGCCCACCACCGCCACCACGACCACCACCCGATTGGTCTATATTAGGCCGCTCTATTAAGTTAGGTTGAGGTTGTGGTTGCGCTGCTGCCTGCCCCTGAGACGGAACAGCAGACACAGGCTGTGCTTGCCGTGTCGGTTGATTGGCGGCAGAAGCGGGAGGTTTTATTGGGACAAGATTACCCTGCGCGTCACGGGTATAGCCATAGTCCCCAAAGCGTGGCGGTAGAGCAGGTGCGGTATCAGGGGGAACCGTTGACGGTCTTGCCTCAACAGGTGGTAATGGCTGTGGACCTTGCTGCGGACCACCATAAGGTGTAGTGCGTGGATCGACATTAGTCGTGTCTGTTGCTCTGGGAGTAACAGACGGACCTTGCTGCGGAGGTGGTACAGGCGTGCGACCACCATAAGGTTCAATTGGTGCAGAAGGTAAAACGTTACGTGGTGGATAAGCAGGGCCACGATCCGCACTTACTATCGGTCCTGCTTCCGTTGGTATTTCCTGAGTAGGCGTTGCTGGCCCCGGTCCCGGCCCCTGACCAATATCCTTTGGAATAGCTGGACCGGGTGGCGCTGCGGGAACCGGCCCGCTCTCTGGTAATGGGAGTCGATGCTGTTGCTGTAGCGCAATACGCATAGCAAGAGCATCATCACCACCTGCAAGGTCAGCATCAGAAGGAGCAAGCTTCTTAGGCGTAGGCTTCTCTTCTACTGGTGTAGGCTTTTCAGCAGGCGCAGGTTTGGCTTTGGTCTTGGCCTCTTCAGGTTGAGTAGCCCCAATATCCTTTGGTAAAGATCTGTCATATGCCTTTGCCCTAGCAATATGTTCAGGGAATGCCGGTACACCGGGACCACCTTCTGTCATACCCTCATAATGATGCTCCCATGATCGTGCAGCATCTTCAACATTATCTTGTTTTTTCAAATCATCTATAGCACGTCCATATGTAGGATTAGTAGCAATTTCATGCTGTATAAAACCCCAATTAGCTTCATAACTACTTGGGTCTAAATTATTAGCCGCAGCATATTTTTCAAATTCTGTACGGCGTGGACTATCCTTTGTATCAGTCCATTGTGCATACCCCCAACCACCACGTCCTCCTTCTGGTTTCCCCTCCTGTAAGTTCTTAAAATTACCACTCTCATAACCCATAACACCAACAGCACCAACTGCCTGTTCACGCGTTAGGCCGTATTTTTGCATCATATCGCCAGTAAGGCGTGCAGCAGTAGCGTTACCGCTTGTGCCATCATCCGCACCACCACCCCCGCCCTCACGCGTATGTGTGCCAGTCCCTTGTTGTCCTTGTATCCCTTGCCACCACTTAGCGTGTGACATCTCCATTTCTTGTGGTGAGCCTAAATCATATTGTCCATTTGAATAATTAAAGAACTTGCCATTTTCACCTTGCCCTGACTGGCGCAGACGCATGGTATATAATTGCATTAACATTTGGTTCATTTGTCGCTGCATACCGAGCTTCTGAGCGGCAAGGAATGCCTTAATGAAGCCGTCAGCGAAAGAGCCGCCGTAAAATCTAGCCATTATCCTACCGCCCTTCTCTGGAGCAGGCGTTGTGTCGGGATGGCACCACCACTCTGTGAGCCATAGGTCGTCGATGGGCCACCACCGTTCCAATTCTTATTTACTCCGGGGGTAATTGGCCCACCATATTGAACCCCACGCGCGTGAGGGATAGCAGGATTAGACGCACCCGGTCTACTGACAAACGTCGGTCGTGCTGGCGGCGCATAACCGCGCTCGCCACCAATGTCGTTACGCTGGCTCGCCATCTGTCTTTCTTGCCGTGCCCTGTCAATGCCAGCATAGAGTTTCTTCTGGCCTTCCCACTCCACAACATCTTTAGGCCATACGAACTCACCCACAGTCAACCTTGCCGGAACGTCATCAGTCTCTTGCCCACCTGTTGGTGACGCTTCAGTTGGGATAGCCCCTCCCGGTGTACCATTCGGTGGTACCGCACTTTGAACTGTTGCACCGGGACTAGCTGTGACATTGCCCGGATTACCTTGAGGCGGAATAGCAGGTCCACCCTCCTGCAACATTGATGTAATAGATGGATTACCCAAAGCCGCCCCACCTAAACCACCAGCAAGTGCGCCAAACCCAGCGCTCTGCATTGCACCGACTTGTGCGTAACCTAATTGTGACTGGTTATAACCGTTCACTGCATTAACATAAGTATTCATATTCGATGCGCCAGTATTAAACCAATTTGATGGTGCAGTTAATGCTGACGAACCAGTAGAAATATTACTCGCACCCACCCCTGCTGCCGCTGACCCAGCCCCTACACCCGTACTAGCAAGTCCAGCAGTTGTATTAGGTAGACCACGTCCAGTATTGACAACACCAGCCTCAAGGCCAAGACCTTGTAACTTAGTCGCTTGTACTGCCGATGTGCCAGCACCCGCTTCCGCTGCGGCCTGTGTCGTGCGAGCACCAATGTCAAGACCGGCAAAGCGGGTGCTGCCGGGGTTAATACCAAAACCCTCCAATTGCTCTTGCGCAGAAGACCGTTGGGCCTCTGACGCTTCGCTGACGTTTGTCATTGCAGCGCCAGCATTTATAGATTGTTGT
>Ga0210405_10003923_pt1 | contig 14233 bp, 14 predicted proteins | sample IncBWH11MmetaG_FD_155492 | JGI IMG/M metagenome (GOLD analysis project Ga0210405, IMG submission 155492) | Forest soil microbial communities from Barre Woods Harvard Forest LTER site, Petersham, Massachusetts, United States - Inc-BW-H-11-M | ecosystem: Environmental > Terrestrial > Soil >... | reverse complement strand
CTCGTTGCCGAGCCGACTGCACCAAACGCAGGCGATGATTGTAAGCGTCTCGCATCTCGCGAATCAGGACAAAGTAGGCGGTGGACACAGCGGATTGTAATCCCGGTCGCTGGCCTCCCGGCTTTTGTGGAGCCGTACGGCCAGCTCCCTGCTGCGTTTCTCACTCAAACACTTCAACCCCGCTAGGGGGATACGATGTGGGTAGGCTCTACCAAAAAACAACCCGGTTTGACGCGTCCCTGCCCCTTTGTTAGCGTTTAAGGTTTGCTCTTCTAATTTCACCACGCCTGTTTGCGGTCCGAAGCAGAAATGAGTATCTCATGGCACTAAAGTTTCGAGGAGTGGACTTCATCGGGTTCGACGCGCTACTCAGCGACGACGAGCGGCTGGTCCGCGATACTTCCCGTAGGTTCATCGAAGACAACCTAATTCCCATCATCGAGGAGTGCAATCGCGCTGGCCGCTTCCCTCGCGAACTTGTTAAGCCCATGGCCGAACTCGGCTTCTACGGGGCCAGCCTCAAAGGCTACGGTTGCGCCGGAATGTCCAACGTCGAGTATGGGCTGGTCATGCAGGAACTGGAACGCGGAGACTCGGGCGTGCGTTCGTTCGTAAGCGTGCAGTCCGCGCTGGTGATGTACCCGATTTATGCGTTTGGCAGCGACGAGCAAAAGCAAACCTGGCTGCCTGCGATGCAGAAGGGCGAGAAACTCGGGTGCTTCGGACTCACCGAGCCCGATTTCGGCTCGAATCCGGGCGGCATGAGAACCCGCGCCCGCAAAGTTGGGAAAGAATATGTCCTCAATGGCGAGAAGATGTGGATCACCTCCGGATCCATCGCCGACGTCGCCGTGATCTGGGCCAAAGTGGAGGATGAGGATAACAAGGTCCGCGGATTCTTGGTTGAGACCGATCGCCCGGGCTTTCGCGCCGAAGACATCCACGGCAAGTGGTCGCTGCGTGCCTCCGTGACCTCAGGCCTGTCCATGCAAGACGTTCGCATTCCCGAATCCAACCTTCTGCCAAAGAGCGGAGGACTCAAGTCCCCGCTGATGTGCCTCAATCAGGCCCGCTACGGAATCGCATGGGGAGGCATTGGCGCGGCCATGGCCTGCTATGACTGCGCTCTGCAGTACGCCCAACTGCGCAAGCAGTTCCACGATAAGCCCATCGCCTCGCATCAACTGGTCCAGGAAAAACTCACCTGGATGATCAACGAAATCACGAAGGGCCAATTATTGGTGCTGCAGGTAGGACGCCTCAAAGATCAGGACAAAGCCGGAGCTCAACACATTTCGATGGCGAAACGGAACAATGTCTGGATGGCCCTTGAGTGCGCTCGCATGGCCCGCGACATCCTCGGAGCCAACGGCGTCGCCGACGAGTACCCGCTCATGCGCCACATGATGAACCTGGAATCGGTGAAGACGTATGAGGGAACTCACGACATCCACACGTTGATCATCGGGCAGAGCGTGACCGGGATTGACGCGTTCTGAAAGGTCTTGGAAGCCAAATTTTCTTGGCCCCCTAGACTCCGTTAGCTCGGTTGCGGATTAACGATAGAAACTCCGTCCGGGTGTTCTGCTCGTCGCGGAAACAGCCCAGCATGGACGATGTGACCGCAGCCGAGTGCTGCTTCTCCACACCGCGCATCATCATGCACAGGTGCCGCGCCTCGATCACCACACCCACTCCTTGCGGTTCGATGGCCTTCTGAATGGACTCCGCAATCTGCGTTGTAAGCCGTTCCTGTATCTGCAGGCGACGCGAGAAGATTTCGATCAGCCGGGGAATCTTGCTCAGGCCAATCACTTTGCCATTCGGAATGTATGCCACATGCACCTTGCCAAAAAAAGGCAGAATGTGATGCTCACACAAGCTGAACATCTCCACGTCTTTCACGATCACCATTTCGTCGTAGGTCACGGTGAACAAGGCTTTCCTGAGCATTGCCTCGGCATCCTCCTTGTAACCTTTCGTCAGGTGCTCGAATGCTCGGTGTACACGAATAGGCGTGCGGACCAGTCCTTCCCGCGTAGGATCTTCGCCGAGGCGAACGATCATCTCGCGTACAAGATCTTCAAAGCTGGCTCCGGTTAAGGTCGATGTTTCAACAGAGGTTGTCATGGTGTCCTTACTCAATTACGCGATTTTCTCCCCAATACTCGAACGAATTCATCATGGTCTCTTCAAACCGCACCTTTTCAAGATGAGCATGGCGGAAGCCGCGCTGCAAAATATCGTAGATAAGCACACACAGGTTTTCCGTGGTTGGGACAGTTGTCGCGAAATCCGCTAGCGTGTTCAGGTTCTGGTGATCGAAACGCTCGAGAATTTCGCCGTGTACGAAGCCATCCATATCAGTCAAATTACAAACCATGCCCGTACTCTCATCGACCGGACCGCTAACCATGACTTCGAGCATGTAGTTGTGGCCGTGACCGTAGGGATTGTTGCACTTGCCGTACGTCGCCGCATTTTCCGCATCCGTCATAGCGTCGCTGTGCAGTCGATGCGAGGCTGAAAACATATACCGCCGCGTCAGGTAGGCCTTCATGCTCCCCCGTAGAAATCGACGAAAAGGTCGGGCGTTTCGTATACTCGGACCCGATGCAGTTGAGCAGCCTTCAACTTAGGCGACAATCGCTGCCAGATCACGATGGCCAGGTTCTCCGTGGTCGGGATACTCGTGAAAAACTCAGGAACTTCCTTGTTCAGAAAACGGTGGTCGAAGGCCTCCAGCACTTCCCGGCTCATCGTTTCCTTCAACTGCTTAAGGTCAACGACGAAGCCAGAGCGTGGGTTCACTTCCCCTTTCACCGTAACTTCGAGCGTGTAATTATGCCCATGCCCATTGGAGTTATTGCACTTGCCGAAGATGCGCCGGTTCTCTTCCGCGCTAAACTTCGGATTGTGATAGTAATGCGAAGCGGAGAATTCAGCTTTGCGAGTTAGGTAGACCATGTGTAACCTTCTCCTGGAATAGCGCTGGCGTACTCCGACGCATTTTGTGGACGGACTGAACGACACAATTGATTTCAGCCTGTGATACTCCCAGACGGTCCTGATAATCCTTCTGATTGAAGATGAATTCAATGCCGTCGTCGTCCGAGTAAAGATCTACGACAATACCGTTCGGTCGGGCTTGAGTACTACCCTGCTGAAATCCCCTGTAGTCTTGGTTGCGAATATTAAATATGCCTGAGTCTGCGGACCACAGCAGCGAAGTAGACTTTATTGTGAGCAACATCGACTCTCGGTAATGAACCGACGGACGCACGGCCCAGCGGTTCATCTTTTGAGGCGTGAACTGGTACAACTTCTCTAGGAAGGCATAGTCGGATCGAGTCGCTTCGGGTCCGAATTCTGAGTCGACGAGTCCTTCGAAAAGTTGCGGCGACGACTGAAAGGCGGAGGCGATGCCATTTAGCAATTCCTTTGGCGGAAGCACCGTGACCGAAACTTGTAGGCCTGAGCGAAACGCGAGAACGACCCGATTCGGATTAAGCTTTGGAAAAAGTTTGGTCTGCGCAGGATCCATTTCATTCCACGGAACCTCAAACTCGTATCCAAAATAGGAAAGCTTGCTTCCGGAGGCTTGGGAGACGGAAACATCCTCCAAGTCACGAGGGACCAGCGTGGCTCGACTAGGAACTTTCCGCGCCGCCCAAATTGAAAGGGCGACGGGGCCGGCCCAATACGAGCCGATTGCGATGACCGTGACAGTAGTCACGCCAATGACTAGGGCCCGCCATAGGGCTTTCAATGACTTTCTCCCAATCTATTCGGCAATACCGTCATCGCAGAACTGGGGTTGACGTTCTGGGCGTAACTCCGCCCCTTCCAGGAAACGCTCCCGGTCGCGTAAGCCATTTTCGACCTCAGCAGCAAATACGAGAATATGGGCAGGCCGATTAGCGACAGAGGGTCTGCGTCCCAGGCAAAATGCGCGCGTCTGATTCGCTTGACAAGAAAAACGTATAAAGTAACAGCCAATAGCGCAGCAATGAACGCCGGCTGCCATCTCCCGTTCAGCCCCGTCACAATAGCGACAACGCCACCTACAGCGATTAACGCAAACTCCGCGAACCGCAACACCGCCAACCGCACCGGCGACGGAAACAGTAGGACCAGATTCTTGGTCCAGCCCTCCCGCAGTTGAGCGAGGCTGCGATACATCCGCGTTCGCACGGCATCGCCGCCGTAGCGGAAGAATATCTTTCGACCTGAAGCTTTTACTGCCCGAGCCAGGGCTACGTCCTCGAGCAAGCTCGTGGCCACCGGAGTATGCCCGCCCACCGCGTCGTACGCCTCTCGCGAAATTAGGATGTACTGCCCATTCGCCGCAGCAGCGGGTGACGCTGGATCGCTCACTTCCGAAGGACGATAAGTCGAGGCAAGTTCAGCGAAGATCACCGGCATGACGGACTTCTCCCATATCCCATGCACTTCTTGTTCAGGAGAATACGAAAGCAAAGCCACTCCTCGCTCCCGCACTTCCGCCAGGCTACGCGCCAAGGATCCGGACCGATGTACGGTATCCGCATCCGTAAATAGCAACCACTCTCCCCGCGCGTCTTTGGCGCCCGCCACGAGGGCATTGTTCTTGCCAGTCCAGCCCGGCGGCAACGGTCCTGGACTAACCACTCGCACGCCGTGAAAAGATCGGGCAATCTCCGGCGTGCGATCGGTCGACCCATCATCCACGACAATGATTTCGAAGCTCACGCCAGCCTGACTCGCCAACGATTGCAAGCAAGCCCCAAGGCAAGGTTCTTCATTCCGCGCCGGCACAATAACCGATACGTCGAGCCCCTCCGATACTGGATCTCGCGCCCTCATAGGCCGAATCAGATATTATAGGCTCTGTGCGACGCGCATCTGTTCTTCTCGCCTTTCTTGCGGTTCTGCTGGCCGGCTGCTATCGCGGCTCCCGTCCGCCTCGCATCGGCACCGCAGCGCCTGACTTCACCGTCCAGGACGCGGACCGCACGGTTACGCTCAGGGACCTTCACGGAAAGGTCGTAGTCTTAAACTTCTGGGCGACATGGTGCGCGCCTTGTGTCGAAGAGATGCCTTCCCTGGTACAGTTGCAGCAACGCTTTAAGGATAAGGGTCTAAGTGTTGTTGGAGTGAGTATTGACGTTGACGGCGACGCCTATCGCAAGTTTCTGAAAGACTACAAAATCGACTTCGTAACCGTGCGCGACCCGGATCAGAAGACGAGCTCCCTCTACGGCACTTTCAAGTGGCCCGAGACCTACATCATCGATCGCGATGGTATCGTGCGCCGCAAATTCATCGGCCCGGTGGAATGGAGCCAGCCGGAGATCGTGGATTTCCTGAGTAAACTTTAGCCCGAACGTCCCATTGGGATGGCCCTTTCGAGTCATTTCGGGCGAAGCCAACCGGGTATACTATGCCGTCTGCCGTGATGGACGCGGCTGAGGCTATGCCTACCAAAGAGTTAATTCTCGGACCGAACGAGTCTATGACTCATGGAGGTTCGAATCCCGAGCTCGACTCCGACAAGACTCTTGAGGAGATCACTCGGAGCGCGCTGCACGCGACGGGAGCGAGTGGATCCGCCCTGGTCCTTTCGGATGCGGAGGGCATGTCATGCCGGTCCAGTTCCGGTGAACTGGCACCGCCGGTTGGGACGCGCCTGAACACCGATACCGGGTTCACTGCGATGTGTGTGCGGACCGCAGTGGTCGTTCGCTGCGACGACACGAAGAATGACCCGAGGGTAGATGGTTCGAGTTGCGCCCAGCTAGGTATACGCTCGATTCTTGCCGTGCCTATCTTCTCTGCCCAGAAGGTTGCTGGGGTTCTGGAAGTGCTTTCCAATGAGCCGAAGAGGTTCACCGACCGGCACGTCAACGCAGTGAAGCTGCTCGCTCGATTAGTTGAGACTCTCGTCGACTACGCTTGCCAGGGTGACAGTTCGGCTTCCACTTTAACCCCCGAACCCAAAACGCAAGCAAATGACTCTGGTAAAGCAAACGCGCATCAGGTGAAGCTTACGTGCCTTTCCTGTGGACATCAAAATCCCCAAGGCAGCCAGTTCTGTAACCGGTGCGGGGTCATCATGCTGTCATCGCCTGACTATTCAGAAACGACCCCCGATCCTGGTGGGCTGGGAGGAGTGGGATCAAATTCTGACGAGGGTCTCAAAGAAATTTACAGCCTGATCTCCGGAAGCGCGGGCCGACCCACGTGGAACGAAATCTATCCGAAGCTTCTGGCTCATCTGCAGAGCACTTCCGCCCAAGACAAGGCTCCCGCCGCAACGCCGAAAGAGGCACTCAAAAAAGACGATAGCGTGGTGGGATTCAGGAGAGCCCAAGCAACTCCCGAGCTTAAGGAACGCCTCGGAGGGGTAGTCCGTCGAAGCCTGTGGCTTTGAGGTTGGGCGGTTGTTTAGCTAAGAGTTCTCGAATCAACAATTCGAGTATTGTCGAGCGTGATGATGAAAATCAATTTGACTTCTGAGCCAGCAAGTTCATAATGCTGGTCTGGCCCGCCCCTGGTGCCGCAAAAGAGTAAGAATAGCCAAAGGAGTGAATGAATGTTGGAAAAAGGCGATGGAATTATGGCGACATACGTAGGAGCGGTGGAAGACTTCCGGAAATCGGCCACCGCGTTCATGCAGCACGTCGATCTCCTGGCGCAGGCTCGCGATGCTTATCAGCAGGCGATGACAGCCAGTGCCGAACTGCGGACCGTCCTGGATGCGGGCGACGAGAACCTGCGCACCCTGATGACCCAATTGGAACAGGCGCTCAACCTTCATATGTCCAGGCCTGCTCTCGACCGAAAGAAACCGGAGCCGATCAAGGTCGAAACCATAAAAACCGGCACCGAAAGCAGTGTTGGGGTGAGAGCGTTTCCCTGAAAACGCCGGTCGCCGTTGCCGGGCCCGGCTTGGCGAGGCGACCTGCACTCCCTCCCTCAGGCGCGCGTGCCATGCAAGATTTCCAGCCGACTGCTAAAGCATTCGCCTGATTGTGTTCAGAACGCCCGCAGTGTAGCCTCCAGCCGGGTATCAAATGTCAGACCCCGGGCAACATCCGCCTCGCAAGTATTCTCGTTGGCGCTGGATCATCGCAATCGTTCTGGTTTCCGCCGCCATCGTCTCTGTGCTGGTGGCAATTGTGGCCTCTCATGCCGAGCCGATCCTGCGGGCACGGGTCATAGAAACGCTTTCAGCCCGATTCAAAAGCAAAGTTGAGCTTGACGGATTCCATGTCTCGGCGCTGGAGGGACTCCAGGTCTCAGGCAGCGGGCTCAGACTTTTCGGTGCCGAAGACCCGAATAATCACGAGCCCGGGATTCAACCCCTGATCAGTGTTGCAGAATTCCGCTTTCGGACTGGCGTGATGGATCTCCTGCGTTCTCCAATGCATGTCAACACTGTGTACATGAAAGGGCTGATATTGAATTTGCCGCCCAGGGAACAGCGCGGTGAGCTCAAGAATATGGGACCGCAGGGAGGAAAAATACAGATCGCTGTCGATAAGTTTGTCTGCGATCAGGCACAGCTAATCATCAATACGCTAAGACCAGGCAAGCTTCCACTGGAATTTGACATCGAAAAGTTGAACATGACAAGCATCGGGCCGAACCACCCCCTGCAGTTCGATGCCAACCTGACCAACCCAAAGCCGGTGGGAAATATTATTTCCAGCGGATCCTTTGGACCGTGGCAGGCCGACAGCCCTCGTGATACTCCGGTCCGCGGCACCTACTCTTTCACCAACGCAGATTTGAGCACGATTAAAGGCATTGGCGGAATCCTTTCATCCACGGGCCAGTATGCTGGCAGTCTCGACGACATCGTCGTCGACGGCACAACCGACACTCCGGACTTTCGCATAGCCGTAAGCGGACGGCCCGTGCCGCTGCACACCGACTTTCATGCGGTCGTAGATGGAACCAGCGGAGACACATACCTGCAGCCTGTGAAGGCGAAAATCCTGAACTCCTGGCTAGTGGCAAACGGATCGGTGGTGCGAATGAGCAACCCGAAGGGACATCGCGTGGAATTGGATGTCACGATTGCCAAGGGTAGGATCGAAGACTTGTTGAAATTAGCCGTACGAACCGATCCTCCGGTAATGACAGGCTTGCTGCAATTGAAGACAAAGTTTGATCTCCCGCCCGGAGAACCTGATCTTGCCAACCGGTTGAAACTCGCAGGCAACTTCCGCGTAACGCAATCGCACTTTACGAACGAAAAACTTCAAAGCAAGATCGATGCACTTAGCATGCGCAGCCAGGGAAAGCCAAAGCTGGCTCAGGATAATATTCCTGACGACGTGCGTTCTGATTTGATGGGCGTGTTTAATCTAGAGGACGGCGTCATTCACTTTTCCAGATTGCAGTTCGAGATACCAGGAACTTGGGTGAACCTGACCGGCGACTACAGTTTGGACGGCAACCAATTCGACTTCCACGGTAAGGCTCGCATGGACGCGAAGCTTTCGCATATGGTGGGCGGTTGGAAGTCAATACTTCTTAAGCCCGCAGATCCATTCTTCAGCAAGAATGGAGCAGGAACCGAGATTCCGGTTAAAGTTACCGGCACAAAGTCAGAACCCCACTTCGGCACGGATTTTGGTCACAAAGACCGTGAGGCGGACTGAGTACATTCCTCGATTTGCCTGGCTCTGTCATCCCTATGACGTTGCCATCCCGAGCGAACTCATGAGGGACCTTGCGGTTTTCGCCAATGCCTGATTCGAGGCATGAATATATCATCAAGACATGAAGGAGACTTGGCGATGGTTTGGCCCAGGTGATCCAGTTCCTCTCGATCACATTAAGCAGGCGGGGGCTACGGGAATCGTCTCCGCCCTGCACCATCTTTACCGCGGCGAGGCGTGGCCACTGGACGAAGTGTTCAAGCGAAGAGACGAGATTCGGGCCGCAGGCTTCGTCTGGTCAGTGGTAGAAAGCATCCCGATCCACAACTCGATCAAACTCCGCTCCGGAGCCTATGCGCACTTCATCGGCGCGTGGAAGGACACCCTGGCGGCGGTATCGAAGGCGGGTGTCGAAGTCATTTGCTACAACTTCATGCCGGTAGTCGACTGGACGAGGACAGACCTGAAATGGCGTCTCCCCACTACCGGCTACGCCCTGCGTTTTGATGCGGTCGATTTCGCGGCCTACGACCTCTTTATTCTTGCGCGCAAAGGCGCCGAGGCGGACTATTCGGAAGACCGGACGCGAGCAGCCCGCGCCCGTTTCGATGCCATGCCTGAAGACCGAAGAAGTGATCTTGAACAAACGATTATCGCGGGGCTCCCTGGCGCAGAGGCATCGTATAACCGCGAGACGATTCGCGGGTTGATCGCGGAATACCAAGGTGTGACTGCGGCCGAATTGCGAAATAACCTCATCGCATTCCTGCGAGAAGTTGTCCCGGTGGCACAGCAGATCGGGGTGCGCCTCGCCATCCATCCGGACGATCCGCCGTGGTCGCTGTTCGGCCTGCCGCGAGTGGTTTCGACCGCCGAGGATGTAAGGGCCATTTTCGCAGCTTGCGATACGCTCGCCAACGGACTCACGTTTTGTGTTGGGTCGTTCGGAGCCAGAGCCGACAACGACCTGCTGGCCATGGCTCGCGAGTTCGGCGCTCGCATTCACTTCGTGCATCTGCGTCAGGTGAAACGAGAGCCCGACAGTTCGTTTCACGAAGCTGAGCACCTGGCAGGCAGCTCCGACATGGTGGGCGTGATCCACGCTATGATGCAAGAAGAGATGCGCCGACGGCGCGCGGGCCGGCCCGACCATGAGATCCCCATGCGTCCTGACCACGGACACCTGCTGGCCGACGACATCGGCAAGAAAGTAAATCCCGGCTATTCGCTGGTGGGCAGATTGAAAGGGCTCGCCGAACTGCGCGGCGTCATGCAGGGCTTGAAGTATGCGGTTCCTGAATTATCCGAGTAAAGAGCGCTGTTAACGTTTGAACTGAGGATCCAACTCCTATGAGAGAGTTTGCAGGACGAGTGGCGCTGGTCACCGGTACCACCGGAATCGGTCGCGCGATTGCAAAGCGTTTTGCTGCGGGAGGCGCGCAAGTAGTCGCATGCGGCATTGACGCGGCTGGGAATCAAGAGTTGACTCGCGAGGCGGAGGAACTCAGCTTAACCCTGCTGGTCGAACATTGCGATGTGACCAACATCGACAGAATGCGCGCGGTAGTTGCGCAGGCCGTTGGCCGCTTTGGAGGTCTGGACATCATTGTCAACGCGGCGGCGATTCATCCTTTTGGCACCGTCGTAGAAACCGATCTCGCGACCTGGAACCGCTGCTTGATGGTGAATGTTGGCAGCATCTACCTTCTGGCGCACCTTGGCATCCCGGAGATGAAAAAACGGGGAGGCGGATCCATCATTAATCTGGCTTCGGTTCAGGGATACGCCTGCCAGCGGGGCGTCGCCGCGTATGCGACATCAAAGGGAGCAATTCACAGCCTGACGCGCGCTCTGGCGCTTGACCATGCCGCCGACAACATCCGCGTTAATTCGATCAGCCCGGGCTCGATTCGCACGCCGATGCTGGCGCGCTCAGCGGGACACTTCGCCCCGGATCTGCCGGCGGAGGAAGCCTTCGCACGTTTTGGCGCGGCTCATCCGTTGAAGCGTATCGGCACACCCGAAGAGGTCGCTGAATTGGCGGCATTTCTGGCGTCTGATAAGGCCGGGTTCTGCACCGGCGGAGATTACCTCGTAGACGGTGGACTGCTGGCTGGAATTGGTGTCCAGTGAATGTTTTCTGATCCATCGTTTCTTCTTTGCCTAGATTTTTTGTTGCAAGATCGCGAGAATTTGTTGACCATGGTGCGCGACTCGAAACCATGGCGTCCAGCCAACTTCCTTCCGGAGCGCTCTTGCCGCAAACGATTTCGGACAACTCAGGCGTACCCCGCAGGCGATGGCGCATCGCGTTCCTTCTTGCTTTCGGAGTTCTAGTCAATTTCTTCGACCGGATTAACTTGTCGGTGTCCCGCGACGCCCTTCATGCTTCCTTCGGCTTATCGTTGGTTGCCTTCGGCTATCTCTCCAGCGCTTTCAGTTGGACTTACGCCTTAATGCAGATGCCCGCCGGAATCTTGTTGGACCGTTTGGGAGTGCGCCGCGTTGGAAGAATCAGTGTGCTCCTGTGGAGCGTTTCCTCCTTTGCAGCTGCGCTCTCCCCTGGCCTGGGTTGGTTATTTGGAGCGCGCTTTCTTCTGGGTGTGAGCGAATCGCCGACGTTTCCAGCGAATGCCAAAGCCTTGGGATACTGGTTCACCCGAGAGGAACGAGGCCTGGCAACGGCGATTACTGACGCGGCGGCGAAACTCTCTAGCGCAATCGGAGTCCCGTTGATCGGCTTGCTGCTCTTGTACTTTGGTTGGCGGTGGAGTTTTGCCGTCACCGGCTTCGTCAGCCTTTTTTATTTTGTGATGTTCTATTTGATCTACCGCAATCCGAGCGAAGACAAGGACCTGTCAGCTCAAGAGCTTCAGTTCATTCGCCGCGGAGGCGCTCAACTGGAAGATCAAGCGAAAGCAGCGAAAGGCGCTTCGCTCGGCTATCTCTTGAGGCAGCGAAAAGTCTACGGGCTCGCGCTGGGATGGGGCGCCTACAATTACACTTTCTTTCTCCTCCTGACGTGGCTCCCCAGTTATCTTTCCGTTTCCCTTCAAATGGACTTGTTCCACTCGGCTTTCTACACCAGCGTACCCTGGCTGTTCGCCACTTTCACCGATCTTCTGGTGGGCGGATGGCTGGTGGACGCCCTGATCCAGCACGGTTGGGATGCACACCGGGTTCGCCAAACCGTGTTAGTAACGGGAATGGCTTTTGGTCTCGCGATCTTCGGTGCGGCCAGCGCTCAGAGTTCTGCGGCTGCGCTGGTCTGGATCAGCCTTGCTCTGGGAGGACTGGCTGCGGCGGCACCCGTGGCGTGGACGGTTCCATCGCTGATTGCGCCGCGGGAAAGCGTCGGCACACTCGGAGGCGCGGTGAACTTTTGTGGTCAGATCGCCGCGATTTCCGCACCCATTGTTACCGGCTATATTGTCTCGGAAACGCACTCCTTCGCCGCCGCCTTCGTGACCGCAACAGTAATCCTGCTGCTGGGGATTGTGGGTTATGTTTTCTTGCTAGGACGCATTGAATCGATTCCAGAGCCGGAGAGAAACGGTAGGTTAGGAACTATCTGAGGTTCGTTGAAAGTGATCCGAAAGAATCGCATGAGAATACGAATGCCACATCTTCGACAGATTTTCCGCTTGGCCGTTCTACTATTGGTCATGCTTGCGTCATCCATATTCGCTCCTGCGGCCGGCCCTGCACGGGGACAATATCTTGCCTACGTTGGCACCTACACCGACCATGGCAGCAAAGGAATCTATGTTTACCGCTTCGATTCCTCCACGGGCAAGCTGAGTTCCCTGACTCTCGCTGCCGAAACCACCGAACCATCGTTTCTCGCAATCGATTCCAGCGGACGATTCCTCTATGCAGTCAATGAGATTGCCGACTACGGTGGCCAATCCACGGGTGCGGTGAGCGCATTTGCCATCCATCCAGAAACCGGCAAACTTTCTCTCCTGAACCAAGTCTCTTCGCGAGGCGCAGCTCCAGCTCATATCACTCTTGACCGGACGGGCAAGTATGCCTTGGTGTCCAACTACACCCCGGGCAGCGTGGCTGTGTTCCCGGTGCTGAACGACGGCCGGCTGGGGGAAGCCTCATCGTTCGTGCAGCACAAAGGCTCCAGTGTAAATCCGCAGCGGCAAAAGGGACCGCATGCCCACGCGGTCGCGCTCTCGCCGGACAATCGCTTTGCCGTGGTCGCAGACCTTGGACTCGATGAGTTGCTGGTTTATTCCTTCGATTCTACAAAGGGAACGCTAAGAGCCAATCCACAAGTCGTGAAAGCCAGTCCCGGCGCGGGTCCGCGGCATTTAGCGTTCAGTTCCGACCTGCGCTTCCTCTACGTGATTAATGAGCTGCAGTCTACAGTCGTGACTTACTCATACAACGCCGCCACTGGTGCGCTGCATGAATTGCAAACTATATCGACGCTTCCAAAAACCTTCGGCGGCAATAACACGGCTGCCGAAATCGAAATCCACCCTTCGGGAAAATTTCTATTTGCTTCGAATCGTGGAGATGACAGCATCGCAGTGTTTGCGATCGACTCTGCCACGGGTACGCTGACGCATGTTGAGAACGATCCCATCAGCGGAAAAACGCCGCGCAACTTCGCGATCGACCCCACGGGATCCTGGCTCCTCGTCGCCAACCAGGATTCCGACACCATCTTTGTTTTTCACATCGATCAAAAGATCGGCCATCTCACGCCGACGGGAGACGTGTTCCAGGTGCCTTCGCCAACCTGTTTGAAATTCGTTGCGCTTCCGTAACTCTCGCTCAATCCAGAGCATGCGTCCCTTAGTCGCGGCATTCTTGCCTGTCAGCTCTCCTACGCCTTCGCCGGCGGAGCCAGCGCGATGGCTGCCTCAGCCGTGAGCATCTGGAAGGAAAACGTCTCCTGCAGATAAAGGCCGACCGCGGCATCGGTGTGGTTCAAATAGCCGATGGAGACGTCCTGGCCGATGTGCAGGTCGAAATCGCCGCCCCGGGTGGTCACCACAAAGGCACCGCGGATGGCAGGTGCCCAGATGATTTTGTCGTCGACCAGCCGCTTGACATGTTCCAGCACCGGGTATCCGTGATCGCTGGTCTCGGCCAGTGCGGTATAAACGTCCGCATCAAGCAGCACCGCGTAGGCGCCATTGACGCCGACGAGCCGCAAGCGGCTCAAGCCTTGCGCGATGGCTACCGGGTACTCTCGCACATCACCAGGGAGCGTCATCGCCGGATTGCTGGTCGCCTGGCGGATCCCGACGATTCCAGCGGCGGCATAGCCTTCGAATATCGCACCGTCCTCGGCATAAGCGAGCTTGCGCGCGGCGTCCTTCGCCGGCTGCCAGTCTGAATCGTTCGCGCCACGTTCGACGTCGTCGATGGCCTGCCGCTCCAGTTCGAACGGAACCCGCAGCTCGACCAACGCCTTCACTTCGCGCTGTCTGGCAACGATACCCTCCCTCGGCGCGGAGATCGTCATCAGATGTCCGGTGCCGACCGCGGAGAAGCTTGCGCCCGCCGGCCCATGCAGGTCGACCACCCGCCGGCCCGCGAGGCAGCGCTTGCGCGTGCGC
>Ga0210405_10003922_pt1 | contig 14238 bp, 10 predicted proteins | sample IncBWH11MmetaG_FD_155492 | JGI IMG/M metagenome (GOLD analysis project Ga0210405, IMG submission 155492) | Forest soil microbial communities from Barre Woods Harvard Forest LTER site, Petersham, Massachusetts, United States - Inc-BW-H-11-M | ecosystem: Environmental > Terrestrial > Soil >... | reverse complement strand
CCACACGCCCGCCTTCCCAATCGGACTCAGATCGATCGCCGGCAGTCTCAAATCCTTCAGGCGGTGGTTCCCCAGAGCCAACTCTGCCAGCCGCACTTCGCGTGCGCTAGTTGCCGCCGTCCCGTTCCACGAACTTACTTGGATCTCTTTCGACCCGTCCGACGCGAACGAACCCAGATTCAGAATTGTCGTCGCTCCCGTATCTAACAGGAACCGCATCTCGCTCCCGGCTATCTTCACCCGCACCATTGGGAGCACGTCGCACTTCTCAATCGGAATTTCGTCTGGGTTTTCGCTACTCTTCGTAGCCGCACTGTCCTGGCCCCTGGCGCCGGCACACACCAGCAATCCGCCTATCACCAGCACTGTCATGCTCAACAATCGCATCCACGCCCCCGCCATCCGCTGTCCCATCGGATGCACGCGGATTCCTCCCGTTACAATTTAATTCTGAACCCTCCGCCTCACGCTTACTTCTCTGTGCCCTCTGTGTTAAATCCTTTTTCCTTTCTTCTACGTCGGCGGCCCCAGCGCGGCTTGCCCGAAATCAAAGCAATCTTCCATCCCGTCCGACGCGGCATCCCTCGCATTGATAGCCTTCAGCCCGAATGTCACCTCGCAAAACTTCACCAGGCTTACATGCGAATGAAACTTGCTCGATATCCCCCGTTTCGCATACGGGCTTATTACCAGGCAGCCCACCCGCGTTCCATAACTGAATTGCGTCCCCGTATAACTCGGGCCCCCTTTGGGTCCACCGCCTGTCCATTTGTCTTTCAGCGGAGGATCGACATGGTCGAACCATCCGCCCCAATCATCCCAGGTGATAAAGATCGCCATCTTAGGCCACAGAGCACTCTTTCCCAGCGCGCTGACCCGCGCCGCCGTCCACTGGGTACCCAGTTTCACGGTCGGCTGCCCCGCATTCGCTCCGAAAGGCGGATGCTCCGAAAGCTCCTGCGGCGAACTCGGCGCATACACCCAGGAAACATTCGGCAAGGTTCCCGCCGCGGCATCCGTATCCAGCCGCGTCCATGGCAAAATATTCTTGCTTCCCTTCAGCACCACAATCTTTTCGAAATAGCTGAATCCCAGGTCGCCATAGGTCGCCCAGCTTAATCCCGTCTTCTGCAGATTTTCCGGCAGCGATGGAATCGCAAACGGTTCCTGCGGCTGATACGTTCTCGTCTTGCTCGCGTTGTCGATGACCGGCGAATCCGCCGCGATCAGCATCAAATGGTTCGGCTCGGACTGGCTGGCCACCTCCGTGTAGTAGTTGTCGCACAGCGTAAATTGCCTCGCATACGAAAAATACGCCGGAATATCCGCCTCCTTGTACTGCAACTTCACTGCCTTCGTCGCTCGCTCCAGCCACGCCGTGTGATCGTGCCGCGGGTCGCCTCCTGCCGGCGGATCCTGTGCCGCCGGAAGGATGTTTCCATTCACACCGGGGAACGACCCGAAGTAATTATCAAAGCTGTGATTTTCCTTGACGATGATCACCACATGCTCAATCGGATTCTGTGGTTTCATGCTCTCCTCCTCTATGCTCCTTGCCTCCTCTCGATCATCGCACCACTCTCTTACGATTTCGTGAACATGGTTCTCCCCTCCGCACTTCACTGGTGTACACTCGCTCTTACTGCAGCTCCATGATTCGGCACGCTCCGCCAGGCGCGCCCTCTGAGGTTAGCTTGCTCCCCCAAGGCAAGTTCCCCAAGCTCCTCATCGCCGTCGCCCTCCTCGTAGTGGCGCTCCAATTCCTTGACCTCATCGCCATTCCCAACTTCGCAGCTCGTCACCTTTTCTCCAACTCCCTCGATTTCGTAATCGTCTTACTTGCGGCGATTGCCTCGTTCTACGCCGCTAGCCGTTCCCTGGGCTACGCTCGCCAACTCTGGACGCTCCTCGGAATCGCCCTATTCCTCGAAGCTCTTGCCCAGGCCATCACCACCTACTATCAAAGTTACGTCCCCGGCTCCTCGCAGATGCCGATACCCTCGGACATCCTCTTCTTCGTCTGGGCCGCCCCGGTTTTCATGATGTTCCTTCCCGCCGTCGATGAAAAATCCCGCGGCTGGGATTGGCTCCGCATTCTCGACTTCGCACAGATCGCCATCCTCGCCCTCACCGCCTATCTCTACTTCTTTTACTCGCCCTCTCGCTGGCTCGCCAGCTCCTCGGACCTGCCTCGTCAAATCCTTATCCTCTACATCATTCGTGACGCGTCCATCTCCCTCGGCTTTTTCTTTCGCTCCCGTCAGTCCGCCTCCGCCGGCCTTCGTTCGTTCTCCCTTGGACTCTTCTTTGTCTTTTTGCTCGCCTCGATCTCCGATGCTGATTTTCTTCTCACTCTGAAGACTTCCCTCGGCGCCGCCAGTTGGGGAGATTTCCTTTTTCTCTTTCCCTGGCTCGCGGTCATTTACCTTGCCGTGGCTTCGTCGCGCCGCGGCCAGGATTCGATCGCCGAACCAGCCTCTCGCTTCGGCAATCTCGCTGTCACCCATGGTTTCCCCGTTGTAATTCCCCTTCTCGTCCTCTTCATGGGGCGCAACCTTGCCCGCGATCAATTCGCCCTCGCCTGGCTGGCTATCAGCGGCACCTTCCTTTGCTCCGCTGTTCGTCTGATCCTCACCAACCGCAAGCAACGCAGCGTCTCCGAAGAGCTCCTTGTAACAGAGCGTGCTCTCGCCCACTCCGAGCACCTGCTCTCTTCCGCCTTCCGCTCCAGCCCCGACGGTTTCGCCATCAACGTTTTCCCCGATGGCCCCTATCTCGACGTCAACGATGGCTTCACCCGTCTTACCGGCTACACTCGCGAGGAAGTCATCGGCAAAACCCCCCTCGAACTGAATCTCTGGCTCAAACCTGGCCTGCGCGGCCACATTCTCTCTCAGCTCAGCGAACACACTGAAGTCCGAAACGTCGAATTCTCATTCCAAACCAAATCCGGGCAGCTTCGCACCGGCCAACTTTCCGGTTCCCTGCTCGACCTCGACGGCCGTCGTTGCGCCCTCGTCGTCGTCCGCGATTTCTCCGAACAACGTAAAGCCGCCGACGCCCTCCGCGAAAGCGAAGAACGCTTCCGCTCCTTCGTCGAAAATCTTCACGTCGGTATCGTTTCCAGCAGCCCCATCGGCGAAATTCTTTACGCCAATCCCGCCGCTCTCAACTTGTTCGAATTTCGTATCGAACAGGTCACCGGAAAAATGCTGATCGACCTCAATCTCGAGCCTCTTCGCGAGGACGGCTCCGTCCTCCCCGATTCCGAAGGATTGATCCCCACGGTCGTCGCTTCCCGCCGCCCCATTCATAATCGTGTAGTCGGTTGGCGCCACCTGCACTCTCAAAAAACGATCTGGACCCTTCTCGACGCCGTTCCCCAGTTCAATTCCTCCGGCGATGTCACCAATATTCTGGTCTCCCTCACCGACCTGTCCGAACAACACCGCGCCACCGACGCCCTTCGCGAAAGTGAAGAGCGTTTCCGCACACTCGTCCGCGATCTTCACGTCGGGGTTATCCTCACCGGCCCCGATGGCGCCTTTGAATTCGTCAACCAGGCAGCCATCAACATGTTCAATCTCGCCGGCGAGCAGATTATCGGTCGCCACGCTCATGAGTTAGGCATGACTCCCCTGGACGATCAGGGCCGCGAGATTCCCCTCGCCGATCGCCCCGTCCCAACCGTTCTCCGCACCAAGCGCCCCGTTCGTCAAGCCACCATGGGCTGGCGTCGTCCGGGCAATCCCGAACTCCTCTGGATTTTCGGCAACGCTGTCCCGCAATTCAATCCCGACGGCTCCATTCTCCGCGTCATCGGAACCTTCACCGATATTAGCGACCTCAAAAATGCCGAGCGAGCCATCCACCAGCTCTCTACCGAACTCCTCAAACTCCAGGACGAAGAGCGCCGCCGCATTGGCCGCGAGCTTCACGACGGCATGGCGCAAACCGTTCTCGCCGTAAATCTCAGCCTCGCTCAGCTCCGCCAATCTGCCCAACCTCTCAACGAGGCTTCTCGCCGCGCACTCGAAAAGGCCCGCGAACTCCTCCAGCAGATGTCCCGCGAAATCCGCACTCTCTCTTACCTCCTCCATCCTCCGCTGCTCGACGACCTCGGCCTCGTCTCCGCTCTCAAGGAATATGTCAACGGCTTCAGCGAACGCAGCGGTATTGAAACCTCTCTCGAACTCCTCACCAGTTTTCGCCGTCTACCGCAGATCGCGGAAACCGCCTTCTTCCGCATCACCCAGGAAAGTCTCGCTAACATTCAGCGCCATTCCGGCAGCAAGCGCGCCCGGGTCATGCTCCGCGAAGATCCAGAATGCGTCACCCTCGAAATCACCGACTTCGGCAGCGGCATGATCGTCCCTTCCAATGGCGCGCCCCATCGCGGCCAGCCCCGCCTCGGCGTCGGCATCCCCGGCATGCGCGAACGCATGGCCCAGCTCGGCGGCTCGCTCGAAATCGATTCCAGCGCCACGGGCACCACCGTCCGTGCCAAAATTCTCTTCTCGGCCCCGGTTCTCAAGGATTCCATCTATGACGCCTCTCTCCATCCTGATCGCCGATGATCACGCCGTCGTCCGCGCCGGTCTTCGCACTCTCCTCGAATCGCGCGCCCGCTGGCAAGTCTGCGCCGAAGCCACCGACGGCCGCGACGCCGTCGAAAAAGCCGCGAAGCACAAGCCGCAAGTCGCGATTCTCGACATCGGTATGCCTCTCCTCAACGGTGTTGAAGCCACTCGCCAAATCCGCAAATCCTCGCCCGCCACCGAAATTCTCATCCTCACCATGCATGAGTCCGACGACCTCGTTCAACAAGTCGTCGAAGCCGGCGCTCGCGGTTACATCCTCAAAGACGAAGCCGACCGCGTCCTCCTCGACGCCGTCCACGCCCTAAGCCAGCACAAGCCGTTCTTCTCCACCCGCGTTTCAGAAGCCGCCGTCACCGGCGACACTTCCGACAACGCCAAATCCTCCCGCTCCCGCCTGACTCCTCGCGAACGCGAAATCCTCCAACTCCTCGCCGAAGGCAAAAGCAATAAAGATGTCGCGAAGCTCCTCAATATTAGCGTCAACACCGCCGAAGCCCACCGCGCCAACATCATGCTCAAGCTCGACTTCCACTCCCTCGCCGAACTAGTCATGTACGCCATCCGCAACAACATCATCCAAACTTGATTACGCTGAACAACAACGAAGCTTGTCATCCTGAGCGCATCCGATAAGGTCCGGTGTTAGAACTCCGGAGGTGTTTACCGGAGATGCGCGAAGGACCCCAACGTAAACCGAGGCGCCGACTCAACCACCCGATCAGCTCCCCCTCGCCTCCTGCTATCTGATCGCTGCTATCTGCCCTCCCTCCTTCTAGTGAATATTCACTACGCAATCTCCCCCATTCCTTTCCCACTCCATTCCCCGCAATATGAACATGCATTAACAATACCGACGCCTGGAGCAGCAATGCCGCGCATCGATCCAATCCGCGTCCTCGTAGCCGATGATTCACCCACGGCCCTTCGGTCCGTCTGCGACTACCTGGATTTTGCTGGTGGCCTCGAAGTTGTCTGCACCGCCAGCGACGGCCTCAACGCCGTCCAGCTGGTGGCGAAACACCAGCCCGATCTAGCTCTGCTCGATTTCCGTATGCCGCGCCTCAACGGTCTTCAAGCCGCGCAAGAACTTCGCCGCTTGCATCCCACCCTGCGAGTCATCATCTATTCCGAAATTCAGGGCTCCACTCTCGAGGAAGAGTGTCGCAACCACGGCGCGGATGGCTACGTTTCGAAGGGCCGTCTTCCCGACGGCCTGCTTCAGGAAATTCGTCGCCTGTTCCCAGGTTCCGTTTTGTAAGCGGCACCGATTCCCGAATTTCTGCGTCCATCCCGGGCCGAAATTTAAAGCGGTTAGCAGTCATAGCGGCCGCCTCTTTGTGGCACAGCCATTCTTGACTGTGCTCTTGGGTAGAAGTAGCCGAGAAGTTACCAAAGCCACGCCATGGCTTTAGACCAAATCTGAGGAGTGTTAGCAAGACCGATGTCCACTGTTGGCTCGCAAATTCTTTTCCTGGGCGAACTGCCCTTCTGGCTCAAGATCTCCCAGTCCATTCTGGAAGCCCCCTCTTCTTCCTTTCAAATTTCTCGCGCCCCTTCCTTCTCCGACGCGCTTCGCCGCCTCAATTCCGAACAGTGGCACGCCCTTCTCCTCGATCTCAGCCACCCCTCCGCTCAGGAGCTTCTGGCCGCCCGGAAGCTCCATGACGGCCTGGGTTCCGTCCCCATCGTCGCTCTTCTTCCCATCGCTGATACCCAATTCCGGGAGGCCGCCGCTGCCGCGGGTGCCGCTTCCTCGCTAGTCCTTGCCGATCTCAACGTCGCCTCTTTGCAACACGCCCTCGTCACCGCCATCAACACCGAAACTCTTCGCAATTCATCCAGAAAGGCAAACTCCATGTTATATCCGTTCGAACAAGCAGCCGTTGACGGCCGCCCCGTTTCCAAAGTCGACGCCATTACCCACGCCGTCAACAATCTCCTCTGCGTGATCAACGCTAACGCCGACATTCTCACCGATCAGCTCGACCCCTCGCACAACGCCGTCCGTAGCCTCACCCAAATCAAAAAAGCCACCAAAAACGCCTCCGACCTGATCCGCCTCCTCAAAACCCCCTAATCCACCAATCAAAAAATCTTGTCATCCTGAGCGCATCCGATAAGGATGCGCGAAGGACCTCAACCTAAACCACACCAGCGACTCGACCACGCAGCCGCGTTTTCTCTGTGACCTCCGTGCTCTTTCTCTGCGCCTTCCCTGTGAACTCTTCTCTTTCCCACCCTCTTTTGACTTCCCTCCCACTCCTCCTCTACTCTGTCCACATGCCAACCTCCAATCGTCAGTGGATCCTGGCCAATCGTCCCACCGGCTTCATCACTCCGGACGTCCTCAAACTTACGGAATCTCCGATTCCAACCATCTCCGACGGCCAAGCCCTCGCCAAAGTAAAATATCTCTCCATCGATCCCACCATGCGCGTCTGGATGACCGACTTCCCCCAATACATGCCGCCTGTCCAGATCGGCGAAGTCATGCGCGCCTTCGGCCTCGCAGAAATCGTCGAATCCCGCCATCTCAATTTCAAAAAAGGCGACAAAGTTTCCGGCCTCACCGGCCTCCAGGAATACGTCGCCCTCACAGGCGACGAAAAGCGCGCCTTCCAGAAGCTCCCCTCCATTCCCTTCCTCTCCGATACCAATTTCCTCAATCTCCTCGGCATCAACGGCCTCACCGCCTACTTCGGCCTCCTCGAAGTTGGCAAGCCGCAATCCGGCGAAACCCTCGTCGTCTCCGCGGCCGCCGGAGCTACCGGCAGCATCGTCGGCCAGCTAGGCAAAATCCACGGCTGCCGCGTAGTCGGCATCGCCGGCACTGATGAAAAATGTAAGTGGATTAAAGACGATCTCGGCTTCGATGCCGCCATCAACTACAAGCATCCCGACTGGAAAGCCCAGCTAGCTGCGGCCACTCCCAAAGGCGTGGACATCAATTTCGAAAACGTCGGCGGCGAAATCATGCAAGCCGTCCTCGACCGCATGAATCTCCACGGCCGCGTCGTCCTCTGCGGCCTCATCTCCGGCTACACCAAACACGATCCCAGCCTCGCCAGCTTCGGCCAGATCATCATCAAGCGTCTCCGCGTCGAAGGCTTCCTCATCATGGATTACGTTTCCCGCTTCATGGACGCCGGCCAGAAACTCGGCATGTGGAAAATGGCCGGCAAACTCAAAGACCGCCAAACCATCGTCAAAGGCCTCGAGAAAGCCCCCGAAGCCATCAACATGCTCTTCCGCGGCGACAACATCGGCAAACTCATCGTCGAACTCTAACCGCTAACCTCAACACCCGGGGCGAACGGTGGTTGACGCGAGAAAGCGGTTGGCCTATGGTTTGTGCAACGTGTAGAAGTGAAATCGAAATTCCGTCTGAACTGAGACTTAGGACTTGAACTTCGCGATCCTTTTCCAAATATTCGCCTTGCTGATTTGCAGCAAACCGTCCGCGCCATCTGTTCGGTTTCCGGGCCACCTTTCTGATGCAGAGGCGCAACAAACGAAAGAGCCGGGCATAACTGAAAAAGAGCTGCCTAAGAGCGCAGAGGCCCAGTATCAGCTGGGATTGAAGTATGCACGAGGAACGGGGGTCACCCGCGATGATGCCCTGGCAGCGAGGCTGTTCCGCAAAGCTGCCGAGCAGGGGAATGCTGATGCACAAGCCGCCTTGGGCTTTGCGTACCATCTAGGCCGCGGCGTGCCGCAGAGCGACACTGAGGCGTTGAAGTGGTTGCGCAAAGCCGCCGAGCAGGGACAAAGTGGTGCGCAATTCAATCTGGGGTTTGCCTATTTCAGTGGCGATGGGGTTCCGCAAAACGACGCCGAAGCTGTTACGTGGTTCCGAAAGTCTGCTGAGCAGGGTTTCGCTCCTGCCGAGAATAACTTGGGTATCATGTATGCACGCGGGCGTGGGGTAGCTCAAGATTTTGCCCAGGCCGTGGCTTGGTATCGCAAGGCCGCTGAACAAGGTGAGCCGGATGCACAAACGAGTCTAGGAGAACTCTGCGCAAACGGCGACGGAACCCCGAAAGATGACGGCGAAGCTATCAAATGGTTTCAGAAAGCCGCGGAACAGGGAGATGCCAGCGCCCAAATTAACCTGGGCCGAATGTTTGAGGCTGGGCGGGGGATTTCTCGTGACACGGTCGAGGCATACATGTGGTTTTCCTTGGGCGCAGCGGCGGGAGATCCCGATGCACGGTTGAGGCTGAGCGATCTGGAAAAGCGTATGGCTCCTGCGCAAATTGTGGAAGGTAAACGGCGCGCTGATGCCTGGTTGGCTCAACACCAAAGGCGATAGAGGACTGAATGGATAAGAATATCTTCCGCCGGTTGGCGATTCCCGCCGCAACTGCTGTGATGCTGGCAGTCCCGCTGGCCTTCGCCGCCTCCACCTTTCCAAAAACTGCCGCTTGCCCCATCGACGGCGGCACCGCCCACGCCACAGGAAAAACAAGAAAAGGAATGCAAGCCGCCTGCACCGACGTCGAATACAAGCATAAAGGCACCGATTACTCCGACCCGCGCCACCCGCAAAAATTCAATCACCTCTTCTGGATCACCCACTGCACCGAATAATCCCCCCCCGGGAACACCATTCGCCCGAATGGTGCTCTCGGGTAGCACAGGCCTGCCGCAGGCAGGCTTCAGCCTGTCCTGTTGGATTCTCTTCTCTGCGAACTCTGCCTTAACTCTTCCTCTTCAAATGCAAAAAGCGCGCCGCCGTGATATAAATTCTGTTGTTGAAACTTTCACAAGATCGCGGGCGCCTCACCAAAGATTCGGGCTGGTCAAATGTCTAGTTGCCCACCGAACGGGAAACTCTTCCCTTTTCACCGCGATCGCAAACTCCACTCGACAAAAGGTTTTGCGGTGCTGTGTGGCCTCCTTCTAGCCGCGACCGCTGCCACAAATCTCTTCTCTTCCCCAGCGCTCGCACAGCAAAAGGATTCCCCCGCGCCAGTTGTCATCCAGCCGGGCGCACCCGGCAAGCCCAGCAAAACGCTTCCACCTTCGACCAAAGGCACCCTCCCCCCACGCTCGCAAGCCGACGTCGACTTCATGCAAGGCATGATCATGCATCACCAGCAAGCCGTGGAAATGACCGCCCTGATCCCATCGCACACCAGCAACAAGGATCTCCAGTCGCTCGGCGCGCGCATCAGCAGCTCGCAGTCCAGCGAGATCAAGTTCATGCAGCGCTGGCTGGCGGCCCGCGGCGAACCCATTTCCATGGCCATGGCGGGAATGCCGGACATGGACAAATCCGGCCATCCGGTGGCCCTGATGCCCGGCATGCTCACACTCGATCAAATGGAAGCTCTCCGCATAGCGAAGGGCGCCGAGTTCGACCGCCTGTTTCTGACCGGCATGATTCAGCACCACAATGGCGCTCTCATCATGGTGGAAGATCTCTTCGACACCGCGGGCGCGGGCCAGGAGGCCGACCTCTTCAACTTCGCCACCGATGCCGACAATACGCAGCGCGCCGAAATCAAAATTATGCAATCCATGCTGGACCAAAAACCGTCCGAGGAGAACCGATGAACCGAGCACTATCTCTTGCTTTCCGTGTCGCCGCGGCCATGATTTTTCTATTTTCCGGCATGAGTCTGGTCCAAGCGCAAGAAACTGCCTCCACTCCCGCCAAGCAGGAAGCTGCAAAGCAGGACACCTCCAAGCCGGAACCCGCTAAAACCGATGCCCCGGATGAGGACAGCAATCCATTTGAGCCGGAGCCGTCGCCCGCTCTCCCTCCGGGCATGAAGGGCTCCGACACCAGCGATCCCCGCGCCAAACTCACTCCGGGTCTCTACGACGCCGGCGAAACCTCCCTCGGCATCAAGCATCTTCTTCTGCTCAAAAAGCCCGACGCCTTCCAGCTCGGCGCCACGGATCCCGACGATCCGAAAGTGCAGAAAACAATCAGCCAACTCGGCATCGGCAACATCGCGAAACTTCCCAAATCCGTCCACCTGGCGATCGCGGAACTCGCTTTCGCGAACTCCGACTTCGCTTTCCAGGGCAACCATCTCTTCCTCGGCAATTTTTACGGAATAAATATCTATGACATCTCCAACCCTGCGAACACCACGTTGCTGACCTCGATGATCTGCCCGGGCGGCCAGGGCGATGTCTCTGTCTATAAAAATCTCCTCTTCATGTCCGTGGAAATGCCCAATGGACGTCTTGACTGCGGCACGCAGGGATTTCCTCCCGAGCCTCCGCCGCCCGCAACGGAGGAAAAAGATAAGGACAACCAGAAAGAAAAAAAGCGCCGCATCCCCGCAGCGCAAAAAGAACGTTTCCGCGGCGTGCGCATCTTCGACATCTCCGACATCAAGAACCCCAAACAAGTCGCGGCCGTGCAGACCTGCCGCGGCTCCCACACCCACACTCTGGTCCTCGATCCCAACGACAAGGCCAACGTCTACATCTACGTCTCCGGCACATCGTTCGTGCGCCAGCCGGAAGAACTCGCCGGCTGCTCCGGTGAAAAGCCCGACAAAGACCCGAACACCGCGCTCTTTCGCATTGACGTAATCAAAGTCCCGGTCGCCGCGCCGCAGGACGCGAAAATCGTCTCCACTCCACGGTTATTTATCGATCCCCGCAGCGGTGCTTTGAACGGCCTCACCAGCGGAGGCAGTCACGGGAAGAATGGCAAAGAGGAAAAGCCGGCCGACACCGATCAATGCCACGACATCACGGTCTACACCGCGATTGGACTGGCGGCCGGCGCCTGCTCTGGTAACGGAATTCTTCTCGACATCAAGGACCCCGTGCATCCGAAGCGACTCGATGCCGTGAACGATCCCAACTATTCCTACTGGCACTCCGCTTCGTTCTCCAACGACGGCACCAAAGTCGTCTTCACTGACGAATGGGGCGGCGGCCTCGGCGCGCGTTGCCGTCCGAACGACCCGAACAAGTGGGGCGCGGACGCCATCTTCCGCCTGCAGGACGACAAGCTCACCTTCGCCAACTACTACAAGCTGCCCGCCGCGCAGGGCGACACCGAAAACTGCGTCGCGCACAACGGCTCCCTGGTTCCGGTTCCCGGCCGCGACATCGAAGTCCAGGCCTGGTATCAGGGCGGCATCTCCATCATGGATTTTACCGACCCCGCGCAACCCTTCGAGATCGCCTACTTCGACCGTGGCCCGATCGATCCTAAGATGCTCGTGCTCGGAGGCGACTGGTCGGCCTACTGGTACAACGGCAACATCTACGCTTCAGAGATCGCCCGAGGCCTCGACGTGTTCGAACTCACGCCTAGCAAGTTTCTCACGCAAAACGAAATCGACGCCGCAAAGTCCGTGCACGTGCCGGACCTCAACGTGCAGAACCAGCAAAAAATCGAGTGGCCCTCAAACCTGGTCGTAGCCAAAGCCTACCTCGACCAACTCTCCCGTTCGCAAGCATTGCCGGCAAAACAAATCGCCTCTGTAGAAAAGGCAATCCAAAGCGCAGAGTTTTCCCACCTGAACAAAAACAAAGTGGCCAAGCTGCAGACCATGGCGCCATCCCTCGAACAGTCCGCCGCCACCGCTAAGACTCCAGCCGATGCGGCCCGACTGCGGGCCCTGGCCGAAATCCTGAAACACCCATCCGCCTAACCACTTCGACGCGTTCGGCTGGAAAAATTCTTACGGTTCGCCCGGCAGGGGTCCAAACTCCGGCGGAGGGATGCGGCGTTTGGAAGCCGCTTCGTAGGCCGAGGCTATCTTCAAAATGACATCTTCCTTCCCTGGTTCCGCTCGAAAAACGAGCGAGAAGGGCAGACCGGGCCGCGGCAGAGTCGTTGGCGTGTTGTTGTTGGTCGGAACATATCGCTTTTTGTCGGCGCTCAACACAAAGACGGGATCGTAGACCGTTCGCACATACCCGGCGGGAATAAGCACTTCCGTGACGCCAGCGAAAGGTCCCATGCGGAGTTCACCGCGGGTATCGTCGGGTGGCTCCGGTTGAGGCGCAAGGCCTATCTTTCCGGGTGGCAGCGAATAGTGAAGACGCACGACGGCATCGAGATGGTTCTCCGAGATAACTTTCATTTCCACGCGCCGCAGTAACTCTCGCATCATAATGTGCTCGTCGATTCCCTGCCGGTCCCCGAGCGTGTTGCGCATGTCATCCATCTCTTCCCAATTCTTGAATGCCGCCCGCTGATCATCGCCCCAGAACTTCGACCGCGCATTGAGCGTGGGGAAATCGATCATGGTTTCGATGAATCCGCGCTCCTTCCAATCGGCCGCTCGCCGCAGGGCGTATTGATTGAATTCCAGCGTGAAGGCGTTCGACTCCACTACCTCCTCAATTGCCCGAATATTCAGATTCTTGGGGACGGGCACGCGTCCTTCAGCCAGATTGAGGAAATAATCGATAGGTTTCATCGCGCCGGTTCCAAGTGTCTTGCCCGGCGCAAACTCGGTCGGCTTTATTTTCGCGGCGAATTCCGGGAATTGCGGCTGCCCGTCCCTCTTAAGGCGATAAAGAATATCCGGGAAAAATATCGGCACAAGCTGCGCCAGCGCCTGGGTGTAGGAAGGCGACATGTTTTCGATGCTGGGGTCATCCGGCCAGAGGGGGTCGACGGATTCAACCAAAGTGGCTCCCAGATAATCGCCCAGAATGGTTTTGATTTCTTTGGCCGCCGCTTGCGAAATCGGTTCGTCGGCCATCGTGCCTGGGAAAGTTAGCATCGATTCACGGACAATTCCGATGCGCATTCCACGCAGCGAGCCTCGTGTGCCCAGCGAGGCCACGCTGCCGGCGTAGGGCTTATCCAAGACGCTTGATCTGGGAACCGTCGTGAAGATGTCGCGTGGATCGTAGTATCCGTTGGCGGGATCCTTAAGCGCATCCAATACTTTTGCAGCGTCTTTCACGGTGCGGCACATAATGCCTGTGCGATCCAGATAGATGTCCGCGCCAATAGCGCCCCCCAGAAAGGAAATGAGCGACTTATGAGGCAAGATGAGAGCCACCGCGTTGTGATTCGACGGTCCGCGGCAGGACAGGCTTGTCTCCTCACAGATGCTGCAGGTCGCAAGGTTCGCGCTCACAGAGACACCCGAACCCGAACTTGAACCCAGAGACGCGGCGCGCGTGGTGTCATAGACATCGCTCGGATTTCCCGCCCAAGTGCTGCGCTGATACCCCTGGACCGAGACAAATACTTTTGCGGGCCTGTTCGTGCCTCGCTCTGCACCGGCGCCGCCACGGGTGGATGGCACCGGGCGCCCATTGTATTCCGTGTTCGCGGTTTTGGCATACATAATGGCGCCTTTTTCCCGCAGCTGTGCCACGAGCGTCTGGTCCCGCGCCGGAAAATCAATATCGTAGTGAGCGTCACCGCCGCCAGTGCTGCGCATGTCCTTGGTGTCGAACGCGTCCTTGAAGGAGAACGCGATACAGTACATGGGCATTTTCGCCAGGTCGGGATTCCTTCCGTATTGCGCATCGAGTTCGGCCGCGTGCTCGAGCGCATCCGGTTGTTTGCGGAATTCCTCGCAGACCGCCGGCGAACCGGGCGGCAGCGGCCCGTCGGATGGACGCCGATCACGATCGCCTTTGCACGTCACAGAGCGCTCGCCGCGGATATTGATTGTGCCGAGCGCGTTGA
>Ga0210405_10003921_pt1 | contig 14238 bp, 9 predicted proteins | sample IncBWH11MmetaG_FD_155492 | JGI IMG/M metagenome (GOLD analysis project Ga0210405, IMG submission 155492) | Forest soil microbial communities from Barre Woods Harvard Forest LTER site, Petersham, Massachusetts, United States - Inc-BW-H-11-M | ecosystem: Environmental > Terrestrial > Soil >... | reverse complement strand
CTCGAACTGGAGGTGGGTCAGACCGCGACCATGGATTTCCGACTGGCTCTGGAGGGGACGACTGTGCAGGTGGAAGTCTCGGCCGAGCAGGTCGTGGTGGAGACCACGCGAGGCAGTCAGGCCGAGACCCTATCCCAGACCTATATTAATGACCTGCCCATCAACCGCCGGGATTACCTGACCTTCACGCTATTGCTGCCTGGCGTGAGCAATTCCAATACGATTGCCGACAATGCAGACTTTCGCGTTAAGCAAACTCCGCAAAGTGGATTGTCATTCTATGGCAGCAACGGCAGAGGGAACAGTGTCACTGTTGATGGGGGTGAATTCAACGATGATGCTGGCGGGGTCCGGCTCAATCTGAGTCAGGATGCGGTGCAGGAGTTTCAGGTAAATCGGAGCAATTATACGGCGGAACTGGGCGGCGCAAGCGGCGCGACGATTAACATTGTCTCCAAATCCGGTACTAACGAACTCCATGGCAGCCTCTATGCGTTGTTTCGCAATGATGCCATGGACTCTCGCGACCATTTCGCGCTGCAACCGGCCTTGGTGCCAGGCGAGACATTTTCCGCAGATGCAGTCGCTACCCCGCTGAAAAACACCCTGAACCGCCAGCAGTTCGGCGGCAACATCGGAATGCCGATTAAGAAAGACAAAACCTTTCTGTTTGTAAGCTATGAAGGGCTGCGGTCTGATGCCCAAGATTCCGTCCCGCTGCTGACCAACAGTAACGTGTTTAATCCGACCGCTCAACAGTTACCTATCTTTGCGGGCTTGGCAGCCGAACCGGCCACCACCATGGTGCCTTGTCTTTCGAACCCCACGAATCCTATCTTTGGTATACCGACATTTTTGCCGGCGCCGACCTGTGCATTTGTGCTTTCCAATTGCCTGACGATCACTCCGGCGGCGTCCGCTTGCCAAACCAACGGAGCCACTCAGGCGTTAAACCCGTTCATCATCAATCAAGCGGAAACTAACGGCGGCCTGTTCCCTTTTCCGATTCACGAACACCAATTCTCGGCGCGGCTCGATCACCGATTCAGCGACCGCGATCAAGGATTTCTGCGCTACAGCTTTGATCACTTAACCGAAAAAGACCCTGACGTACAAGCGTTAACCGCTTTTTCCCGGGGCACATCCGAATTAGCTTGGGACAGCACCCTCCAGGGGTCGTGGTTTCACACCTTTAGTCCCACCGCGCAAAACGAAGCTTTGCTGCAGTGGAACATGTATCAATTTAATGTTGATAGCAATGATCCCGGCGGGCCGGGACTGGATGTTCAAGGTTTTGGATTTTTTGGGCGGAATATTTTTCTGCCGAGCCACACGCGCGCAGGCCGCTATGAGGCCGCCGATCACTTCAGTCTGGTTCGCGGGCGCCATACTCTAAAGTTCGGGGGCGGCGTAGTGGTGCGCGGGAACGATACAACGTCGCAGACGTTTTTTGCGGGACGATTTGAATTTTTGGAGCTACCAGGCATTCTTTTGAGCCCCTGCTTGCAGGTGCCCATTGCCTGCGGCCTTTCCGGGAATACTGCCGCCGGTCCAGTCCCGAGCACGGTGGCGATCTCGCCGCTGCAATCCTTCAGCCTGGGCGCACCAGGATTCTACGAGCAGGGCTTTGGTAATCCCAAGTACGTACAAGTTCGGCCATTCACCGCTTTCTTTGCTCAGGACAGTTGGCAGGTTCGGCCAAATCTTACGCTGAATTATGGGCTGCGCTACGAACTGGATTCACAATATGGCCCCTTGCATACTCCGAAAAAGAATTTTGCTCCCCGGGTTTCGTTCGCTTGGGATCCTTTCAGCGATCACAAGACCGTGGTGCGGGGCGGCTATGGAATCTTCTACTCGCAGATCTACGCGCAAATCCCCGGCGTGGTCAGTGTTCTGGGAAATATCAACAACACTCGTACGATCGCCAACACTTTGGTTAAGTTGACTGGCGTTCCCGGAGAGCCAACCATCGCTAACTCCGCCGCCATTTTCCAAACGCTATTTGGCGAGGGGAAAATAAACTGCGGCACTCCGCCACCCGGTCAATTTGCCTGCATTTCACAAGCGGACCTGGCGCAATTCGGCTTATCGGTTCCTAACTCCGGGCCACTACCTCCCGGGACGGTACTATTCGCAGGGCAACCGGGATATGAGAGCCCAACGTCACAACAGGCCTCTTTGGGTATTGAGCGGGAAATCGGCGGCGGCGTGACCGTGTCGGTGAATTACATCTGGGTGCATACCACGCACCTGCCGGTGGCCATCGACACGAATTTGCTTTCAGGTGCACCGGTCGATATGGGTTCCACAGGTTTGCCCAGCAACGGATTGTCGTTTCAGGATTGGGGCGCACCAGCCTGCGTAGCAAATCCGGCTTTATGCTTTGCGGATCCCACGGAAACAATTCTACAGAACAACGTCTATAGTTCGGCGGGCTCGGCGGTCTACAACGGCGGTATAGTGGAAGTGAGAAAACGGTTCGCCAATCATTTCACCATCCTCGCCAACTATACCTTCAGCAAGGCCATCGATGAGAGCACAGACTTTAATAGTGATTATTCTCCATTCAACGCAACGTGTCTGAAGTGTGACCGTTCGTTGTCCGATTTTGACCAGCGGCACAAGGTCGTAATAGCCGGGGTTTTGGCGAGTCCGTTTGATAAATCGCGAATCTTCGGGGGGTTCGAGCTCGCTCCTATCTTTACGTACAACAGCGGCCACCCGTTTAACCTTTTGGCGGCGGCGGACATCAACAGCGACGGACATTTCACGAATGATCGTCCGCCCGGAGCAGGACGCAATACCGGCATTGGTCCGGACTTCACCGATTTCGACCTGCGATTGAGCCGCGCTTTCAAGCTGGGCGAGAAGACCGCGTTGAACTTTACGGCGGAAGCCTTCAACCTTGCCAACCATACAAACTACTCCAGCGTGAACAATGTCGTGGGCGCGGCTTTTGGACCGCCGTTTAATGCACATGGCAGCGCGAGTCTTTATCCCAACCAGCCTCTGGCGTTCACCGCGGCTTTCCCAGCTCGCCAGATCCAGCTGGGCGTGCGCTTAAACTTCTAGGTTTGGAGCGCCCTTGCGAAAGGGCGACTCGCGTAAGGATCAATCTTTCGAGTGGGGATCGCGCCGCGCTCGGGATTGTGTTCGTTAGTGACACAAATATGATATAAACAATCATGTTTGGCGGCTGGCTGGCTGGAAAATAGCGCGGATCCATCAGCGATCATGAAGAACTATCCATTGTTCGATCTGAGCGGCCGCGTGGCCTTGATTACTGGAGGCTCCGTCGGCCTGGGCCGTCAAATGGCGGAAGGCTTGGCGGAAATGGGCGCCAACCTGGTCCTGTGCGCACGCAAAAATGAGCGTTGTCAGCAAACCGCCGAGGAATTGCAAAAAATAGGGGTGAGGGCGCTGGCCTTGGGTTGTGATGTAAAGAACCCCGCCAGTATCCGAGCGGTTGTAGAGACCACCGTGAGTGAATTCGGCCGGATCGATATCCTCATCAACAATGCCGGCACTTCCTGGGGAGCCTTGACCGAAGACATGACGTTGGAGCAGTGGAACAAAGTAATTGAAACGAATTTGACGGGCACATTTCTATTTTCGCAAGCGGCCGGCAAAGTGATGATTTCGCAGCGTCGAGGAAAAATTATCAACATCGCTTCCGTGGCGGGAATGCGCGGATCGCCTCCAAGCTTTTCCGCGATTGGCTATAGCACCAGCAAAGGCGGCGTCATCATCTTTACCAAAGATTTAGCCTGCAAATGGGGCATGTACAACATTCAGGTGAATGCCATCGCGCGCGGGTGGTTTCCGACAGACATGTCAGAAAAAGTCATCCAGCGAAATAAAGAAAACTTGCTAGCCAAAATTCCGTTGGGACGTTTTGGAGGATCCAACGATTTGAAAGGCGCTGCGATTTTTCTAGCGTCGGACGCTTCGGATTTTGTTACGGGACACACACTGGTGGTGGACGGGGGACAATCCGCCTAGTTAAAGGCGAGTTGCACGATGAACATTCCTCTCACACCTTTGCGTTTTCTGCGCTACGCGGAGCGGCAGTACCCTGCGCGTACCGCGGTCGTCTGTAAGGATAAGCGCTACAACTACAAGGAGTTTGCCGAGCGCACCCGCCGTCTTGCCGGTGCGCTGCATCAGAACGGCGTCCAACCCGGCGACCGCGTGGCTTTTCTCAGTACTAATTGTCATCGTCTGCTGGAGGCCTATTATGGGGTTCTCGAAGCTAGCGCCATCCTGCTCCCATTAAATATTCGTCTAACCGCCAGCGAACTCGCTTACATACTCAACGACGCTGGTGCAACGATTCTGTTCCTCGAAAGGCAATTCCTGCCATTGGTAGAAGCTTTTCGCAAGGATCTGAATTCGGTAAGAAGTTTCGTGCTGTTGGAAGGCGCTCCGGAAGCGTCGTGGCTCTGCGCGCAAGATTACGATGCGTTGCTTGACGCCGCGCCACCGCGGAGCGCAGATATTTCTGCGATTGACGAAAATGCCGTAGCCGAATTGTTTTACACCAGTGGTACCAGCGCCAACCCCAAGGGCGTGATGCTAACGCACAGAAACGTCTATCTGCTCGCCATACATGTCTGCATGGCTTTCCAGATCCCCAACGGAAACGTGGAGCTCCATACCATTCCGTTATTCCACGCCAATGGCTGGGGCGTGGCGCACTTTCTCACGCAACTAGGCGGCAAGCACGTCATGGTGCAACGCTTCGATACCAAGGAAATTTTTCGCCTCATTGAAACAGAAGGAGCGCGTACGTGCAGCCTGGTCCCGATCATGGCCACCGCGCTGGTGAACTGCCCGGAACGCAAAAACTACAATCTAAGCAGCCTCGAGCGCATAGTGATCGGCGGTGCGGCATCTTCTCCAACGCTTATTCGCGAAGTGGAAGAAGCATTTGGCTGTGAATGCGTTTCGGGCTACGGGCTCACGGAGACTTCTCCGACGCTCTCGCTTTCTTTCATGAAGGGCGGCTTGGAATGGGCAGGTGAGGAGCGTTATGTCGGCCAAGCGAAGACCGGCTTCCCGGTTCCCGGAGTAGAAATGCGCATCGTCGATGCCAACGACAGTGATGTCCCGGCGGACGGGCAATCCATTGGCGAAATCGTCGTTCGAGGCGATGGCGTGATGGAGGGCTATTGGCGGCAACCGGAAGCCACTGCCGAAGTAATGCGTGGCGGGTGGTTTCACACCGGAGACATGGCGACACTCAACGAAGACGGTTATTTCCTGATTGTCGACCGCAAGAAAGACATCATCGTGAGCGGAGGAGAAAATATCTCGTCGCTCGAACTCGAAAAGGCCATCCTCGCCCATCCCGCCGTTCTGGAGGTCTGTGTTATTCCGGTGCCTGATGAAAAATGGGGCGAAGTCCCGAAGGCCCTGGTAGTTCTTAAGCCCAACGCAATGGTGACCGAATCGGAACTGGTCGATTTCTGTCGCACGCGGCTGGCGCATTACAAATGCCCGCGTTCATTTGAATTCGTGGATAGTTTGCCCAAGACGGGAACGGGAAAAATTCTGAAAAAAGATATTCGGAAAAAATATTGGCACGGCCAGAGCTCACTGCGCCCAGAGTCGGCGGCGGCGAAAAAGAGCTCTTGATTGGCTGTTAGGCAAATTGTGGATTTGCGCGCCTGCAGGCTAATGCGTTCCTGGATGATAAAGGAGCATGCTTCATGGACTTAAAGTTGACTCCCGAGGAATCGAGTTTTCGCGACGAGCTTCGCGCCTGGCTGGCTAAGAACGCGCCTAAGGACTGGGCCGAGTGGCGCGAAAAGCCGCTGGAGGAATCCTTTCCATACCTGCGGGCCTGGCAGCGCAAGCTCCATGACGGTGGCTGGGCGGCCGTCTCCTGGCCCAAGGACTACGGTGGCCGCAGCGCCACCTTGATGCAGCAATCGCTTTTCTGGGAAGAGATGGCCCGCGTAGAAGCCCCGCCAATGGCCAATTCTTTGGGCCTCGGACTTATTGGCCCCACGATAATTGCGTGCGGCACCGAAACACAAAAAAAACGCTTCATCCCGAAGATTTTGAGCGCGGAGGAAATCTGGTGCCAGGGGTTTTCCGAACCAAATGCCGGCTCAGATCTTGCTGGGCTGCAAACGGAAGCCAGGCTGGATGGCGAGCATTACATCGTGAACGGACAAAAAGTTTGGACCAGCTATGGCTGGGTCGGCGATTGGTGCGAGCTAATTGTGCGAACCGACAGCAGCGCCGCAAAACATAAAGGCCTCACTGCCCTGCTCGTGGATATGAAATCTCCGGGTGTCGAAGTTCGTCCGCTGCGACAAATGACCGGCGAATCCGAGTTTAACGAACTGTTTTTTCGAGATGTTCGCGTCCCTGCAGAAAACGTTCTGGGCAAAGTCAACGACGGCTGGAACGTAGCCATGAGCACGCTGATGTACGAACGCGGCTCCTATGGCGCGCGGTTGCAGCTCACCTTCAACCGTTACATCAGCCGGCTCGTCGAATTGGCCCGCAGCGTGAAGCGCAACGGCCGTCCCGCCAGCGAAGATCCGCTGATCCGCCAAAAGTTGGCGCAATGCAGCGCGGAAATCGAAATCATGCGCTTCAATCAGATGCGCGCCTTCAGCCGCATTTCGGCAACCGGCGTTCCCGGGCCCGAGGGATCGATCCAGAAAATATTCTGGAGCGAGCTCAACCAACGCCTCCAGCAAATTGCCCAGGAATTGCTTGGTTCCTACGGGCAGCTTCTGGGAGGCGATCCACACGCCGTTGACAACGGCCTGTGGTCTTACGGGTATTTGCGCACCCGCGGCAATACCATCGAAGCGGGCACCTCGGAAGTTCAGCGCAACATCATCGGCCATTTCGTTCTTGGGCTGCCCAGAAGTTACTAGCGCAAAAACCGTAGCGGCGAATACCCGGTAGTAAAAGAGGGCAATATGCAATTCGGTCTTAGCGAGAGTCAGGAATTCCTGAAAGACAGCGCCCGTAAATTCTTTGCGGGCGAATGCCCCAGCGCGGAAATGCGCCGCTTGATGGAAACAGAAACCGCCTACGACGCCGCGCTTTGGTCCAAGCTAACGGATCAGGGCTATACCGGAATTATTTACGCGGAAGAATATGACGGCGTCGGACTCGGTAAAGTCGAACTCATGCTGCTCATGGAGGAAGCCGGTCGGGCGCTTCTGCCAGGTCCCTTTTTTTCCCCCGTGGTTCTCGCCGGATCTGTGTTGGATGCTGTTGGCTCTCCCGCCCACAAGAAAAAATATTTGGCTCCCATCTGTCGCGGCGAAGCGCGCGCCACCGTGGCCATCCTCGAAAGCAGTGCCAGTTGGAACCTACACGATGTGCAACTGACCGCCGTTAACGCCAAACTCACCGGAGAAAAACTGTTCGTCTCCGATGCAGGTGTCGCGGACTTTATTCTCGTGGTCGCTCGCAACGGCGTCTTCATTGTAGGCGCCAAAGCTAACGGTCTTAAAATTTCGCCAATGTTGGGCATGGACCTAACCCGCAAGCTCTACGCCGTCGAATTCAAAGACACGCCTGCCGATCTACTTGGGCCGACCACCAATCTTCCGCGCGCCTTCGACATTGCGAGCGCAGCCTTGGCTGCAGAATTAGTGGGCGGTATGCAACGCACTTTGGACCTCACCGTGGAGTACGCCAAAACTCGCAAACAATTCGGCAAACCCATTGGCATGTTTCAGGCCGTGCAGCACCAATGTGCAGACATGTACCTTGAAACGGAGAGCTCTCGCTCCGCTGCGTATTACGCCGGGTGGGCGTTGGAAGAAAACGCTCCGGATGCGAGTACCGCCGTTTCGATCGCCAAAATGTATTCGAGCGACGCTGCGCGCACGGTCGGCAATCGCGGCATCCAGATTCACGGCGGGATGGGCTTCACCTGGGAAAACGATCTGCACCTCTACTATCGCCGCGCCAAAGCCTCCGAAAACGCCTTTGGTGATGCGACCTTTCATCGCGAGCGCATCGCGTCTTTGGTAATCGATGCCCCCGGCGTCACCGCAAAATCAGCCTGAAATTCCGGACAACAGAGAGAGTCAATCCATGAGCGATTTAGTACAACTAACCAAGCAAAACCATATCGCAGTAATCATCATCAATAATCCCCCGGTGAATGCGCTAAGTCCCGGCGTGCCTGAAGGCATCTCCGAGGCACTGGATCAAATCGAGAAAGACGACGCCGTCAAAGCCGCGGTATTAATCGGTGGCGGCCGCACCTTCGTGGCGGGTGCCGACATTAAGGAATTCGGAAAGATGACCGCCGGCAAGAAGCGTGGCGCGGGTCTGCTGCCGCTACTGCTAAAAATCGAGGACAGCACCAAACCAATCATCGTTGCCATTCACGGCACCGCATTTGGCGGCGGACTGGAACTGGCCATGGCCGGACACTATCGCGTTGCACTGGCTAGCGCGCAGGTTGGCCAACCGGAAGTAAAGCTCGGCATCATCCCCGGCGCGGCTGGCACGCAACGTCTCCCGCGACTCGCCGGTGTAGCCAAAGCGGTCGAAATGTGCACGACCGGCAATCCCGTGAAAGCTGAAGAAGCATTAAAATTCGGCATCATCGATAAGATCATCGAGGGCGATCTACTGACGGAAGCAGTCGCGTTCGCACGAGAAGTCGCCGGTACGGCTGCTCCAAAAACACGCGAGCGCAACGGCAAATTAGGCAACACCGCAGAAAACACCGCCGTGTTTGCCGGCGCGCGGGACACTGCGACAACCAAACAACGCGGCCTGAAGGCTCCTCTCGCAGCCGTAGACGCTATCGAAGCCGCTACCACCCTGCCTTTCGCGGAAGGTTGCCAGCAGGAACAAAAGCTTTTCATCGAATGTCTCTTCTCCGATCAGTCCAAATCGCTAATTCACGTTTTTTTCAGCGAGCGCGAAACTAGCAAAATTCCCAACGTACCCAAAGACACTCCACTGATCTCCATAAAATCCGCAGCCGTGGTCGGCGCGGGCACCATGGGAGGCGGCATTGCGATGGTTTTAGCTAACGCGGGAATTCCCGTGCTGCTAAGAGAAGCAGATCAAGCGGCACTGGATCGCGGACTAGCCACGATTCAATCCAACTACGCAAACTCTGTAAAGCGCGGCCGCTTCAGTGCGCAAGTCGCGGAAGAACGCCTCAAGCTCATTAAGCCAACGCTCACCTACGAGGAGTTCGGAAACGTTGACTTGGTAATCGAGGCGGTGTTCGAGGGCATGGCGCTGAAAAAGGAAATCTTCAAAGATCTCGACCGCGTGTGCAAACCCGCCGCGATTCTGGCTAGCAACACTTCCACACTGAGCATTGATGAAATCGCGAGCGCCACGAAACGGCCGGAGTCCGTGATTGGCATGCATTTCTTCAGCCCCGCGAATGTGATGCGCTTGCTCGAAATCGTTCGTGGCAAGGCTACTTCCAAAGAAGTGATCGCCACGTGCATGGCGCTCTCCAAAACACTCGGAAAAGTCGGAGTCCTGGTTGGCAATTGCCGCGGTTTCGTGGGCAACCGCATGTTTGGTCCCTATCGCCGAGAAGCGCAATTCCTGGTTGAAGAAGGCGCAGGTATTACCGCGGTAGATAGAGCCCTGACTGATTTCGGCATGGCCATGGGCCCGCTGGCTACCGGAGATCTCGCTGGGCTAGACGTCGGCTGGCGCATTCGCAAAGAATATCGTCATCTGGAAAAGTCGGGCATTCGCCAACCTTTTGCGGAAGATAAACTTTGCGAGCTCGGCCGCTACGGCCAAAAAACCGGCGGAGGCTGGTACAAATACGACGCCAGCCGCCGCGCCACACCGGATCCTGCGGTCGACCAACTGATCCAGGATTGGGTAGCAGAAGCCGGCATCCCACAGCGCCAAATTTCTGCCGAAGAAATCGCCGACCGCTGTCTTTACGCGCTGGTAAACGAAGGCGCGCGGATCCTGGAAGAACGCTACGCCCTGCGTGCTTCAGACATCGACATCATTTATATAAATGGTTACGGCTTTCCCAGCTATCGAGGCGGGCCGATGTGGTACGCCGACACCGTTGGGCTCCAACAGGTATACGAGCGCGTCATGGAATTCCACCGGCAGCATGGTGAAATTTGGGAACCCGCGCCGCTGTTGAAGCGGCTCGCGGAGCAAGGTAGGACTTTCGCGGATGTCGGAAAAGAAGAAGGTGCGGCGGCGTAGTGTTCGCTGTGGACGAGTTTTCTCAACCGTTCCTGAAGTTCTACTTCTCTGAGGAATGCTTGCAGGTATAAGCATGATGCCGCGCTGCACACCTGCCGGTAAGAAGAGCCCGTGATGAGCGACTTCCTGGACCATCCGACTTCTGTTCGGCAAGGCGAAGAACTTGACGTAACCAAAATTGATCCGTATTTGCGTGAACATTTTCCCAACGAAGCCGGTCCGCTGGAGGTCCGTCAATATCCCAGCGGCCACTCCAACTTGACCTACTCACTGCAACTCGGCGCGAGGGAACTAGTTCTTCGACGGCCGCCTTTCGGAAGCAAGGTGAAGTCAGCTCACGATATGAGCCGCGAGTTTCGCGTGTTGTCCAAGCTTCACGCTGTTTATCGTCCGGCTCCGGAGGTGATTCTCTATTGTGGCGACGAGACCGTGCTGGGCGCTCCGTTTTACTTGATGCAACCGATTCACGGCATCATCCTTCGTCAGCAGCTGCCGCCCGATTTGGAGTTCACCGCGGAGACAGCGCGGCGCCTCAGCGAATCCATTATCGAAAACCTGATACGCCTGCATCGCGTGGATTACGCAGACGCGGGTCTGTCCGATCTGGGCAAACCGGAGGGATATCTAGAGCGGCAAGTTCGCGGCTGGACCGACCGATACTTCGCTGCTAAAACCCACGACTACCCGGAAGCACAGAAAATTGCGGCATGGATGCAGGAGCACATGCCCGTCACGACCTCTACCTCTCTAATTCATAATGACTACAAATACGACAATCTGATTCTCGATTCGCAGGATGTCACGAAAATTGTGGGGTTGCTCGATTGGGAAATGTGCACCATTGGCGATCCGCTCACCGATCTGGGCACCGCATTGGCTTACTGGGTCGACGCTGCCGACTCTGAGGAGATGCAACTCCTACGCTGGGGACCAACGACACAACCGGGTAGTTTTACACGGACGGAAATTGTGCAGTATTACGCCCGGCAGACCGGTTCCGATACTTCGCAGATTGCTTTTTACCTGACGTTCGCTCGATTCAAACTCGCTGTCATCGTGCAGCAAATTTATTGCCGTTATCATCAGGGTCTGACCACCGACAAACGTTTTGCAGCCATGCCAGAGAAAGTTCAATTGCTTCTTCGTGGCTCTTGGGACTGCGCGCAAACGCAACATATTTAGAACAAAATCGGACGCGGATTTATCTTTTATTGTCGAAAATTTCGCGGCATCACGCGTAATACCGGACGATCCACTCCGCCACGCAGCTTGGTTTGTCCGAATGGTCGTTTTCAATGGTTACCGTGAAGGTCGCTTCTATGGAGTCAGCCAATTCTTTCCATGCCAATAGAAAAATGCGCGCGCGAACTTTGGAATCGGACGGCACTGGAGCAGGAAAGCGCACGCGATTGAGGCCGTAATTAACGGCCAGCCTGACGCCGTCTTGGATGTCGATCAACTCTTTCACAAAATAACCGATCAACGATAATGTGAGGAAGCCGTGTGCGATCGTCGTGCCATAAGGTGATTCCTGGCTGGCCCGCTCGCGGTTGACATGAATCCACTGCCGGTCTTCCGTGGCTTCCGCGAACTGATGGACGCGTTCTTGTGTGATCTTGAACCAGTCGGTTACACCAATCTCGCGCCCGATCATTTCTTTCAGCGCTTGCGGATTTTTGATGAGCAGTGACGTCATGAGCTTTCCAATGCCAGTTACCTGTGCGTCGGTGTCCCGATGTTGCGATCAGTGAGAGACTCCAGGCCCAGAGCGCTGTTTGCTCCTCCCGAGCTCCCACTTGGCGAGCGACTCGATATGCACTTCATCGGGTCCATCTGCCAGACGCAGAGACCGAACCCCAGCCCAAGCGCTGGCCAAGAACGTGTCCTGCGAAACGCCCGCGCCTCCGTGAGCTTGAATCGCCCGATCCAAAACCCGCAGGGCCACGTTGGGTGCCACAACTTTAATCATGGCAATTTCTGATCGCGCCGCTTTGTTTCCCACGTTGTCCATCATGTCCGCCGCCTTTAGCGTTAGCAGGCGCGCTTGTTCAATTTCGATGCGAGACCTCGCGATGTCCGCGCGAATCGTTCCTTGTTCCGCTAATGCTCTGCCGAAGGCCATCCGTGATTGCACCCGTCTGCACATGGTCTCAAGGGCTCGCTCAGCCACGCCAATACATCGCATGCAATGATGAATCCTGCCGGGCCCCAACCGCCCCTGTGCAATCTCAAATCCGCGGCCTTCGCCGAGTAACATGTTGGTCTTCGGAACACGCACATCGTCGAACTGGATTTCAGCGTGGCCGTGGGGCGCATGGTCGTAGCCGAATACCGTTAACATCCGCACAATCTTTACCCCCGGCGTATCGAGCGGCACCAGGATCATGGACTGCTGTTTATGCTTATCGGCGGATGGATCGGTCTTGCCCATAAGAATCGCGACCTTGCAACGCGGGTCTCCCGCACCTGAAGACCACCATTTGCGCCCGTTAATAACATAGTTATCGCCGTCCGCCACGATGCTCGCGCTGATGTTGGTAGCGTCCGAAGACGCCACATCCGGTTCGGTCATTGCAAAGCAGGATCGAATTTCTCCTGCAAGCAGCGGCTTCAGCCATTTTTCCTTTTGCTCCGCGGTGCCATAACGAGCAAGCACTTCCATGTTCCCAGTATCCGGCGCTGAACAATTGAAGATCTCAGGCGCGATGTGACTGCGGCCCATGATTTCACATAGCGGCGCGTACTCCAGGTTGCTGAGGCCCGCGCCATTTTCGTCATACGGCAAAAATAAATTCCACAACCCTTCGTGCCGCGCCTTGGCCTTTAGTTCTTCGACAATTTGGGTGGGCTTCCATCGCGCCTGGACGATCTCCGCTTCGAATTTCTCCTCGTTTGGATACACATGAGAATCCATGAAGGCTTGTAATCGCTGCTGTAGTTCCCTGGTCTTTTCACTGACTTCGAAATTCATAGAGAGTTCTTCATTTTCCGGTCATTTTCCGGTAAATACCGGTGTGCGTTTTTCAACGAAATGTGCAACACCTTCTTTGAAGTCCGCGCACTGTAGACTGGCGAGCATTTCTTGCTCCGAACGTTCAAACGACACTGTCAGCGTTTCAAACATCGCTTCGTACACTTGCCGCTTGATGATCCGCATCGACCGAGGGCTGACGTTCGACGCCAGGTCCATTGCGTACTCCCGCACTTTCTCCATGAATGTGTCGCGCGGATAGACTTGGTTCGCCAGTCCCATCCTCAACGCTTCCGCTGCGTCGATCATTCTGGCCGAGAGCAACAGATCCAGTGCATTTGCGTGTCCCACAAGGCGCGGAAGCATCCACGCCATTCCGTATTCGGCTATCAGTCCTCGCCGCGAAAAAGCTGTACCGAATCGCGCGGCATCAGAAGCAAACCGTATATCGCAATACAAAGCAATCACCAACCCCAATCCCACTACCGGCCCGTTGATTGCCGCAATCACGGGTTTCGTCATTGCCGGGAAATACGAATATTTTTGTCGAAAATCATCTCGAACACCGTCGGATCCGCTGCCTGTCTGCTGTACCGCTTGGGCCCGGCGTGCGGCGTCGAGTCCCTTTTCGGCGACGGTGCTCAAGAGCGACATGTCTGCGCCGGCGCAGAACCCGCGCCCCGCCCCGGTCAGGACGATTACGCGAACGTTTTCATCGCGCTCCGCCTCTTCCACCGCAGAGCGCACTTCGCGTTCCATGATGGCAGTCCAGGCGTTGAGTTTGTCGGGACGGTTGAGCGTAATGGTGGCGATGCGATCGGCCACCTGGTACAGCGTTTCTTGATTTGGCATAGCGAGGCGAATTATATACAATGCAATCGCGTTAGTCACATACATCTGTGTTAAACCATCATATTTCCATACGCGGGTCGCGTCACCGGAGACTTCCATGCCATTCGTTATGAACGAAGGCGTCAAAATATATTGGGATGAATGCGGCTCCGGCGAACCTCTGCTGCTCATCATGGGCCTCAGCTATCCCTCCTACATGTGGCATCGCACCC
>Ga0210405_10003919_pt1 | contig 14242 bp, 14 predicted proteins | sample IncBWH11MmetaG_FD_155492 | JGI IMG/M metagenome (GOLD analysis project Ga0210405, IMG submission 155492) | Forest soil microbial communities from Barre Woods Harvard Forest LTER site, Petersham, Massachusetts, United States - Inc-BW-H-11-M | ecosystem: Environmental > Terrestrial > Soil >... | reverse complement strand
GGCCGTTTCCAAAGTCCTCAAAAATAACCACGTCGTGCCCATCGTCCATGGCTTCATGTTCTGCTCCATACTCCTCAGGCTCAACCTTGTTTCCCTTCGAGTCGGAAAAGTACATGGAGTAAACGATCTTCTCGTGCAGGACAATCTCGTGGTATTCCCCGGCATTCCAGCCCACCTGCCCATCCGGCGTTCTCATGCACCAGAGAAATTTTCCTCCTACGCGAAAATCAATCTCGCAAGCGGGGCAGCTAAAGCCTTTCGGCCCCCACCACTGCATCACATATTTCGGATCTGTCCACGCCTTCCAAACCAATGCGCGTGGGGCATCAAATACTCTAGTGACAACCATCCGCTCTGTCTCGTTAACCGCGTTTTTTGCCATCTCTGGCCTCCTCTTTTTTCATTTGATTCACAACCATATCCAACTTGTCGAATCTCTCTTCCCAGAATCGGCGATAGTTAATCGCCCAGTCGCTGACAGTCTTTATTGCCTCTGGCCTAAGCGTGCACACGCTCTCTCTTCCACGCTTCGTCTTGATCACAATCCGCGCCCGCACCAGGTAGGCTATATGTTTTGAAATCATCTGCTGCGAGAGTGCAAACGGCTCCGTTAATCCATGCACAGAGGCAGGCCCATGGGAGAGTCGTTCGATCATCGCCCGGCGGGTTGGATCAGACAGAGCCGTAAATGTTGTATCTAACCTATCCACAACCATATGGTAGTGAATTATTCGTCGATGTCAAGTGTAGATTTTGGAGTTCGCGATTTTTGTTTTCCGATCTCTGAACCCTGACACCTGCGCTAATTTAACTACGGTGGTGCCCCGTCCTCGGGTTTTGAGGGCGGGGCTCTGGCTCAGCTGTCATTTCCTCTCAACGAAAACGGACAAGAAGGGAAGGCCTTCTGGCAAAAGCGATTCCAGGCCTTCAACGTCTAACGTTCCGGAGAAGTAAGAGAGAAACGGAATTAGAAGCCGTCCCATAAATAGTCTTTAGGAGGGCACGACTTCAGTTCACCCTGAGCAACGAAGAGTCGTGCCAAAAAACGCCCAAACAAAAGGGGCGGGTGACGGCGCCTTTATTCCAGGGTGCCCTGCCGTTTGCGCCCTTGTCTCATGCAAACGGGGTTCTGTCCTATCTACTCACTACCCACTACTCACTAACCACTGTTCCACTAGAGAGAACCCAAACCCAAGAACCGCCCTCAAAAACCGAAGACGGGGCACCCCCCGCATAACTGAGAGTCCGGGGCACCCGTCCGTCCTTATACTTCTCCTGGATTTATCGAAATGGTATGCTTCGCGCCGGCCAACCATGCGAAGAAAAGACAGCATCAGTGCGGGCCACCCGTCCATGGAAGTTCGGAGAACTATAGCCTGTCTCATTGTCTTGGCAGCCGTTTTCTTTGCAGGGTTCGTGTCCGGTGCTCCAAATGAGAATACTGGCTGCAAAAACGCCCATACCATAGAAGAAACGCCGATTGGACCGTCCGAACAGACCAAAGACGAACCCGCCGATAGCACCAAAGGCGCCGACTGTTACACGTCAAGCTGGTACACAGCCTTCAAACGGCCCGATGGGATGTTGGTATTGGTGGGGATTCTTACACTGTTGGCGATTGCTTGGCAGTCTCGGGAAACCGCCCGCTCTGCTAAAGCGGCTCAAGATAACACTCGCCTTCAAACCGCTGCATTGCGCCAGTGGGTAAATATTCAAGGATTCAGAGATGCCGTCGAAACCCGATTTATTGGCACACGCCCGCACTTGGACTTGCAGCTGTCCTTTGAGATAACTAATCCAACCACAATGCCATTGACCGTCGAATGGTATGTAATTTCCATAAATACGACCAAGTACAGCAGCAGGCTGAACGTTACGCTGGCACCAGGCCAAATGCACGGACTCGGGGCATTGATAAGCTATACCGACGAAGTTCGGAATGAATACCTTCGCGACGCCTACGTCATTACCATTACCGGCGTAATTGCCTATACGGATGCCTTGAAAGACTTCCAGAAACAGCGCTTTGGATACGTGCGCAGGTGCCGCCCTATCGGCGGGGAAACTCTTAACTATAAAGGGCCACTTCCCGACGAAGACATTGAGAAAGAGGAGTCCAGGGACAGTTAGCGCCATAGCTATTGGATGGCGCACGGGAAATATGGGGACTGACGGAAAGTTTTCTCATGTTTCTCTTCGCACGAATCAAAATTACAGGAAACGTTCCGTCTGTCCCCAAGTTCCTGCGCTCTTCCGGGGCGCCACAATAGCCATGGTGATCCACAGCGGCATCGCTGGCAACGCCAACCGCTCCGGCAACCCCGCGCTCCCATCTTGCCCACCTCCCGTACTCGCCGCCGAGTATATCGCTGTCGGCGTATCGCTCTCTCCCGTATAGACGTAGTGCGCCGCGAGAACTGAAAATCGGGTCTAAGTCCGCCAAAAGCATCTTGCAACTCCCTATCGAAAGGTCTACTATCCCTTCAATTCTCCAGCCTGCCACTCTCATGGAGGTTGCCATGCTAACTGTCCCCCGTGCATCAGCCCTTCTAGTCGTGTCTGCTTTTTCAGTCTTTTCCGTAGGTTGCCGCAAAGAGCGGCACGCGGTCACCACATATCACTACGACAATATGCGGACCGGCTGGAATCACCAGGAAAAAGAACTGACCTACGACAAAGTGAAAAGTGCGCACTTCGGTTTAATTCAAAAGGTCGCCCTGGATGATCAGGTCGACACCCAGCCTCTCGTCGTGCCTCACGTGAACATCCCGACCGGTCCCAGCCCGGGCATCCACGACGTCGTCTATGTCGCGACGGAAGGCGACACGGTCTACGCCATCGACGCCTCGAGCGGCGAGATCCTGCTCAGTCCGAAGCTCGGCAATCCTGTTCCTCTGCCCTTGGGATGCAACAACAACGGCCCCAACGTCGGCATTGACGGCACGCCGGTGATCGATCGCGGCACGCACACTATGTTCGTGATCGTGTATGCACTCGAAGCGGGCGCGCCCGTTTATCGGCTTCATGCCCTCGACCTGAGTAGCCTTACGGACAAAATGCCATCCGTGGTTGTCAGTGCCTCGCACAAACTCACGAACGGGACGACCTTCAACTTCGACGCCAAAGTCCAGCGCCAGCGTCCCGCGCTTCTCCTCTCCAAGGGCAAGGTGTACGCCGGCTTTGGCAGCTTCTGCGATTTTTCAGCAAACGTTTCGCGCGGCTGGTTGCTCGGCTGGGACGCCAATACGCTTGCCCCACTTCCCGCAAATCAACTGGACGACACGCAAGCCACCTCTCCGAACAGTTTCTTCCTTTCCTCGATTTGGATGTCCGGCTACGGGCTCGCCGCCGACCCCGATGGCAACGTCTATTTCATCTCCGGCAATTCCGACTTCAGCGGAACCACCTACGACGGGGTGACGGACGTCCAGGAGAGCGTCGTCAAAGTCCCGCCGGATTTGAGCAAAATCCTGGATATTTTTACCCCGTCCAATTGGCCCAATCTCGACCAAACCGATAACGACTTTGGTTCAGGCGGTGCGCTCCTGATACCGCCTCAGGAGGGCGCCACGCCACACCTCGTGGCGGCGGCCGGAAAAGATGGCCGGCTGTTCATTCTTAATCGGAACGCCTTGGGCGGCTACACGCCCGGCGGCCCGGACAAAGTAGTGACGCAAGTCAGCATCGGTGGGTGTTGGTGCGGACCGGCCTACTTTCACCAACGCATCATCAGCAGCGGCGGCTCGACTGTAATCCTCTGGAGAATCAAAATATCGCCAACCGTCTCATTACAACAGGAAGGCACTTCCGCGGGCATCGGCGGCGCTCAGGATCCGGGATTCTTCACCAGCGTCAGTTCTGACGAGGAGCATGATGCCATTATCTGGGCGGTTTCCCGCCCCAACAATTCCAGCCCGGCTGACATTTCTCTATTCGCGTTTAAGGCCGTACCAACGAGTGGCGGCACCCTCGATACATTATTCCAGGCGCCCGCCGGCAACTGGCCAAACACCGGCGGCAATGCCAACCTCGTTCCGGTCGTGGTCGACGGCAAGGTCTATGTTGGAAGCAACAAACAGCTCAACATCTTCGGGATGCACTGAGCGCGGGAGATCATCATGAAAAAGACTTTGATTTGCTCGTTCCTGGTCAGCTTTCTGTTGGGTGGCTTGCACATCGCGACTGCGGCGCGCGCCGCGGCAAACGCACAAAAGTCGCAAGCTTCTGCGGAGCAGAATGTTCCCCGCGAGATTTACGGGAAAATTGAAAGCGTGAAAGGGACCATGCTCACGCTTCGCACGCGCTCCGGAGACCTGGTGCAGGTAGAAACCAAACCCGCGCAAGACGCATATCACTCCGCGCCTCTGGTCGTCGGCCGTGCCGTCTCGGTGAAAGGCACCGCCGACAAAGCCGGCGTGATCCATGCCGAGGTCGTCCTGCGCGCAAAGGACTCTTCGGCGATGTGGCCGCCCGACCGCTAGACGAAACATTTCTCCGAGCACCCGGGCTTTTCTCGGACTAGGCGCCGCGCGCATCACCACCGTGCCATGCACCGAGCGACATTCCAAGTGTGGCTAGCGTCTTACGGGCGAGGAGGGTGGTCCGGATTCCTAGTTATGCGGAGGGTGGCCCGTCCTCGGGTTTTGAGGGCGGGTCTTGGGTTTAGCATTTCTCTTTCGGCAGCCAAAAATCCAGAGTTACCTAGGCTATCTCCCAGCAATCCAGCGGCTTACGGCGATCCTGTTTTCTTTGCACGTTTTTCCTTGACAATTGAGTACTGTTGTAGTACACTTTGTTGGTAGAAATTTGCGCCCCGACTTTGGTCGGGGCATTTTTGTTTTTGGGGCCTTACGGCCCTCTTGCTCTCCGATTTTGTAGGGGCCGGGCTTGAGCCCGGCGTTTTTGTACTTCCTCCCGAAACTCGCTAGGCGTTAAATCCTGCTTCTCTCTTTCTATTGTCCACGGATTCTTGCACTTTTCTAGTTTTTCGACACGTAAACAACCGGGCTTAGAGGTCGGCCTGAAGGCCGGCCCCTACAAATGCCTCTATCTCTCTCAGGACACAAACCATGCCAAACAAAAAACTCAACCCGAAGCTCCTCTGGATCCAGTTTGAAGATGTTCTTGTGCCGCGTCTCGGCCTAACCGTTTGGGACCGCGCCGTCTACCACTATCTCCTGCGCCATTCTCTTCTCATCGGCAAGCGTCGCCTGCACTTCGCGGTGATGTCCGTGGCCCACAATCTGCGTCTCTCCAATGGCCCGGTGCGCCAAGCCGTACGCCGCCTCGATGAACTCGGCGCTTTGCGCTTGCTGGAACGCAGCAAAACCGGCCATCTCGTCGAAATGCACCTGCCCGAACACATCCGCGCGCTTCGGGAAGACGATGGTCCGCCCGTCCTCACGGGCGCCGACGAAGCTCGCCTCTCCTCCAAACTCGAGGCCACCGATTTCATGAGCACCTGGGCGCTCCGCAAGACCATTCACGATCGCGATCGCGGCGCCTGCTTTCACTGCCTTCGCCGCACTCCTGCCCACGTCCGCTGCCTTGACCATGTCGTGCCTCGCGCGCGCTTCGGACGCAATTCCTACCGCAACCTGGTTTCCTGCTGCATCGAATGCAACACCCTCAAAGGCGACATGCCCGCCCCCGATTTCCTCCGTCTCCTCTACCGCAAAGGCCGCCTAACCGCCGCCGAACTCGACGCCCGCCTCCAAGCCCTCAAAGACCTAGCCGCCGGCAAACTCCGCCCCGCCGGCTTCTGACGCCGCAACGGCTCGCCGATCTTGCCGTTAGGTTTTTGTAGCGCCGGGCTTCAGTTTACCCAGAGGAACGAAGGGCCCGGCATTTGTTGGTAGCCGTTTTGTAGGGGCCGGGCTTTAGCCCGGCGTTTTCTGAAGCTAAGCCCCGGAACTGGACTGAAGTCCAGCCTCTACAGACTCACCAGGCAGTTGCTGGGCTAAAGCCCAGCCTCTACAGATTCGTGTTCGCTTTCCAGGGAGGGGTCCAGTTTGTCCCAGAAGAATGCCTCATCCAATCAATCGTTTGCGACCCGGACAAAGGATAAAGATTAGGGTCGCCGCAAAGCCCCTTCCGTACGGGATTCCACCAAATATAGCAGGCAACATCCTCCGGGACCTCCTTCGGCCGCAATATGTGATCGTAATAGCGCATTTGCCAGAGCCGCTCGCCATGAGTTTTTTTGAACTCATAGGCCGTGCGCTGTTTGAAAGCATCGACGAACTGCACGAGATCGGAGGTGTCCGAGAGACCTTCACAAAGGAAATGAACATGGTCGGGCATGACGCAATAGGCATGCAGAGAAAAATTCCGTTGAGCGGCAATTTCCACGAGATGACGGAGCAGCCATTCCCCCCTGGACTTATCCGCGAAAAAAGTCGCGTGCCTCTCGGTCCCAACGGTCACGAAATAATGCTGGCGACCGCGGTAGTGTTCCGCGGGACGTCGCAGGCGTTTTTTATAAAAGGGCACGTCAAAAGGCTAACACCGAACGTTCCTGTAGGGGCCGGGCTTCAGTTTACCCTGAGGAACGAAGGGTTTACCCCGAGTAACGAAGGGCCCGGCATTTTTTATGCGCCGTACAACCACCGGCGGGCTTCAGGCTGGCCGCGGCTACCTGTTGCGGGTGGAGATGGCTTGATTGTTCGAACGCAGTTGGCGCAGGCGAGTGAAGAACTGGTTGGCGCTGGCGATGTCTCGCGCGATTTGCGCGCGCAATTCCTCGGGGCCGCTGAATTTCTTTTCCTCGCGAAGACGTTTCCAGAATTCCACCTCGATGCGCGCGGGTGATCCCTCGTCGAGGGGTTCGAGGACGTGCGACTCGACGCTGAGGCTTGAACCGTTGAACGTTGGGCGCACGCCGATGTTTGTTACCGAACGTCGGGTGCGCGATTCGCCGTCGATGCGAGTGCGCGTCACATAGACGCCGCGCTCTGGAAGGAGTTCCTGCTCGGGCGCGAGATTCAAAGTCGGGAATGTGAAGCGGCGGCCCGTGCCGGTTCCGGAGACGACCTTTCCGCTTAGCGTGAAGGGACGGCCGAGCAGTCGGGCGGCGTGAGCCACGTCGCCAGCGGCTATTTCGCGGCGAATGATTGTGCTGGAGACGACTTCGCTTTTGTAAACGACGTGCGGGATGATGACGACGTCGAAGCCGCGTTCGGCGCCAAGAAGTAAGAGCATGCGGGCGTTACCGGCTTGTTTGTGGCCGAAGCGAAAATTTTCTCCCACAAAAACGGCGCGGACGTGAAGATCGCGGACGAGGATTTCGTCGACAAATTCTTGCGGCGTGAGCTTTGCGAGGTCGTGCGTGAATGGGAGGACCACGGCGGCGTCCATGCCCATGGCAGCGAAACAGTTCAGGCGCTGTTCCGTGGTGGAGACGCGCAACGGAGCGGTTTCCGGGCGCAGAACTTTTTGGGGAAGGGGATCAAACGTCAAAGCGGTTGCAACCGCATTGATCTCTCGGGCGCGCTCGACGGCGGCCTGCAAAATGGCCTGATGGCCCAGGTGGATACCGTCGAAATTGCCGATGGCGAGCGTGCTGCCGCTGCCCGATGACCCGTATCGAATCGACCAGGCCAGCGGCGTTGAAAACAGCTGCAGCGGCGCGGACGGAGTCGCGAATGCACTTGAGGCTTTCTGCGGCGCGGCGGATTCGTCTACTGGCACTTCGATTTCAAGGCCGTCGTAGGCGAGTTGCACGTTCGAATAGCCGAGGTTGCGCAGGCGCTCGTTGGTTTCGTCGTGTGGTAAATCGTGAGCGATATGAGTGAACCAGGCGCGGCGAGGATTAAGTTTTTTAATCAGCGCGAGGGCTTGATCCACGGTTTGATGCATAGGGTGAGGAATATCGCGCAAAGCATCGATGATCAGTTCATCGAGATCGTTCAATAAAGCGAGCGAGGAATCGGGCAGCGAACTGAAGTCGGTCAAGTAAGCGGCGCGGCCAAAGCGGAAGCCCAAAACTTCCATGTCGCCGTGACGGAGCGGAATCGGAGTGAAAGTGATGCCGAGAAGTTCGAATGGTTCTTTGGCTTCGCGAAGTGTGACGCTCGGAATGGAGATGAGCTTTGGCTTTCCGTCGAACACGTAAGCAAACGCGCGGCGAATGATTTCGAAAGTTTCCTCATTCGAATAAACGGGAAGCGCAGCCTGCTGCCGAAGATTGTAAGGACGAATATCGTCGAATCCCATAATGTGATCGGCATGTCCGTGGGTGAGTAAGACTGCGTCGAGGCGATCGACTCCTGCGCGCAAGCCTTGCTGGCGAAAATCCGGCGTGGTGTCAATGACGACGTTTTGGCCATTGCGCGAGAGGAGCAGGGAAGGGCGCAGCCGGTTGTCATGCGGGTCAAGCGAGCTGCAAACGCGGCAGTGGCATCCGAGCGAGGGAACGCCCATGGACGTGCCGGAGCCGAGTACGGTGATTTTTAGCGGAGCCTGGGACATGCTGAGAATGCTGAAACTCTTTTAAGGCCGTGCCGAACTTGCAGCTACAACGAAAGCAGCTTGTTAAGGACGCATCTTGGCTTTTGGTTGTGCCGCCGCAGCCTGTGCTGCAACCGCTTGATTGACTTCTAGATAGGTCATTTTCAATTTGCCCAGAAGATCGAGCAGGAGGGCGTCTTCCTCCGGCGCGAGGTTTCCCTTCGTTTTCACGTGCAGGGAATCGAGCATGTCGATCAATTCGTGGGCGGCTTCCGGATCGATCACCGGCTGTCCGGTGCGCGGGTCTGCGTAAGCGCCCAGGACCATCGCCGCGTTGCTGCCTATCATGCGGACAAGGTTTTCGAACGGCTCGGAGCGCTTGGGCACGTCGACATGCGGTTGCGCCGCGACAGGCTTCGGAGCTTCGGCGACTGGGTGCAGCTTTTCCTCGCGCTTGGCCTCACGTTCCTTCTCTTCCATCGCTTCTTTGCGGGGTTCGCCATCGGAAGTGAAGGGGCGGCGGTCGATAACGCGGAATGAGTCTTCGTTCTTGTGATCGGTCACGGGGACAATCCTCTATAGTGTTTGACTCGTCAAGTTTAGCACGGGTGGGAGATTTCGGAACCGGCGCAGTTGCGGCTGTCACGTCCGGCGACAGTTTTGGACATGCCTTGTCAAAGTTTGTGGGGCACCGTAGAGTGGAACGTTTGTTGCGGTGGGGAATTACTTGGCTGAGCGATGGTAAACAAAAAGAAGAAGATGGGAAAAGCGAGAAAGGCTGGGGCGGTACGCCGGATTGCGGCGAACTCGCCGAAATTAACGGCGGGGGAGTGGTTCGAAAAGCTTGCGGCGGTGCAGGCGCGGTTGCGAGCGCCGGACGGGTGTCCTTGGGACCGCGAACAGACTCACGCGTCTTTGCGAACTTATTTGATTGAAGAGGCCTACGAAGTTCTGGAGGCGCTCGAGAGCGGCGATGACGGTAAGTTCGCTGAAGAGATGGGAGATTTGCTGCTGCAGATCATGTTTCATTCGCAGATCGCGAAGGAAGAGGGCCGGTTCGACGTTTCCGATGTGATTCGCGAGGTGCACGACAAGATGGTGCGGCGGCATCCGCACGTCTTTGGGGAGAAGCGCGCGAAGGATTCCGCGGAAGTCTTGAAGAAATGGGAACAGATTAAGAAAGAGGAACGCGCCGCGGCGGAGAAGAAGAAGGGGAACGGTTCGAAACAGGAGGCGAAGGCTGGCTCGCTTTTGGATGGAGTCTCGCGAGCTTTGCCAGCGGCGCTGGAAGGATTCCAGCTTACGCGGCGGGCGGCGCGGATCGGGTTCGATTGGGACAATGTCGAAGGCGTATTCGAGAAATTGGGAGAAGAGGGCGGCGAGCTTCGTGCGGCGGTGAATGCGAAAGATGCCCAGCGAACGGAAGAGGAGATGGGGGATCTACTTTTTGCGGCGGTGAATTTGGCGCGGTTTTTGCATGTCGATCCGGAGATTGCGCTGAAGAAAGCTAACGCGAAGTTCTCTTCGAGGTTCCGGCGGATGGAAGAGTTGGCTGTGAAAGGCGGCAAGGCGCTTGCGGATGTTCCGCGCGAGAAGATGGAAGAGTTTTGGGAAACGGCGAAACGCGATGAAAAGGGCAGAGCGATGAAGTCGGCGGGGGCTCGAAAAGTCTGATGAGCGAAGGGATCGTCGTCCGAAAATGCGCTGGGATGGAAGAATTTCAGCGCTGCGTCGCATTGCAGAGGGAAATTTGGGGCGAAGACGACCTGGAAGTCGAGCCCGCAACCTTGTTTGTTGTCGCGGAAGAAACGGGCGGGCAGGTTCTGGGTGCGTTCGACGGCGATCGCTTGGTCGGATATACGTTGGCGCTGGTTGGATTCCGAGATGGAGGCGTGTTTTTGCATTCGCACATGACGGGAGTGCTTGGCGAGTACCGCGACCGGGGTGTGGGGAGAGCGCTGAAATTTTTTCAGCGGGAAGAGGCTCTTGAGCGTGGAATTCGACTGATCGTTTGGACATTTGATCCTCTTGAAATACGAAACGCTCATTTTAATTTGAACCGGCTTGGCGCGATTGCTCGCAAATATCTGCCGAACCTTTATGGCCTGACGACGAGCCCGTTGCATCTGGGGCTTCCTACGGATCGGCTGTGGGCCGAGTGGCCGCTCGATTCGGCGCGCGTGGTGGCGGCGGTGTCGGGTTTGGCGAAAGAGCCAGAGGACGCGCCCGGGACGATTGAATTGCCTGCGGAACTCGATCGGTGGAAGCAGAATGATACGGCTTCAGTGGCTGGGGTGCAGGCCAGGGTTCGCGAAGAGTTTATCGGGTGGTTTGCGCGGGGATATGCGGCGGTGGGTGTGAGGAAGACGCCGGCGGGCGCGGCGTATTTGTTGGCGCCCTGGAGTGATTTTTAGTTTCGAGAGAAAAAGGGAGGGGCAAGCCCCTCCCTTTTTCTCTACAGATTTCGTGGGGATTGAGGTTTGGATGGGAAGTGATGCGAGTATTTGTCGGCGCGTAGGAGTGATTTATAGTTTCTGCAGATCGGAAGACGGGCACGGCCCTTCGCGGCTCCCTTCGTTACTCAGGGCAAGCAGGGTAAACATGGCGTGCCCCTACGGAAGAAAGGGACGATGCGCATACGTGAAGTGACTTTGCGGGAAGTGCGGATGAAGCTGATCGCTCCGTTTCAGACGAGCGTGGATCATACCGAAGAGCGGCGCATCATTCTGACCGAAGTTGTGACGGATGACGCGATTGGTTGGGGCGAGTGTGTGGCTGGGGAGAATCCGTTTTACAGTCCGGAGACGACCGAAACGGCTTGGATGGTGATGCGGGATTTTCTATGGCCGATCATAAAGAGCCAAGAGATCGGCGCGGCGGCTGACGTTTGGGGAATGCTGGAACACGTTCGCGGCCACAACATGGCAAAAGCCGCTCTGGAAGCGGCGATATGGGACGCGGAGGCGAAGGAGAAGGGCGTACCGCTGGCGAAACTGCTGGGCGGAACGCGCGAAGAAATTTCGAGCGGCGTTTCCATTGGAATTAAGGAATCGCTCGATGAATTGGCAGCTGCGGTAAAGAAGGAACTGGCGGCAGGTTATCAGCGCATCAAAATAAAAATTAAGCCGGGGAAAGAGTTGCCGCAAGTGAAGCGGCTGCGCGACCAGTTTCCGGCGATCAAGCTGATGGTGGACGCGAACTCTGCTTACCGGATGGATGATTGGCCGCTGTTGAAGCAATTGGAGAGCTTTTATTTGATGATGATTGAACAGCCGCTTGGTTGGGATGATTTGTACGGACACGTGGAGTTGCAGAAGAAGCTCAATACGCCGATTTGTCTGGACGAGTGCATACACACGGAAGAGCAGGCGCGGGCGGCGATTGTTCTTGGCGCGTGCAAGATTATCAATATAAAGATGGGGCGCGTTGGCGGTCACACTGTCGCGAAGCGGATACACGATTTGTGCCAGCAGAACGGAATGCCGGTTTGGTGCGGGGGAATGCTGGAGGCCGGCATCGGCCGGGCGCATAACATTGCGCTTTCGACGCTGCCGAATTTCACCCTGCCTGGTGACGTTTCCGCTAGTCGGCGCTATTGGGAGGAAGACATTATCGAGCCGGAAGTGACCGTCTCGTCGCAGGGCACCATTCGCGTGCCGACGGGGCCGGGCATCGGCTTCGAGCCGCGGCGCGAGCGCATCGAAAAACTGACCGTGCGGAAAGAACGGCTGGTCTAAGCGGGTGCTGGTGGAGTCCTCCAAGGGGCGCGCGCCCAGCCGCCCTGTTATCGCTACGCTGATCGGTGTAGTCGTTGTCATTTGGGCGATTAACTTTATTGCCGCGAAAATTGGCTTGCGGTCATTCCCTCCTTTAACGATGGCTTCGTTCCGCGTGTGCGCGGCGGGTCTCGTGATTATTCCGTTTTATTTGGGTGTGAGGCGGATGCGATTGGCGGCGTTTGCCAAAACTGACAGTGCATTGGGGCGTGGATTTACGCGGCGCGATGTCTGGACATTTCTCTACTTGGGATTTTTCGGCGTTAGTGTGAACCAGTTTTGCTTCACTCTAGGGTTGCACTACACGTCCGTGAACCATTCGGCCGTGATTGTTGGAATGGGGCCGATTTACACGCTGATCCTTGCAGTGCTGCTGCGTTTGGAACGCGCCACATGGCATAAGGCTGTTGGCATGACGATCGCGTTCACGGGGATTGCGGTGCTGGCATCGGAGCACGGCATATCCGCGCACTCCGCGTCACTGCTTGGCGATGCCATCACGATGACGGGTTCGGTGGGATTCGCGATCTACGCTGTGCTTGGCAAACGCGTTGCCGGAGAGTACGACGCCTTGACGATGACCGCTTATAACCATTTTGCTGGTGCACTCATATTGCTCCCGCTGGCTGTTCATCAGGCATGGATGTTGCACGCAACAGGGAATTGGCGTGCCGTGCAGTGGGAAGCTTGGGCGGCGATTTTGTACATGGGGTTGTTCGGATCGGCGGTGGCCTATCTGTTGTATTACTGGCTGCTACGGTATTTGGAGGCTTCGCAGCTGAGCGCGTTTACGTACTTGCTGCCGGTGCTGGCGACGATCCTGGGAATTTTAACCCTGGGCGAAAAGGGCTCGTGGATGGAGCTGGTGGGCGGGGCCCTGGCGCTGGGCGGGGTCTATTGGACGGAATCCAGCAGGACGTCGACATTAGCGACGAACGGTGGCGTCCGGTAGTGGGTCAGTTTCCGGTTACGCGACTAATCGGGAGTTGACTCAGGAACCGCTATTGGCTGGCACTACGCTTCTGAACTAAACTGCCGCAGGCTTTATATTAAACAAAGTCTAATCGCCTCAAGAAGGGATACCGTAAGGTAAGCGTCGGAGGAAAAAGCGTTGTGACGACCATGATTTGGAGCTTCAGAACTCTCGGATTCATTCTGCTGGCCTGTTCTGTTGCGGGATGCGAGCGATCAACGCAGGTTCGACTCGAAGGCGGGGGCGGCATGGCACCGGTCTTTGATCTTTCAGGAAGCGGCGCGGTCGCAATCTTTACCGTGTACAGCCCGGACTACATGACAAAAGCAAAATGTCCGGGCGACGAGGACTTCGCGCTATGGAAAATCAAGGCAAGTGGAGGATATTTTTCCGGCACTTGGATCAGCGACCTGGGAAGCATTGCCTACGGAGTTGTGCCCTCTGGGTACGTGCAAGTAAGGCCAAAAGAAGGGGCTCCTCCGCCGTTGGTTGAGGGCCAAAAATATTCTTATTTTGTTGAAACAACAAACGCTCCTGGGGCTGGGGGCTACCTTGAGATAAAAAATTCACGAGCCGTCCCGACTACTGGTTCAGGCCCCTGCTTCCAACTTAAGAATGGAAAGGAGACTCTCGTACCCTGTCCCAAAGGATTTTGAGGGATGGTCGGCAATTCGCTACGGCGCTGAAGCGGTCCTTTGCAACCCGGAATCTTCGCCAAGGGCCTGATAAACGCGGTAATCGTCCAAGTGAAGCTTTACTTCACATCTCCGGTAACCCGGGTGGTCTCAATGGGTCGACGCGACACTAAGGTTGAAGCCTACTTGCAGCAGCCTAAAAGGTTAAATTATTCGCGAGCATTGAATTAAACGGAACACCACCCTGGCTAGGTTCAAATGAGGTTCAGCCAGACAGATCGGTTTTCTCTGGGAACTACAGTCTGATCAACTGATTAGAAGGTGTTGCGTCTACCGGTTGAGCTGGCACGACTAACCAGGCATGTGGAATTGGATTGGTAAACACAAGCGCGTTTCTCGGTACCTACTCC
>Ga0210405_10003917_pt1 | contig 14251 bp, 15 predicted proteins | sample IncBWH11MmetaG_FD_155492 | JGI IMG/M metagenome (GOLD analysis project Ga0210405, IMG submission 155492) | Forest soil microbial communities from Barre Woods Harvard Forest LTER site, Petersham, Massachusetts, United States - Inc-BW-H-11-M | ecosystem: Environmental > Terrestrial > Soil >... | reverse complement strand
CCGTTCATCGACACGGTCGCCAGTTGGCCGCGCCACGTTTTCACTTGCGGCAGGCTGCCCACCACCTGCGTCTTCAGCGTGCGCATCACCTGCTCGGGATCGCGAATCGTGTTGTCCATCGCATCGGATACCACGGCCGCGCCGAAGGCCAGCAGCGACGAGAACAGGAACGCCAGCGCCGCGTTCAGCGGGATCATCGGGAACACCGGCTTCAGCCCCGGCCGGGCTGCGTCGGCCACCCGGATCGAGCTGTTTTGGAAGCCCGCGTTGATGCCCGCTTCTTTGATCTTGCGGATCAGATCCTCATACAGCTTCTTATCGCCTTCGGCTTCGCGCTTCACCGTCTGGTATTCGAACGAGCGGGCGTTCAACCGGTCGAACTCGGCCTTGGTATCCACCACCGCTTTCTGCAGCATCTGCTCGCGGTCCAGCGCGCCGCGGTATTCAATCTCCACGCGTTGCGCGATGCTGTCCTTGGTGCTCTGCAGTTGGCGCTCTACTTCGGTCACCGCGGTTTGCGCGCGCTTGAACTCCGGATGGTTCGCGCCGTAATGCGTTTTCACTTCCGCGAACTTTTGCTGCGCCGCGTTCAGCGTTTCGGTCAGCTTCCGCAGCGCTTCGCCCTGGGTCGAAACCTGGGCCGCTTCCATGGAGCCGCTTTGGATCGAGCTGTAAGCCGCCTCTTTCCTGACGCGGTCCGATTGCGCCGAAGTGTACTCCTCGTTCAACTGCAGGAGGCGCGCTGAGATGATGTTGGTCTTCTCTTCCGGATTGATGACGTTCAGCTCGCGCTCGAACTGGGCCAGAGCGGCGCTGGACTTCTCCATCTTGGCGCGCAGCTCTTCAAGCTGCCTTTCCATGAACTGCGAGAGACCGGCCGAGGCGAGGTATCGAATGGTGTAGCTGTGCTGCAAGTAGGATTGCGCGATGCCGTTGGCGACGTCGGCCGCCAGCCGCTTGTCGGGTGACTGGTAGCTGATGAGCAGAATGTAAGTATTCGGCGGCCGTGTGACTTTCAGCTTTTTGAGGATGACCGGAGTCTCTTCGGCTGCCGCGTCTTTGATTTTGTTCGAGTCCCAATCGTCGTTTTCGAGTTCGCGCAGTTTGTACTTCTGGGCAACGGGGCGTAGGACGGAATCGGCCTGGATGAGCTTGATCTGGGTGGCCAGGAACTGGTCGGCGTCGTTGGTGGCCGATTGCGTGGCTTCCTGGCCGAGGATGCCGGTTGGCATGCGGCGGTCGATATCGATGACGGCGGTGGATTCGTAAATCGGGGTGAGGCGGAAGGAGACGATGAGCGTGGCGATGACGCAGGTAGCGACGAAAGCGAGGATTTTCCAGCGATGCCGTTTAACGATCCACAGGTAGTGCGACAGCGGAACCGTGGCCTCTTCAGGCTCAGGGTCCCAGGTGTAAGGAACACGAACAGGATCGGCAATTACAGCAGGAAGATTTTCAGCCATTTGGGTTTGTTTGGTAGGGTCGACTTCAGCCTGTGCATCGAGAATTCTGCAAAAATTGTGGGGCGGACCCCCCGGTCCGCGCGGGTCCCCCCGGACCCGCTCTTGGCAGGGAGATCAATCTCATGGGAAGGCCGGCCAGGGGGCCGGCCGCGGACCGGGGGGTCCGCCCCACAATTTTTGCGTGCATCATCGCACGCCGGCATACACCAGCGCAGCCCCCAGCGCGCTCCCAGTCAAAATAAACTTCTCCAGCGCGGTCATAGTTGCCCGCTTCCCCGTATTATCCGGAATATACAGAATGTCATTAGCCTCCAGCGGCACGTCGGCGCTCTTCCTCTTCATGATCTTCTCCAGCTCGATCTCAATCTCCTGTTTCGCGGCCCCCGGCTCCCGTCGATAAATGTAAGCCTGCCGCGACGCATAAGGCGCGAGCCCCTCCGCCAGTGCCAGCAGTTTGAGCACGCTGGTATCGGCGCTATCCCGAACAGGAAACGCGCCGGGCTTCTTCACGTTTCCGACCACGTAGATCTTGCCCGCTTCCGGCACGCGAATCTCCTCGCCGCCAAACAGCCGGATGTTGGTCTCGGCGTCGGCTTCGTCGATCAGCGCCTTCACCGGGATGCGCCGGACAAGCTGGTCGGGCCGGCTCACCAGGATTTCCAGGCCGGCCTCGGGCGCGAGTCCTTCAGCGCGAGCCAGCGCTTCGAGCAAAGTGACTTTTCCCACCGCCTGGAATGTGACCGGCTTTCGCACCGCCCCGGCAATGCTGATCGGCCGGCTGTAGTATTCGACGATGGTCACCTTTACGATGGGGTCGACCAGGATCTCTTCAGCTTTGAGCGCGTCGCCGATGGAGGTTTCCAGATTCATCGGCAGCAGCCCTTCGGCCTGCACCGGATTCTTGAGCAGCGGCAGCCGAATTCCGCCGTCCGAATCCACGCGAATGGTGCGTGTCAGCTCGGGCGCATCGTAGACGGAGATGGCGATCAAATCGTTGGCCCCGATCGGCTGCTGCGGCAGATTGGCTTTGCCGGCGTCGTCCATGGGGCGCGATTGGGCGCCCAGAATCGAGAGCGAGAGTATGAACGGGAGCAGTTTCATTTTGCGGCTATTCCCTCGAGTAATTGCTCCACGCGCTGGAGTACGGATTCAAGATTCAAAAGCTTCTGGTCGACTGCGGAGAGCCCGCCGTGTCCGATGGAGTGGAGCAGCTCGGAGCGGGCGAAGTCGGAGATATTCCGAGCCCCTCGGACGGAAGAGACGGCTTTCAATTCCTGGTACTCATCCTGTGTCAGCCGAAAGACAACCACTCGATTTCGAGGCTTCAGTACAGGCATGTCAAGCCGCCAACACCGGCCGCAGCAAGTCGCGATCGATCTCCACCATTACCGCTCGTTGCAGCAGCTCCACATTCACCACCACGCGCCAGCCGTCGTTTTCCCGGACCAGCGTGCCGGTCAGTCCGCGCAGGCAGCCGTCCTCGATCCGGACGCGCTGTCCCGCCTGCAGATAGGGCCAGGGCCACGCCCGCGCTCCGGAATTGACAATCGAGCGAATGGCGATAATTTCGGACTCGTCTATCGCCGCCGGCTGCTTTCCGAATCCTACGATGGAGCTCACGCCGGGCGTGTTCAGGACGTGCAGGCGCTGCTCGTAGGTGAATTTGCAGAAGAGGTAGCCGGGAAAGAGAGGGAGCTCGATCTCTTTGAACCGGTCCGACCAGCGGCGGCGCGTTCGATACACCGGGGCCAGCTCGTCGAATCCTTTGGTGCGCAAATGCCTCGCGGTCGCGCTTTCATAACGAGGCTTGGTAGTAAGGGCGTACCAGTGGGACATCGTCGGGCAGAGCTATCGCTGGAATGGGTCCCAGGGGAGGGTTAAATTAAGTGACTTCGATATTAGTATACGTTTCGTTCACAAGTCAAGACTTTTTTCGTGAGCAGCCAGTACGCCTAGCAAGACGAAAAACATGCCGCCCAAGGCCGCCCGCTGGATCGGATAATCGACCAGGCAGTGCAGGAAGATCGAGACCACGCCGATTCCCCACAGCGAATTCGCGGCTGGCCGAACGCTCCAGACGGCGATCGATAGCAGGAACAGAAATAACGGCAGACCGCCTTCGGCCGCCCACTGCGCCCAATCGTTATGAGCCTGGTTGGAAAATAGCCCATCGTCGGAGTAGGCGTAGGCGGGATACGCGGTGGACCAGGTCCCCAGGCCGAACCCCATGGCGGGACGCTCGTGGATCATGTCCAGAGTGGAGTGGAGCAGATCGCGGCGGGTGACGAACGGGTCGGGCATTTGCAGCCTGTGCCAGAGCGCCTGCCATCCGACGACGGCAGTGAAACAGGCTACGAAAATTACGAACAAACCCAATCCGAGGCCGGCGGTTTGCAGGGAGATCCGCTTTTGAAACAGCGCCAGCAAGAGGATAGCGATCAGCTCCAAAGTCACCAGCGCCGCGCCGGCCCGGGAGGCGCTGGCGATCACCGACGCGTAGAGCACCGCCGCCATTCCGGCGTATGTCAGCGACCGCTGGCGGCGTTGCAGCGCCGCCACCACCGCCAGCGGGAAAACCATCTCGACGAAGGCGGCGTACTGATTGTGATAGACGAAAGGGCCCAGCACCAGGTCTTTGTATCCGCTGGGAAAGAGCCAGAACACGTTGCCTTGCGAGGTGAACAACTGCAGGGTCGAGATCACGCTCAGTGCGAAACCGAAATAGAAGAGCGACTTCAGAAACCGGTTGCGGATGCGCTCGTCGGCGAACAGTTGGAAGGCGAGCAGGAAGCAGACGAGCTGCGTCGTCCAGGTAAGGACGGCGTTCCAGGTTTCCCAACGGTAGACGGTGCGGTGCAGAGCGAGCTGTGCCAATCCCCACAATACGGCTGCGGCCAGCGGGATCGCGACCGGAGTCCAACGCGGGGGGTAAGGCACGGCCAGTGCGAATACACCCAACTGGAACAAGCTGGCGGCCCAGCGGCCCGGTACCCACAGCAGGAGAATGGACCCGAACAGCAGGACTGTCAGGGCTCGCGCGGAGCGAGAGCGATGCTCGTATTCCGTAGCCAAATCTCTCCTTCCGCTCGGGCCGAGCCGGTTGGACGATCGTAGAGTAGCGCCAGTTTGCCTGGCTCGGAGAGCGCGACTTCCTGACTCTTCCAGTCATCGGCCGCCGATATTGGGCCGCCCCAGGATAGGCCGGAAATGGGTGTCTTATATTCGAAGCGGAAGATGTACTTTCTGCCGAGCGATAGCGGTACGAATTGAGACAGCAGCTCGCAATGCTCGGGCTGCTTGCCGGACAGGTGGAAGCGAAGCTCGGGCGGAGATTGGGCGCGCGTCACCGAGATTTCGGGATCCTGCGAAGTTCGCCAGTCGAACCCCTGCTGCAAGGGGACGGCCTGGAAATCGCCGTTGGTGAGCGCGCGTCCCTGGTCGGGATCGAGAGGGGCAAAGGGAACCAGCTTGCGGACGCAAAGCTTGTTCCAGATCGTCAACGCCTGAGCGATGGATCGCCGCTCGATGAGGCGGTCGCAATAGTTCAGGAGCACACCGCTATCGGCGGGATTCGCCTGATCGAGGAATCTCTCGGTGACCGGATCGGCGGCTTCGACGTGGTCATGCGCCAACAAGAAGGTCAAGTATTGTCCGAGCACGGAGTGCTGCCGCGGGAGGATGTCGGGCTTCGGACTAACGCGCCAACCGAGCTCAAACAGCGGGCTCAAATCGCCATAGCCCATGTCCAGCGCCTGGCGGGCCCAGGGCCAAAACTTGCCGGTGTCGCCGACGCGAACGTAGTAGTTGGCCAGCGTCCAGCGTGGAGCGAACAGCTTGTCGATGCGCGCCGCTTCCAGTAGGTACCTTTCGGCTCGGGCGAAATCGCCCTGGCTCTCGGCGCGCAGACCGAGTCGAATCAGGATGGCGGAGTCGCTAGGGTTCAACTTTGCCGCGGTCTCGAGCTCGGCGGTGGGGTCGCGGCCGTCATGCTCCTGGATCTCGGCGAGCCATGCGTGGTAGCCGGCGTTATCCGGATCGATTGCGGCAGCCCTGGCAACCGAAGCGGGAGTGTTGGCGCGGAACAGCCAGTCGGCCAGGGCGAGCCGGCAGGTCGAGTAAGACGCCAGCGCGAGCGTTAGTATAGTCAGGGACTTGTAGAAAAGTGTTGCACTCATGCGGCGCAATGTTCATAATACACTCGTGAAGTCGCTCATCTCGTTAATACTTGCCGGTAGCCTCACGATCAGCCAGGCGGCCGGGCCGGCGATCGGCTTTGCGACCGCGAAAGGCAGCTTCCAGATCGACGGCGCTTCCGTCTCCGGGAACGCGACGCTTTTCGGCGGCGCAACCATCGAGACCGGAGAAGCGTCCTCGCGGCTGCAGTTCTCGAACGGTGCGCGCATTGAGCTGGCGCCGCGGTCGCGCGCGAAGATCTTCAGCGATCATTTGACGCTTGAGACAGGCTTGGGCGAGTTGGCCGCGAAGAAGTACCGGATCGAGGCGCGCAGCTTGCGCGTCGAGACGAACGAACCCAATTCCCTGGCGCGCGTCAGCCTTGCTGGCTCGCGGGAGGTGCTGGTGACGGCGCTGAACGGGCCAGTTCGCGTCTACAACGAGATCGGCTTGCTGGTGGCGAACGTGAAGCCGGGAGTCGCCATGAGCTTCCAGCCGCAGGCTGGGGCGGCCACTTCTTCCGAGCGGACGGGCTGTTTGATGCGAAGCAAGGTGGAACCCGCGAAATTCATCCTGGTGGACGAGGTTGCCGATATCACAGTGGAAGTTCGCGGCGAGGGTTTGGCCGAGCAGGTTGGCAATCGGATCAAGATCAAAGGCTCGGCTTTCCGGTCGGAGGTTCCTGTTGCCGGCGCATCGCAAGTGATCCTGGTGGACAAGGACAGTATCGAGCTGATCACGAAGGATGCTTGCGCGGCGGGGCCGGCGGGATCGAAGCCGGCGGACGCCGCCAAGAAGGGCGGGATCAGCAATGGAGCGAAGGTCGCGATTGCGGCAGCGGTAGTTGGCGGCGCCGCCGGCGGCATCGTCGCGGCGACATCAGGAAGCAAGAGCAGGTAGATGCAACACCTGGTTCACTCTCTCGACCAACTTGGACGCCCGGAACGGTTTCTCGATGAAGTGCCAGCCGTGGCTTAGAAACGACAGCTCGCCCTCGGAATAGCCAGACATCAGCATCACGCGAATTTCCGGTCGAAGCTTCTCCAGAAGCTCTGCGACGGCCTGTCCAGACATTTCCGGCATCGTAACATCAGAAATCAATAGCTGGATGTCGCCCTGGGTAGTGCGCTCCAACTGAATTGCTTGGGCGCCACTACCGGCGACAAGCACGCAAAATCCGGCGCGTTCGAGAACCTCGCGTATGGCTTCACGCACAATCGGCTGGTCGTCCACGACGAGGATCGTTTCCGGCGTGTTTCTTTCCGGCTGAGTCACAGGCTTTACCGCCGCAGTTCGCCTGGCGTGCGGCACTACAGGTTACTTTTCGAAGACCTTCTCAATCTGGCCGACCTTCTTTTGAACTTTGCCGGAGAGGTTTTCGTTTTGGCCTTCCGCCTTCAGGTCAGGGTTATTAACGGCTTGTCCGACTTTCTCCTTGACCTTTCCCTTGGCTTCATGGAACGCTCCCTCAATTTTGTCCGTGGTGCTATCTTGCATTTTTTCTCCTTTTCGGTGAGTCTTCAAAGGCAAATATAGGTGTAATCCCGCGCAAATACTGTCCTATATTGCTCACTTACCGCATCCTTACGCATGGCGGTTCTGAACCGTATCAGGCAGCGTCAGCCATGAAACCGTTGAGATTCTCGCTGGTCTGGAACTCCTGGCGGTCGGCTACCTCCTGGCATTGGATGCAGTACGGCGTCCAGGGCACCGCAGCCAGCCGCTTGGCTTTGATTTCCGCGTCGCAATGCAGACACTCTCCATACGTTCCGTCGGCTAATCGAGCCAGAGCGCTACGGACTTTCCGCAGCAAACTCGAGTCACGGTGCAGATTGCGAATTGCAAGCTCTCGCTCTCCGGCCGATTGGACTTCATCCAAAGGGTCCGCCGTCTTCTCGATCTCAATTCCATCACGATTCCCAAGTCTTCCAGCCAGGTCTGATTCCATCGATAACAGGATGGATTCATATTGCTTCCGTTCGGTCTTACTCATCAGATGTGAACTCCAGGCTTGTGCCCCGCATTTTGGCACTCTCCAGCGTAACTGGGGACTAACCCGGAGTCTGTGCAAAAGTGCTCACACTGACAGAACTTGTTAGGCTGTCTGGCCGTCGCTGAATTTGAGTGTGGCGCTCATTTTGAATGTGGCCTTTCCGCTAAATGTCCATAGAGCAAATGCCCATAGAGAATGAACCTGGTGAAGCTATTGTGCGCTCTCCAGTATTTCTCGAAGGCGTTGCGCTCGAATGTCGATTCGTACTCTGTTCTCGCAAGTTCAAGCTTAGTGTGGAGCTGTGCGTGAATTGCGCGTTGCAAGGTACGAGTGGCGGTCATGGGACTCCTTTACCGGAAACGCTCACAGTGGCGAAGGCTCTTGGACTGGATTTAGGTGACTCAATTATGACAGGCTTCCTGGCAAAAGACGCCTATTGATTTCCCTGGTATCTAATAGATAAATCCCTAGGTTTACAGTGCAAAAGAAAAGACTGGTACATCGTCCAGAAAGTCAATCAAATTATATGGAAAAAGGAACACGTCGGAGTTATACTGTTGAAAATCATCCATGACACCGAGAGCGAAGCCTATTTTCGATCCTAAGGTCTTTCTGGCCAAGGTCGGTAAAGGAAAGACGCACACGGAGTACCCGAAAAACCAGAAGGTTTTTTCTCAAGGCGAGGCGGCTGAGGCTATCTTCTTTATACAGCGAGGGAAGGTCAAGCTCACCGTGGTCTCCAAACAGGGCAAGGAAGCGGTCATTGCGATCTTGGGTGCGGGAGACTTCTTTGGAGAGGGCTGCCTGGCCGGTCAAACGCTGCGCATGTCAACCGTCACGACAATCTCCGAGTGCTCGATCGTGCGGTTCGATAAGGCGGACACGGTCCGCGTGCTTCACGATGAGCCGGCCTTTTCGGAGATGTTCCTTCATTATCTGCTGTCCCGCAACATTCGAATTGAGGAGGACCTAGTGGACCACCTCTTCAACTCCAGTGAGAAGAGACTGGCGCGGGTGCTTCTGCTGCTTGCTAATTTCGGAAAGGAAGGCAGGCCCGAGACGGTGATTCCGAAGATCAGTCAGGAGACGCTGGCGGAGATTATCGGCACTACGCGTTCGAGAGTCAGCTTTTTCATGAATAAATTCCGCAAGCTGGGGTTTATCACTTACAACGGCCACCTGGAAGTTCATAGCTCACTGTTGAATGTCGTGCTGCACGACTGAGGCGCGTCAAGAGAGCGCCGGTTGCCAACCGGCGCGCAGGTTTTCAACCTGCCCACAAGGCAAACAGCTCCATGCTGTTGAACATGCTTTGGCTTGTTCCACATGAAGAATCAAGTTGACGACGGTTTTTCTGAGGACATCACGCCGTCCCAGCGTTCGGTTAGGCCCAGATGGATGTCGAATTGATCTAGAATACGCATCACGATGTGGTCGACTATATCATCGATGGAGTGGGGTTGATTGTAGAAAGCAGGCACCGGAGGAAGTATGACGACGCCCATGCGCGATAGCTTGAGCATGTTCTCCAGGTGGATGTCGTTGAAGGGCATTTCGCGCACTACCAAAACCAGCTTGCGGCGCTCTTTCAGAATCACGTCGGCGGCGCGATGAATAAGGTTGTCGCCCTGGCCGCTGGAAATCGCGGCTAGCGTGCGCATGCTACAAGGGGCCACCACCATGCCGTTGGTCACAAACGATCCGCTCGAGATGGCTGCTCCCTGATCGTTCGGCGAGTAACTGGCGGTGGCCATCGCCTGGACCCGATCGAGGGTGTAAGAGGTTTCGTGCGCGAGAGTGCGCAGGCCCCACTTACTGACTACCACGTGCGTCTCCACGCCGGAACCCTGCAGGGCTTGCAGCAGGCGGATTCCGAAGATCGACCCGGTGGCGCCGGTGATACCGACGATCAGTCTGGTCATATCCATCTCTGATAGCATCCTATCATGAGGTCTTTTCTTGCGCGCGGCCTCCTGGGCTTACTTCCCATGCTTGCTTCGGCGGACTCCTTTGACGACCTGCGGCTGCGCTGGCGGCAAATGCTCATCGGCGGAGCATCGCTCGACACCACGATCCCTCAGGTCCGCTCTGCCCTGGCGTCGGTGAGCTCGACGGGCAAACGCTACTGGTCCTCGCTGCAAACAGCCACGAGCCGGCAATCGCTATGGACGGATATCGCCAGCACAACTGTCTCGGCCGACATCAGCAGCAACTACAGCCGGCTTCACTCGCTGGCTTTGGGCTGGGCCACGCCGGGTCAATCGCTGTATCAGGATTCAGGGCTGCTGGCCGATCTCCGCTCGGCGCTCAACTGGATGGACGGCAACCGCTACAACGCGCGCGTCGCGCAGGAATACGATAACTGGTATGACTGGGAGATCGGCACGCCAGTACTGCTGGCGGACATCGCGATCCTGCTCTACGACCAGCTCACCGCCGACGAGCTCTCGCGCTACATGGCGGCTATCGAGCGCTTCGATTCCAACCCAGCCATCATGATCGTGAATACGGTCTCGACGGGGGCCAATCGCACCGACAAGTGCAAGGTCGCTCTACTGCGCGGCATCCTGATTAAGGACCCAAAGAAAATCGCACTGGCAGTGGGCGACTTGAGCCCGGTCTTCGGCTACGTTACTGCCGGCGACGGCTTTTATGTCGATGGCTCCTTCATCCAGCACACTCGACATCCCTACACCGGCAGCTATGGACTGGAGCTGATCGGCGACATCGCCGATCTTCTCTATCTGCTCTCCGGCTCGCCGTTCGACGTGACCGATCCGGCGCGGGCCAACGTCATGCCCTGGGTGAATGACTCCTTCTCGCCGCCGCTTTACGAAGGAGCGATGATGGACATGCTGCGCGGCCGGGCGATCTCACGCTATAGCTCGACCGACCACGTCATCGGACACAGCATCATCGGCGCGCTGCTGCGTATCGCGCAGTTCGCCTCGCCTGACGATGCGGCTGCACTTCGAGCCTCGATCAAGCGCTGGCTGGTGGACGACACCTCGCGCGACTTCGCATCGGGGCTGCCGCTCGACCTGATCGGCGAGGCCAACCGCATTCTTAGTGACGACTCCATCGCGGCGGCCGACCTGCCTTCAGCCAGTCGTGTTTACGCTTCCATGGATCGGGCCGTCCACTTGCGCCCAACATGGGCGGCGGGGATTGCGATGCACTCCACCCGCATTTACAACTACGAGAGTATCAACAGCGAGAATCTGCACGGCTGGCATACGGGCGACGGGATGACGTACCTCTATAACGCCGATCTCACGCAGTTCGGCGACTCGTTCTGGCCGACCGTGGATCCGCAGCGGCTGCCGGGCACAACTGTGGTGGCCGGGTCTACCGCGCGGCAGAGTCAGACGGGCGGCAGCAACGCGGTGGGTGGCGCGTCGGTAGATGGGTATAGCGCGGTGATGATGCAACTCTCGCCCGATGGGCGGCAGTTGAGCGCCAAGAAATCGTGGTTCCTGTTCGACGACGAGTTAGTAGCGTTGGGAGCGGACATCCGCAGCACGGCGGCCGGCAAGACTGTGGAGACGATCATCGAGAATCGGCGCATCACCGGCGATCCCACGTTCACCGCGGATACTAACGGGGCGTGGGCGAACCTGGCCGGCATCGGCTATTACTTTCCCGATGGGGCGCCGTGGCAATCGCTCGACGAAACGCGGTCCGGCTCCTGGCACGATATCAATGCCGGCGGGCCGGCGGTTGTCCTCACCGCGCAATATCGGACGCTGTGGCTCGATCACGGCGTCATGCCGGCCGGCGCGTCGTACTCCTACATGGCGCTGCCCGGAAAGAGCGCGGATGACACGGCTGCTTACGCGGCAGCGCCAGCGGTGCAGATTGTCGAGAATGACGCCGCGGTCCAAGCTATCACGCACACGGGGCTGGGTATTACGGCGGCGAACTTCTGGTCGGCGGGCGCGGCGGCGGGGATTACTTGCGACAGTGTGGGCTCGGTGGTGGTGCGCCAGGCGGCGGGCCAGATCGATATCGCCGTGGCCGATCCGACGCAGGCCGGCGGCGTGGTGCATGTTGAAATCGCGACATCCGGGTCATCGGTGATAGCCAGTGACGACGGCGTGAGTGTCGACCAGATTAGTCCAACAGTGCGGCTGTCGATCAACGTGAAGAATGGGGCCGGGAACTCGTTTCGAGTGAGTCTGGCGCAGTAAGCGGCTCGGCCTCGATGGTGGTAAGGAAGGACTCTTAGTACGGACGTGCCCCAGGAAGGGTATTCACCTTTCGCAGGTCCAGTGTTACCTTTATCTCGAGGCTGCTTCTTCGCTGCGATGGAAATAATATGACATGACATTTGGCAAAACAGAGTTGACAAAAGCCGTCAAAGAGCTTGCTTTCGATGTCCAGCACTTTCGCTGTTACGTCCGTCTTTACCGTGAAGGGAGTTTAAGGAAGTGCTCTCCCACAGTCGAACAGGCAGTAAGGTATTCACTCCTGCTTCACTTTCGCCTGCTTCTGGATTTCTTTTACGAACAACCGAGCGATGACGATTGTTGTGCGGACCATTTTAGAGTCCTGCCAGGATTCGCTGCGACCTTTCGATTAAAGCCTAACACCAGGGTCTTGGAAGCCGTGAGAAAGACATTACATAAGCGGCTTGGTCATCTAACCGCTACACGATGGCGACGTAAGGCGCCGCCGATCAGCTACTACGCCATCCACTTCGACAGAATCGACAAACTAATAGTGAAGTTCGAGGGAGCGTTGCCCGATGATGTGAGACATATCTTCACTGAGCACATACATCATTGGGACGTGAGCCACCGTGCAAGGATATGAGCTTGACAGGCCGCTTGATCCGTAAGCCCGGGCGAGGAAGACGTGCAGGCGTTAGGGAGCAGAATGTGGCGCGGCCTTCAGGCTGCCTCATCGAGACTCGTCTCGATGCATGGCGCTTCGAAGTTATTCGGAATCGCCGTGCTAAATACCGGTGGTTCAGCCAACGAAGAGCGTCGAGACGAGTCTCGACGCAGCAGCCTGAAGGCCGCGCCACGAATGCCCTGGCATGGCGCCGCGTTAACGGGGCTTCGCCAGAGACTTGCGGATTTCCTGTAGGTATTTAATATCGGCATCGTAAAGTTCAGTAGCAGCATCAAGCGCGGCGTTCGGGTCCGGGTACTCTCCAAGCGAACCGGCCTTGTCAGGATGGTTGAAACCAACGGATACATCGCCTTTTCCGAATACCTGCTCTAATCGTGGCCGAACGGACCGGTCCCAGTCGATGCGATCCTGCCGCAAATCAGTCGCCTCCGTAAGGGCATCTCGCCTATCGGACGCTTCTTCTACCAAATCCCAGAGAAATCTGATTTGTTCCGCATTATTCGCCATGAGCAGCCCTCCGAAGTTCAGTGTATATGATTGAACAGGGTTGTGACCCGAGCAACAGTGCCGGAGATGGAACCATTTCTAATTTGGCGCATCTAATATTACGGGTTGTTTGAAAACTCAATTGACCGACGGCCAAAGCTAACCATTCGTTGAATAAAAAGGAACGATCACATGCGTATCGCACTGTTTACCGTAGCACTCTTGTCGATGTCTCTCGCTTTGTTTGGAGGCGACATCGCCGGGGCCGAGAACAACCCCATCCGATTGACGCAGACGATCAAGGACGGCACGCTTCGTGTCACAATGAAGAACGTCTCGCACCGGGCAATATTGGCGTATGTGGTAGGGGTCGAAGACGGTGGGCAGTCGAACAGTCATCACGACTTCTTCACAGGGCGCGATGCGTTTGCGCCGGGCAAGACAATTCAACTTACTTTTGCTGTTCAGCCAGCTTCCAGCACGCCTAACGTCTTCGTCGATTATGTGAGACTGGCCGATAATTCGACTTGGGGAAACCGGGTGACAGAGGACGGGAAGGATGTAGCAGCAAGTTTTCAGAAGTGAAAACTTACGAACAAGCTAAAGCATGTTCCACAGACGATGGTCCCCGGCTCCCGAACTCTGCCAGATTGCGGTAATCTGTCAGTAGGAAAGGAAAATGGGAAAAATGGCGCGCAAACCGGCCGCCCGGTACAGGGCCAAAATAGATAGTGCGGGCCGCGTGCTGATTCCAGCTCCGCTCCGCCAAAAAATCGGCGTGCAACCCGGTGAAACGGTGAGCATCACCGAAGGCCACGCCGGCCAGATCGTGCTCGAATCCAGGGCGGCCGCGTTGCGCGAAGCGCAGGAATACTTCTGCAGCCTGGCTCCATCAACCGACATCTGGTCGGAAGAACTGATCGCCGAACGCCGCCAAGAGGCACGGCGTGAAATTGAAGACTGAGCAGGCGCTGTACGTGCTCGACAGTTCGGCCATCATCGCGCTCGTGCGGCGCGAGCGGGGGTGGGAGAAGGTTCAAGCCGCGCTGGAGCATTCCGTGGTGTCGGCGGTCAACCTTGCCGAATCGATGACCAAACTGATTCGCCAGGGCGGCGAGCCACGAATGGTGGAACGCTTGCTCAAGGCGCTAGATCTAGAAGTGCTTCCCTGGGACGAGGAGTTGTCTTGGGCGAGCCGTGACTTCTGCCCTCTCGCCTGGACCCACGGCATCTCCTTCGCCGATCGGTCGTGCTTGACGCTTGCACGCCACCTGGATCT
>Ga0210405_10003914_pt1 | contig 14253 bp, 12 predicted proteins | sample IncBWH11MmetaG_FD_155492 | JGI IMG/M metagenome (GOLD analysis project Ga0210405, IMG submission 155492) | Forest soil microbial communities from Barre Woods Harvard Forest LTER site, Petersham, Massachusetts, United States - Inc-BW-H-11-M | ecosystem: Environmental > Terrestrial > Soil >... | reverse complement strand
TGAGTTTAAGCGTGGTCCGGTTTTTACCAATGTGCTGCTGGCGGACGAGATCAACCGGACGACGCCGAAGACGCAATCTGCGTTGCTGGAGGCGATGAACGAGGGGCAGGTCACCGTGGACGCGCATTCCTATGAGTTGCCGCAGCCGTTTCTGGTGATCGCTACGCAGAATCCGGTCGAGCATCATGGAACGTATCCTCTTCCGGAGTCGCAGCTCGATCGATTTTTGATGCGGGTGAGGATGGGATATCCGGAGGCGGCGGCGGAGCGCGAAATTTTGCGGTCGGAGGCGGGCGCGGGAGTGTTGCAGGATTTGCGGCCGGTTCTTACTGGAGCCGATGTACTGGAGATGCAAGACGCTGTAAAGCACATTCGCGTGGACGAATCGCTGGTGACTTACGCGCTGGAGATTGTGCGGCGGACGCGGGAGTCGGACTATTTATCGTTAGGAGTTTCACCGCGTGGTGCGCAGGCGCTCTATCGCGCTGCGCAAGCCATGGCGTTCCTGGATGGGCGCGGCTTCTGCACTCCGGAAGATTTCAAGCCGCTGGCCGTCCCGGTGTTTGCCCATCGCGTGGTGGTCAACGGCGGGTACGCCTCGACCCTGAAAAAATCGGAGCAGGCGGATCAAGTGCTGCGCGAGATTGTGGAGAATGTCGCTGTGCCGGTGTAGGAACGAGTACCCAGTACCGAGTACCCAGACCCAGTTTCCAAGCGGTGAAGTCGGGACTAAGGACTGGGTACCGGGTACTAGGTACTGCGTACTCGGCATTCATCGCGGGGATATAATTCTCCGCTATGTCATTCCTGCGTTTTCTCATGCTCCTATCACTCGTCTGCTGGATTGGCGGACTCATCTTTTTCGCATTCGTGGTTGCGCCTACAGCTTTTTCTGTTCTGCCTACGAGTCATCTTGCCGGCAACATGGTGGGCTGCTCTCTGGGTAAGTTGCACTGGATTGGTTTGATCTCTGGCATCGTCTTCCTGGTCAGTTCCCTGCTCTACAGCCGTTTTACCGATGGAACGGCGCATGTATTTGCGGTGCGGCATGTGCTGTTATGCACGATGCTGGCGCTGACACTGATCTCGCAGTTTGGAATTATTCCGCGAATGGATGCGTTGCGGGCGTCGTTGGGTGAGGTACGATCTGTGCCGCTGGATAATCCCGAGCGGGTTCAGTTCGATGCGTTGCATGTGTGGTCGACGCGGGTAGAAGGTGCTGTGCTGTTGTTGGGGTTAGTGGTGGTCTATCTCACGGCGAAGCAATTCGGATTGCGCTAGGATACGCTCATGAGTTCATCACGCGTTGCGATCCCCTATACCATTGCTCCCTGGCTGACCGTTCGCAACGGTGAGCAGGCTCTTCGCTTCTACCGCGATGCGTTCGGCGCGAAGGTGGTCTACCGGCTAGACGATCCCGGTGCCGGAGTGGTCGCGCGGCTCTCCGTGAAGGGCGCGGAGTTCTGGCTGAGCGGCGGAAAGCCTGCTGAGTCGGCCGCGGAGTCCCTCGGGGGTGGTTCGGTCCGAATGATCTTAACGGTGACCGACCCGGATGCGGTTTTCGCGCAGGCGCTGGCGGCGGGTGCCTCAGAGATATTTTCGGTTGGCGAGGAACATGGATGGCGATTGGGACGCCTCGTCGACCCTTTCGGCCTGCATTGGGAGATTGGCCATCCTCTTGGCGTGGAATCTGTGAGCCGAAACCCAAGCTAAGACGTCTTCGGCCCCCTGACACTTGGGCAATATCGACTTCTTCGTTTATTCTGAAGTGTTGTGCGGCAACTGCTGAAGCGCACAGTGCGTGTCCCCAAAAAGCTGTCGAGGGCAGTGGTGAAAACTCCTCTTGAAGCCGCCGGTAGCGCCGGGTGCAAGGGATTCTTCGCTTCGCTCAGAATGACAAGACATGAAAACAGGAATTATCGGCCTGCCTCAGGTAGGCAAGACGTCGTTGTTTCGCATATTGACCAAGGCGCATCTTTCGGATTCAGCTCGCGCCAATCCGCGCGAAGCGCATATTGGCGTAGCCAAGGTTCCCGATGACCGTTTGGATCGGCTGGCTGCGCTTTATAACCCGAAGAAGCTGACGCACACCTCGGTGGAATACGTCGATGTCGGTGCGATTGGGCAGGAAGCGTTGAAAGACAGCGCTTACGCGGCGCATCTCCGCAACGTGGACGCCCTCGCGCATGTGGTGCGGGTGTTTGAAGATCCGTCAGTGCCGCACGCCGGGGAAATCGATCCGCTAAAAGACATCAAGAATGTGGAATTCGATTTGCTGGTCAGCGATCTGGGTCAGATCGAAAAGCGGCTGGAGCGGCTTGAAAAAGATTTGAAGAAAATGAAGACACCGGAACTCGAAAAAGAATTCGAGTTGCTGAAGCGTGCAAAGCTGCAAGTGGAATCCGACAAGCCGTTGCGCGAAATGGAAATGACTTCCGAAGACAAGAAACGAATCAAGGGTTTCATGTTCCTGAGCGAGAAGCCGATTTTCTATGTGCTGAACATCGGTGAGTCGACTGAACTAGGCAAGGAACTCGACGAAGCGGTGAGCAAATATAAGCTGACTGAAATTGCGGCGCGGCAAAATGCAGCGGCCACGGCCATCTGCGGCAAAGTAGAAGCCGAACTCGCCGAGATGAGCGACGCCGACGCGGCCGAATTTCTTTCGAGCTACGGACTCACGGAGAGCGGCCTGGTGCGCCTGATTCGCACCACCTACAAACTGCTCGGATTGATTTCATTTTTTACTGCTGGTGAAGATGAATGCCGCGCCTGGCAGGTTCCCGCCCATTCGCGCGCTCAGGAAGCCGCAGGAGCGATTCATTCCGATCTGGAAAAACATTTCATCCGAGCAGAAACAATTCGCTGGGATCAACTGCTGGAAGCCGGATCAGAAGCCAACGCCCGCGCCAAAGGAACGCTGCGCCTGGAAGGCAAGGATTACATTGTGCAGGATGGGGACGTGATGCATATTCGACACAGTGGATAGTCCCGAGTCTCGAGTCCCAAGTGTGCCCGGCGGTGTGGGAGCAAGGCGACGTGCAGGTTTTTGGGTGTTCTGTTTTAGGAATTGAAATCGAATTTCGGGTTTTAACAGGCCTGCCTCTTTATCCCATAACTTGTAGGCTGAATTGGTGGCCCGACACTACAAAGATTTAATCGCGTGGCAGAAATCGATGGACCTGGTATCCGCGCTTTATGATGCGACTGAATCGTTTCCCAAACGAGAAACATTCAGCCTGACTGATCAAATGCGCCGAGCCGCCGTTTCGGTGCCAAGCAATATCGCCGAGGGACAAGCCCATTACACTGATCGCGAGTTTCGCTATTTTCTTCGCCGCTCGCGCGGCTCACTTGCCGAACTCGAAACCCAGGTCCTTATTGCGCTCCAAAGAAATTACCTTTCCGAATCTCAGGCCGCGGAGCTTCTGAAGCGAACCAACGAAGTAAGTCGCATTCTAAGCGGCCTCATCAGCTCACTCGGACAGCAGGCAAGTTGACGGCATTCCTCCGGAATCGATACCTTTACTCGGGACTCGCGACTCAGGACTCAAAACTCAATGCATCCAATTGCCACGAGTGTACTGCTCGGCCTCACCGCTGCTGCCGCTAACGTGTTCGGCGGTGCGATTATCGTTCAGCGCAACTGGGAGCGGCGCTATCTCCGCTACTTCGTCGCGCTGGGTGCGGGCTTCATGCTAGCCACAGCTTTGGTCGAGATGGTTCCGGAAAGTCTGGGGCTGCGCGGCAAGTCGGCTGCGTATTTGATTCTGCTCGGCTACCTCATCATCCACTTCTTCGAACACACGGTCACGCCGCACTTTCATTTTGGCGAAGAGACCCACCAGGATGAGTTCATGCATTCGCATAAGGGATACTCGGTGCTGTTGGGATTGGTCATTCATACATTTTTTGACGGCATTGCGATCGCATCGGGGTTTCTGGTTTCGAATGTCTTGGGATGGATCATTTTCTTCGCCATTTTCCTCCACAAAATTCCTGAAGGGTTCACCGTGAGTTCGGTCATGCTGGCCAGTGGACGAAGCCGGGGCACGGCTTGGGGAGCGTCAGTGATTTTGGGAGGCGCCACGCTGGCGGGCGTTCTCACCATGGCGCTGTTCCGGCAACATGTGGATGCGGGGTTGCCGTTAGCGGCCGGGGTCACAATTTATGTTGCTGCTTCAGATCTGGTGCCGGAAGTGAATAAGGAGCCGGGAGCTAAGATGGCCCTGCTGGTTTTTGTTGGAGCGGGCGTGGTGTTTTTGTTGGATGCTTTGTTTCACTGAACTCACATTTCGTCACGCGAAAAACAAAAGCCCCCGTCTCCGGAGGCCGATTCAATTAATTCCTGCTAGTTCACCGTGATACTCACAGGTAGCGACGGAATTCCGTTGGCTACCACTACGAGCGTGCTCGCTCCTGTTTCCATTCCGGCGGGAACATCGAAGTTGGTGAAGACTGCTTTGGTTCCAGTGGCTACATCCATGGTGCTGTGATCATGCGTCTTGGCGTAGAACACATGGCCGGTGCCGTTGTTGGTGATCCGTACCAGTGGATAGTTGGTAGCGGTCTGATACTCGTCGCCAAAGGCGGCGGCTTGCGATAAACCGTTGAATTGCGTTCCAGTAATTTTGTAAGTGGAGCCGCGGACCACGGTCGTTGGGACGCTGTGAATCGCCGGAGCCCAGGCGGGTTGATAGGTGCCGGAAGCAGTGTAGACCTCCGAGCCGCCGACCAATACTTGGCCGGTCGGCAGAACCATCAAGCAGCCGGGGATGGCGACGCCGGGCGTCAGAGTTGTGCCGTCGAATACGTATGAAGTTCCTGTGTCGCCTTCAACCAGGACATTGCCGTTGGTGAGAAGAACAGCAAAGGAATCGCCAGCGTTGTCGCCGTTGGGAAAATCGGGGCCGACGGACCAACCTGCGGTTGGGGAGTAGATTGCGGTATGGCCAGGACCGCTACCGTTGTTGGAATAAGAACCGGTAGCGAAAACCGTGCCGTCGGGACGCAGGATCGCGGGACCGACTTCTCCAGGCGGGTAGTAGCACAGCGAACCGTTCGGGCCGTAGTTGATGCAGCCGAAAGGGGACGGCGAATGCAGATCGACGATGGTGCTGCCTGCCGATGCCCACGCGCCAGCAGACGGCGTGTAGATTTCCGAGTTCGGAGCGTCCTTCACGTCGAAGGTGAGGATGGTTCCGTTCGGCAGGAGCGTCCAGCCCTCTTCCGCATCGAAATCGGCCTTGCCCGCAGAACTTACCGACTTCCAGGTGAGGGTTTTCGGATCGAGGGCCGCCATCGATTTAGTAAGTTTATTTCCGACAAGAAACTTGCCACCGGGCAGAACCACGGCGGGCGAATCTCCAATGTAGCCCCAGGATTTCGGAGGCGTCACCGATGTCCACACGTTGGTGGAAGGATCGTAGATTGCACCTTGGTTGGTGAGGGCGAAGTTGCCATTGTTGTATTCACCGCCCTCGATCACGAGACGTCCATCGGCCAGCACGGCGGAGGCGAAAGCATCGGGAACGTATCCGGCGGGTAAGCTGGCTAGTTGCTTCCATGTTCCATTGACATAGCTTCCGGTGATGTCGGGCGTGAGCTTCCACCAGTCGGAGTCGTTGCCCCCTTGAGCGATCACGGTACCGTCGGTCATTTGAAAAGTTAAGATGGCGCCATCCGGTGGCTGGTGCTTGAGCTGTTTCAGGGTTTGTGAGAGCGAGGCAGAAACGATGGCAAGAACAAGTGCGGTCAACAAAAGAATTTTCCTTGGCAAAAAGCACCCCAGTTGGTTTTAATGAATTGGAACGACGAAGAACTTTGCGCTCACGGCTAGTCGGGTAGATTACTACAGTTGCAGATGAGAAATCGCTTGGTGCGGAAAGTTTGACAAACTATTCACAAATTTTTCGCCGTTCGTTTTTGATTGGAGAGACTTTACTCTCCAGCGCGGACAAGGCGCTGAATCGCTGCGATAACTTCGGACGGTTGCGCGGCCCTGAAGGCCGGTCTTCCACAAAGTTCATCGGTCGGCAACTTCCTAATCGTTCTCACTTCTCAGTCCACAGTGTGTTTGGCGGTATAGCCATCGCGGGAGACGACTTCGATTTTCTGATCTTTGCCCTTCTGGTCTTTCACCTTGATCGGGCCGCCGTCGGGCGCTACGACTTGAACCTTTAGTTTTCGGTAGGTACCGTCGAGCTTCGTATTGGTGGGGTGATACGAGAGTGAATATTGATTGCGTATGTCGTTGGAGATGTCCTGGAAGTCTTCCGGGTACTCGCCCTGGAAGCGCGGGAAGTAGGCACGTCCACCAGTCATGGCGGCAAAGGTGCGCATTTCGTTGTCGGCCTGCAGGTAATCCAGTTCGCTGGCGTGAATGCCCATACCGCGATTTCCAGCATTGCCCATGATCCGGAGAATCTGCCCCACGCTGATGGGAAAGATGGTTACATCCTTGGTGTCCCTGATCTTCTTGGTGATCTTATCCAGCGTAAGTTTGCTGAAGCTGTCGAATCCGGTGGTGATAAGGATGATGTACTTCTTCCCTTCCACCCGGTCAAGGCGATCCAGCGTGTCATACAAAGCGTCAAACAAATTAGTCTCCGCGAATCCTGGAATTCGTAACTGATTCAAGGCGCCATAGACCGCCTTTTTGTCCTGAGTGAAATCCGCAAGGATGTGGGGTTGCATGTCGTAATAGGTAACAGCAATCCAGTCGTCTTTCCTGAGTGTATTGGCGAAGGCATAGGAAGCCTGTAGCGCCTCCAACATGAACGAATACCTGGTGGAGGCGAATTCCACAAGAAGCACCGCGGTGATGGGTGCTGGCGTTACGTTGAAGTTGGTGATCTGTTGGGGCTCTCCGTCTTCAAAGATGCGGAAATTGTCCTTCTTCAGGCCGGGAACAAACTGGCCGCTTTTTGTAGTGACCAGCACATCGACGTTCACCAGTGGGACGTTCAGCTTGATCGAGTAATCGGGCATTCCCTCGACAGGCCTGGCTGTGGGCGGAGGCGGCGGGGGCGGAGCTTCATCTGGATTCTTCTTCGGAATGGTGTAAGGGCCAATGCTGCCGCTGGGTCCGCCAGCATCGGGCGGAACCTCCTGCTTGGGCTTGCCGCTGTCACCATTCTGCGGCTGAGTTTGGGACTGGTCGCCTTGCGTCTGAGCATAAGCGGGCGCAGGGGAGACAGCGGAAAGCAATATTAGGGCAACTGCCGTCGCCAGCATCATCTGCATAAGATTCTGTAGCCACGGGCATCGATTTATGACCAACCACCCTCTAAACATAGGAAAACTCCGGGCGTAGAGGCTCTATGGGAGAGAAATTCCCTGTGCTAGTATAGACGCAGGGATACGCGATTGGGATGTTTTGCCCGGCTCCCGGTTTCTCCCCTCCTGGCAACAACTACAATCTAGCGGAGTCTAATCACATCGCGGGGCGCAAGCGGCCCTGTTAGGCGTAGTTCATGAAAAAATCAGTTGTCGGGACCTTCTTTCTTCTTGCCTCCCTGTCTTTTCCCTGCCTGGCGTCTGCGCAAACCTCCGCTTCAGCTCAGACAGCAACCCAAGATCCGCCAATCATCCCCGTGAGCCAGATTCACACCGGCATGCGCGGCGTGGCTTACACCGTATTTGAGGGAGTGAAGCCGGAAGCCATGGAGGTGGAAGTGCTCGGCGTACTGCACAACGTGAATGGGCCGAAGGGCAACATTATTCTGGTGAGGTTGCACGGGCAGAAGGTGGAGTATACGGGTGTGGTCGCCGGCATGAGCGGAAGCCCGGTTTATCTGGATGGAAAACTTGCGGGAGCGCTCTCCTTCCGCATCGGAGAATTTTCCAAAGAGCCGATTGCCGGGGTTACGCCGATCGCCGACATGTTGGAAATCAACGCGCTCGATCGTTCGCCGGCTGAGGAGACTTCGTCTGCCAAGCCCGCTCTAAACATGGTCGCGGGCAAGAGCGCCGCACCAGGAGAAACTTCTGCGTTGTCGGCTTTAGAGAAAGATTCCGCGGCAAGGGATTTTTCGAATTACCTGAAGCCGATTGAAACGCCGCTTGTGTTCAACGGATTCTCCGAGCAGGCGATTCAACTTTTCGCCGGACAGTTGGGCGCGGCCGGAGTTATCCCGGTTATGGGCGCGGGATCGGTTAGCAACGACAAACAGCCCGAACCACTCGTCGGCGGCTCGGCCGTCAGTGCGATTCTGGTACGTGGCGATATGGACATCGAGGCCACCTGCACGGTCACCTATGTCGACCCGCAGCGGCTGCTGGCGTGCGGACATCCCTTGCTGCAGTTCGGGTCCGTCGATCTGCCCATGAACAAGGCCGAGATTCTGGCCACGCTGCCTTCGCCGCTGAACGCTTTCAAGATCGTCAACACGACTGAGCCTGTGGGAACCTTCGTCCAGGATCGCCATACCGGCATCATGGGCATCTTCAATCGGCAGCCGGAAATGATTCCGGTCACGTTAAGCATTCACAGCAACACGGGCGTGAAACAGTTCCATTACGAAGTGCTGAACAATCCGCGGCTCACGCCGGTGGCGCTGATGGTGACGGTGTTCAACGCGCTGCATGGAGTGAATGAGTTCGGGGAAGAGATCACTTACCGGTTGGCGGGAAGCATCGGGGTGAAAGGTTTTCCTGATGTGACGATGAAGAACATGTTCGCTCCGGGCGAGAGCGCGCAACCCGCGGCGATGCAAGCGGCCATGTCGCTGGGCGAACGTTTCGGGCGCATTTACGACAATCCTTATAACGCTCCTGCGATTGCAGGCGTGAACCTGGATTTCGACCTGGTCCGCGAACGCCGCTGGGCACGGCTAGAGAGCGCCCGCACGGACGTTACGGAAGCTCGTCCTGGCGATGAGGTTATCCTCGAGACCGTGCTCGCTCCGTACCGCGGCGAACGTATCGTGCAGCAGATTCCAGTAAAGATTCCCACCTCTGCCAGCAAGGGAACGCTGCGCATCCTGGTGAGCGACGGTGACACTCTCGACCGTATCGGTCACGGCAACCCGGCGTTCGGCCGCAAGCTCGATCTTGCCTCGACCATCGCGGTGCTCAACAAAGAGCATTCGAACAATCGCGTTTACGTCTCGCTGCTCGAAGCCGACCCCGAAGCTCGCGTCGCCGATAAGGTAATGCCGACACTCCCCATCTCGATCATGAATGTGATGGATGGAATGCGTGGGAATCAGGAAATGGTAGTCAGTGGCGAATCGAGCGTGGATGAAACGGCGACGGCCCCGCTGGACTATGTCGTGTCAGGTGTGCAACTCCTCACGATCACGGTGAAATGAAAGTAAAGGTTGTGTGGCGCGGGCACTCTTGCCCGCGAAATCTAACCACGAGCACATTTGCAAGCACAGGTCAAAGCTCGCCGACCTTAACCCAAAGCCATTCGTACGCTTCTGGTTTATTCACCAGCCCGCGTCTCACCGGGTTTTGCCGAATATAGTCAATTGTTTCTCGCAGACTTTCGTTTCCCCGCAGCACATGATCGAAGGATTCATCCTGCCAAACCGGCCCGCTCCGTCCGGCTAGCTTATTGATGCTACGCGCAGATGAGCCCTTAATAGCCCGAAAAATTTCTGGTAAAGCAAAAGTCCAACCGTCAGTATCCCGCAAAGCTGTGAAAAGCAAGTGGACATGGTCCGGCATGATAACCGCCGCATGCAGAGCGATGGTCTTACCATTGTCATGAAAACAATGTCGAAGAACCAGCGTTCGTGCTTCGCGGGAGAGTACAAAGTTGGAAGATGTTCGAAACGTGACAAACAACGGGCGTTCATCCCCCTGGTAGTGAGGCAGACGGCGCCGGTATTCGTAGCGACGGAAGTTCGCGGTCAACATGAGGGACGCCCTCGCACACGATGGTATATTTCATTGGAGCGGTCAGTGCTGCGCACGTAGAATTTCTCGCTGTGGAAGTACCGGATTGGAACTTTGGTTTCGTGCTTGTGGTTAGATTTCGCGGGCAGGAGTGCCCGCGCCACACAATCAAACCCGACACCACAATCGACACAACAGCAGACCAGCTTTATCCATGTGGCGGAAACCATCGGTTTGCAAAGCCGCGAGAATCATCAGCGTAGCGTTATAGCCCACGTGGGCAAGAAAGCTAGAGGCCACCGATTTGGTTCTTGCCCGCACCGCGGTAAGAACGACTCCTACCAGAAAAATGATCAGGACCGCGCCCCACGCGTAGCCGTACTGCACAGCATGGATCAAGCCGAAGGGCAGCGCGGTAAGAAGGATTCCCCAGACTACTCCCAGCCTCCGCGCCACTACCGGATAGAGAAATCCACGAAAGAAGAGTTCTTCCATCAGCGGGCCGAGAGTAACCGCGAAGGCCACAGTCAGATAGGCGTCGGAAGGCCGGGCGAAGAATTGGTCGAAAGGCGTCTCCTTCGGCATGGGAAGAAAACGGCCAAGAACGTCGAGGCCCAGCATGAGGACTCCGAGGCCGAGGAGACCGAATCCCGCCATGCCCGGCCAATTCCAGCGAATCGCGGGCCAGAAGCGCGCGCGATATTTCCCCTCGACCAGCAGGATCATATAAACCGCGACCGCAAGATAGGTCAGCAACTCAGAGAGCAAAGCGAGCGAGGGCTTCTGCGCGACGTCCACCCAGCTTGCGTGAGGAAAAGCATAGTGGCGCGCCGCGAGCACGATCAGGAGCTGCAAAATAAAAAGCGTGGCGAGGGTGAGTGCTGCAATCTGCAGCACGTCCCATCCGCTCCAGACAGGGTTCTCGTTGGCTTTGGGAGCAGAGGATACGGGTGCGAGAGGTGCCGGAAATGAGTCGATGATCAAAGGCAGTGATGGCTTAGGCTCGCTGTCCAGGGGCTGGGGATCGAATAACGGATTGTTGGGTGTCGACAAAAATTCCTCGCAGTTGAAGCCTAACTCAATATTAGACGCACGGCGAGGATGAAAGCCTGTCTTCTCAACAAACTGTCTTCTCGACCCTGAAGGAGCAAATCCTAGGCTGCGCCTCCCGCTCCTGCGAAGTATCGCTAGCGGGCGGCCAGAGTGGCAAGGGGCCTGATGGCTTTGAGCTCCTTGGAATATTTCCGCCGAACCTGATGAACTGCAAAGGCATCCTGCAAGTTCAGCCAGAACTGTTCGGTGGTGCCGAAATACTTTGCTAAGCGAGCCGCCATTTCGGGGGTAATTCCCCGCTTCTCGCGAACGATGTCGTTGACGGTGGGAGGAGAAACATGTAGCTCTACCGCCAGCCGGTACGCAGAAATTCCCATCGGCTCCAGAAACTCCTCCCGAAGAATTTCTCCCGGATGCACCGCCCAACCCGCCGGACCTTCATTCTTGATACTCATATTTGCGTTCCCATTCACTCTACTGCACGGTTGAAGAATCAGTGGTAATCCGTGATCTCTACCTCGTAGGCATCGCCGTTTCTCCAGACGAAACACACCCGGAATTGATCGTTGATCCGAATGCTGTGCTGACCTTCCCGGTCGCGACGCAATGCCTCCAGCTTATTGCCGGGAGGAATTCGCAAATCTTCCAATCTCCCAGCTGAGTGGAGCATGGCTAGCTTCTTCTTCGCAGCGCTCCGCAGATTCGGTGGAGGCATTCCCTGGCTCTTGCCTGTGTCCCAGAATTCCTTCGTGCCTTTGTCCGCGAAGGTTTTGATCACTTCTGCTAGTTTAACGAGTGTCGTTAATAACGTCAAGCATTAACGCGAAGTAGCGCCTGGTTTGCGGCAGCCATTGGGCGGGTCCAACGCTCTCGCGCTATGAATTCATCGCCTGCTACCGATAACTTCTGAGCTCATTGCAACGGTCTATGATCGTGTCCACGACTGCCTGAAGGTCGTTGTAGACTTCCTGATTAGAGAAACGCATCAGCTCAATCCCCGCCTCCCGCATGATCCCCTCCCGTTCTTCGTCGTCCCAGCGCTGTAACTCGTCGTCATGTTGGCTTCCGTCTATCTCGATATCCAGGCGCACGCGCGGAATCCAGATATCCGCGTAGTAGAGGCGGACGGGATTGCCGATTTTAATGGGTTCCTCCAGGCGGCTCTCGTACCCTTCCTTCAACAGCACGTCATGAACACTTCTGGCATATTTCGTCGGAATCGGTCGCTCGAGCACGGCGTCAGCTTCTCATAGAAACGCGGGAACCGTATTGGGGGCATTGACCCTAGCCGGTAGCTGTTCTTCGTCCATTCCCAAAGTATCCCGCCAGCGCCTGCCCCGTATACGATTTCTTCACCCTAGCCACCTGCTCCGGCGTGCCTTGGGCTACGATGCGGCCGCCTTCTTCGCCGCCTTCGGGGCCGAGGTCGATGACCCAATCGGCGTTGCGGATCACGTCCAGATTGTGCTCGATGATGATGATGGAATTGCCCAGGTCGGTCAACCGATGCAGCACGTCGAGGAGCTTTTTTACATCGTCAAAGTGCAGGCCGGTGGTGGGCTCGTCGAGAAGATAAAGAGTCTTGCCGGTCTGCCGCTTGCTCAATTCACGGGCCAGCTTGATGCGCTGCGCTTCGCCGCCGGAAAGCGTGACCGCAGATTGACCGAGATGAATGTATCCCAGGCCAACGTCGACCAGGGTTTGCAACTTTTGTTTTACCTGCGGAATGTTTTCGAGAATGGGCAGCGCGTCGGAAACCGGCATCTCGAGCAGGTCTGCGATGGAGTTGCCGTTGTACTTTACGGCCAGCGTTTCACGGTTGTAGCGGCGGCCGCCGCAGACCTCGCAGAGCACGTAAACGTCGGGCAAGAAATTCATCTCGATGCGGCGCTGGCCTTCTCCTTGACAGGCTTCGCAACGCCCGCCGGGGACGTTGAACGAGAAGCGTCCCGGTTTATAGCCACGCTCGCGCGCCTCCGGCAGCATGGCATAGATATCGCGAATCGCCGTGAACACTCCGGTATAGGTTGCGGGGTTCGAGCGCGGCGTGCGCCCGATCGGCGACTGATCAATGCGGATGACCTTGTCGACGTTCTCCGCGCCCATGATCGCTTTGTGCTCGCCAGACTTTTCCCGCGAGCGGTAGAGCTGGCGCGCCAACGCACGATAAAGAATGTCATTGACCAGCGTGGATTTGCCCGAGCCGGAGACTCCGGTCACGACCGTCATCACTCCGAGCGGAAAAGTTACATCGAGATTCTTGAGATTATTTTCTTTCGCCCCGAGAATGCTTAGCGCCGCGCCGTTTTTCTGACGGCGCTCGGGACGCATCTCGATGCGAACCTTGCCGGAGATATATGCGCCAGTAAGCGAGTTCGGCTCGCGCATGATTTCGGCAGGCGTGCCATGAGCGACGAGGCCGCCACCGTGGCGGCCGGCACCAGGTCCGAGGTCAACGACATAATCGGCGCGGCGAATGGTTTCTTCATCATGCTCAACCACGAGGACGGTATTGCCGAGATCACGTAGATTCTCCAGCGCCGTGAGCAGGCGGCCGTTGTCGCGATGATGCAAGCCGATCGAAGGCTCATCTAGCACGTAGAGCACGCCGCGCAACCTTGAGCCGATCTGGGTTGCAAGACGAATTCGCTGGCCTTCGCCGCCGGAGAGTGTAGCTGCCGAGCGGTCGAGCGAAATGTAATTCAGTCCCACGGCATTGAGAAATTGCAGGCGCTCTTTCACTTCATGCATCACGCGTCCCGCGATTTTCTCTTCGCGGCCGACGAGCTTGATACTCTGCGCCACTTCAAACGCCCGGGAAAGCGGCAACGCGGTGAATTCGCCGATCGACATGCCGTTCACTTTCACCGCAAGGCTCTCCGGCCGCAAGCGCTTGCCATGGCATGCCGGACATTCTGTCGCCGACATGTGATCTATGAGCCAATCGCGGTAGCCTTCCGAAGTGGACTCTTCGAGATTTTGTTTGAGGTACCCGAAGATCCCGCGGAAACCCGTCTTTCCGCGTCCCGATTCGCCGTTCAAGAGAAGGTCTTGAATCTTCTCGGGAAATTTTTCAAAGGGAATATTCAGATCGATGCCGTGCGCCGCTGCGACAATTTGCAGGCTGTGGATGAGCCCTTGCGAAGCTGAACCCGGCCCAAGGCCGCCATCGAGCAGCGGTTTCGACCAGTCGGTAATTACTTTCGCCGGATCGAAATCGTAACGGCTGCCCAAGCCGTGACACTCGGGACAAGCTCCATACAAGCTGTTGAAGGAGAACGAGCGAGGCTCGAGTTGCGGCACGTTGATGCCGCAATCCGGGCAGGCGAGTTTTTCGGAATAAAGATGCTCTTC
>Ga0210405_10003912_pt1 | contig 14257 bp, 14 predicted proteins | sample IncBWH11MmetaG_FD_155492 | JGI IMG/M metagenome (GOLD analysis project Ga0210405, IMG submission 155492) | Forest soil microbial communities from Barre Woods Harvard Forest LTER site, Petersham, Massachusetts, United States - Inc-BW-H-11-M | ecosystem: Environmental > Terrestrial > Soil >... | reverse complement strand
GAATTATTGCAATACTTCTACGATCGGCGCGCCTGGCTGGTGGAAGCCGATGAGATTCCGCCCAAGCTGTCGCCTTATGAATGATCACGGAGCTGATCCGAAGGTGAACTCGCGTATGAACGGTGGAGGGTGTGGCGATCAGGTTCGGGTACTTCCGGGAACTCTTGACGGTATCGAAGATGATCTCCAGGTCTCGCGTGATTGCAATTCCTACTAACGCAGACTGAGGCGTGTTGGAGCCAGCGACGGTGGCTAGCACACCCAATTTGAATGACGCGATGAAGTGATAGAGGTCGGCTTCGGTCATCCCGCCCATCTTAACCCTGATAGAATTGCATCTTCCATGCAATCCGATTTCGGCGGGTGGAGCCGCGTTTACAGCGGTGTCGCCCTCACATCGCTGGCGACTCTGCTGTTCGAGCTCTCGCTCACCCGCATCTTCTCGGTCGTCTTCTATTACCACTTTGCCTTCCTCGCGATTTCCATCGCATTGTTCGGCCTCGGCGCGGGCGGCGTGTTTTCCTATGCGCTGCCCGCTTCGAAGGACGGCCCTTTCGCTAAGCTGGCCTGGCTGAGCGCGCTGAACAGCCTGCTGGTCTGCCTGGCCCTCGCCGTGGTGCTGCTGCAAAAATCGGGAGCCGGCAATTGGAGCCTGGCGCTAGTCTACTTCACCACCGCGCTGCCGTTTGGCGGAGCAGGCGTCATTCTATCGTCGGCGATCTCGGAAACCATCGAGCGTGTGGATCGCGTGTACTTCTGCGATCTGCTGGGCGCGGCCGGAGGCTGCCTGCTGCTGGTGCCATTTCTGAACTACTTCGGTGGACCGGGGACTATCCTTGCAGCCGCGGCGCTGTTCGCAGCGGCGGGAGCGGTCTGGCAGGGCGCAGACCGATCGATGGCGCGGCGCCTGAACATCGCTTGGGCAGCGGCGCTGCTCGCCTGTCTCATCTTCAATGCCAGCCATCATTTCATCGATGTCCGCTATGCCAAGGGCATGCAGTTGAAGAACGAAATCTTCGTCCAGTGGAACAGCTTCTCCCGAATCGCGGTGACGCGGGAGGGTTCCGAAGGAGGCATGATCGTGATCGACGCCGATGCTGCGACAGGCATCGCCGCTCTCGACCTCGACAAGTTCTCCAAAGCCGATCAGAAGAAGATTTCAGCGCGCGATGGTCCGGGACTGGCGTACGTGCTGCGCCCCGGCGCAAAGACTTTGGTCATCGGACCCGGCGGTGGCTGGGATGTGCTGCGGTCGCTGGCGTCAGGCAGCCGGGACATCACTGGCGTGGAGATCAATCCGATTATCGCCACCACCATCATGCGCGAAAGATTTCCGAACCTGAGTTACAACCTGTACCAGCGGCCCGAAGTGCATATCGTAGTGGAGGACGGCCGCAGCTTCGTGCGCCGCAGCAAAACGAAATACGACGTAATCCAAGCGACGCTGGTGGACACCTGGGCCGCCACCGCGGCCGGCGCTTTCGCCCTTTCCGAAAACAATCTCTACACCACCGACGCTTTCCGCGACTATCTTCAGCATTTGAACCCGGAAGGCATTCTCTCCTTCTCGCGCTGGGGTTTCGAGCCGCCGCGCGAATCGCTGCGGCTGGTCTCGCTGGTGATCGAGGCTCTGCTCCAAATGGGCGAAGCGCGGCCGTGGCAGCACGTAATCGTCGCGCGCGAAGGGGACACGGTGGTTGGCGCGCTCGATACAATCATTGTCGGGCGGCAGCCTTTTCTGCGGGAGGACATCTCCACAGCGGAAACCGCCATGACAGATGCGGATATGATCATCACCTACCTACCCGATAGAAAAATCCGCAACGATTTCACTCGCCTGCTCCGCAGCCCCGACCCGGAGCAATTCCAAGCCGACTATCCCTTCGACATTTCACCCGTCGACGATAATCGCCCATTTTTCTTCTACACCGTCCAGCCACGCGACATATGGGATTATTTGGCGAACGCATCGACAGTCCAGATGGATTACAAGATCAATCGCGCCGTGCCGCTGTTGTTCGGCATGATGGCCGTCAGCCTGCTCGCGACAGCTATCATCCTGGTGCTGCCACCTATGCTGCTAGGCGCACGCTTGCCCAGCCGGAAAGGCGTCCGTACTTTCCTGCTGTACTTCCTGCTGATCGGCGCTGGCTACATCCTGGTGGAGGTGGCGTTGATTCAAAAATTCGTCCTGTTCCTCGGCCATCCGACTTACGCACTAACCGTTGTGATCTTCTCGATGCTGGTTTCGAGCGGAGTGGGAAGCTATTGGAGCCGCCGCGCGATTGGAGGCGATCGCGTGCGCTGGATGAAAATGCTGGGATTGATCGCCCTGCTGGTAGCCGCACTGGCAGTAGTAGTCTCGTTTACATTGTCAGGCGCCGTAGGTCTGCCATTGTGGCTGAAGGTGTTGATCACGGTCCTGCTAATCGCGCCCGCGGGATTTGCGATGGGTATGGCCTTCCCCACCGGGCTCGATCAGCTTGAGATCTGGCACAAACCATCGGTGCGCTGGGCCTGGTCGATCAACGCAGCTTCGAGCGTCCTGGGATCGGTAGGCGCGCTGGTATCCGCCATCTACACAGGGTTGTTCCAGACTATGTTGCTGGGCAGCCTGTTTTATGCTGGCGCGCTGCTGGTGGTGGCAGCCCGGCATCGAGAATGAACCTCATTTATCTGCACGGTTTCGCGTCCGGTCCGCAGTCGAGCAAGGCGCAATTCTTCCGCCGCCGCTTCGAGGCGCTTGGCATTGCGATGCAAGTCCCAGATCTGAGCGAAGGCAATTTCGAGAGGCTGACGATCAGCGGCCAATTGCGTGTGATCGAGCGGATCGCCGGTGGCGACGATGTGCGGCTAATGGGCTCCAGTATGGGCGGTTATCTGGGCGCCCTGTATGCGGCCCGGCACCCGGAGGTGACGAAGCTGGTTCTGCTTGCGCCTGCGTTCGGATTCGCGCGCCGATGGCCGCTGATGCTGGGAGAAGAGAAGGTCGCGGCGTGGCGGCGCACCGGCTGGCTGCCGGTTTACCACTACGGGGACAAGATGGAGCGGCGTGTCGGCTATGAGTTGCTCGAAGACGCACGGCTTTATGAGGATTATCCGGACATATCGCAGCCGGCGCTTGTATTCCACGGGCGGCAGGATGATGTGGTCCCTGTCGAATACTCCGAGGAGTTCGCGGCGCGCCATCCGCGGGTGACGTTGCGGGTGATGGAATCGGGGCATGAGTTGATTAATGTGCTGGAGGAGATGTGGGCTGGGATTGCTGTGTACATTGGAAAACCGCCATCGGATCGCCCAGCCCGTTGACTACATATTGGATGGCTGATCGTAATGCTTCCGCAGTTGGCAACTGGCGCGTACTTCCTCCGCGCGCCCATCGCTTGCGGTCAGCCGTTTCATAGCCGGGCCGATTGAGTGCTCGGCTGGAATAACTTTTGAAGTCAGAGATTGCACGGTCAGGATCGGACAGACTACTAACTATGACGTGTACGTGAGTCGTTCGAACATGGCTTGCCACCAAATCCCAACCTCGACATTGACAGACTTCGCAGATAGCGTCCAGGACGATGCGGGCCCTTGGCACGTCCAATCGATAGGGTTCCTGCGGCATGATTTTCCGGGCGTAGTGGGCAAGACCCGGACTTGGGTTCTGGTAACCGCCGCGGTGGTTGACGCGCGCCCTATCGTACCAACCACGCTCATCGCCCGGAATGCGGGTTCCGTAGCAGTTGAAAGTCAGGAGATACGTCATCCACCATTAATCGTGCGCGGTGGATGGAAAATTCTCGCGAAAAATAGCGAATATCACACAGCCCAAGCGTCAGCGCGGGGGCATTGGCGGTCGGCTGCTAAAGCCCCCGCGCTGACGCTTGGGCTGTGGTGTGGATTACGAGTCAAAAAGGTTGCGGGTAAGAGGCATTTCGGTGACGCCGCCAATAGCACTATGCAGCGCAGACTAGTCTGGCTGCGTCATAAGCCCGAATGCCTGGATGCGGTCCGTTCCCACAAACACGACCCCGCGCGCAATGGCTGGTGTGTTGTATTTGCCGCCCACATTAAGCTGCTCCGGCGTGCTCTGCCACAGGATCTCGAACGTGAACGGGTCCAGCGCGTACAAGATTGGACGCGGCGCTGAAGGGTCGACCATGGACTGCGAGCGTAGAACATTTGCCGTCAAGATCCAGAGAATCGCATTACTGGAACCATCACTGGTGATGACGGGCGAGCCTGGGCTCAGCAGCGACAGAGTATTCTCGTATGCATCGACCGCCACGTAAGCAGGCTGATCTCTCGATGCAACGATCTTGATCCGCGCGATACACGGGGGAACGGTCAAGATCGACGTTGCGCTCACTTTACTGGAACCGGTGGCGAACAGATAGCTCGTCCCGTCGGCGGCCTGGAAATAGGCGGGCGTGCTGCGGGACTTCGCATAGTCGGTATTGGACAGCGCATCGGAATAAGGACCGAAGACATTGAGCGGACCGCGGGTACCGAATTGCGGCTGATCGCCGGGCGCCAGCAAAGAGGAGTCGAGCGAAGCATCACTACCGCAGCCTGGCCGCGCGGCGAGGCTGCCGGGCATATTATCGCGGTCCACCAGATAGATGTTGCCTTGCTTTCCGCCGAATGCGATGAGATCGGGTGTGGTTGTTCCGGTCGAACGCAAGCTGGGAATGACCATCACCGAGCCGCCGGACAGGTCTATATCGGCAGCGTCCATCTGGCAATAATTCCAGGGGATATACGTGCCGGTCAACTGCAACGGCAGTCCGGGATTCCAGGCCAGCACGGATTGCCCCCAATAGCCCGGCGTGGTCTCGTTGTTGAGCGTGCCGTTCCCGGTAGTGACGTAGACGCTGCCAGCCGCGTCGATGGCCGCGCCTCCCGATTCCCACATTCCGGCGTTGGCGAAATCGACGCCAGAGGGGCCACCCGCGAACGCGCTGGCCAGAGCCGGTGTGGCCGTATCGACGGCAACCATCCAACCCGCGCCGCCATCACCATAAGCGCCGAAGGGCACATAGAGGAGCGAGCCGTCCGGGCTCAGGTTGAGGGCGCCGCGTTGTGACATCGCGCCGGCATTTTGAAACACCGCGGGTCCGTTCTCATTGATGAGCGCCAGCGTGTCGTCATTGATCTGTAGGGGCCAACCTGGCAGTATGGCGCCGCTGGAGACATCGAGCGCAAAGACCTGCCATCCAAGCTCAACGTCGTCGGATGCGGCGTACAAGCGAGGCGGCGAAGCCTCCAGGTCGATGATCGGAGTACTGAGTATGCCGAGGGGCATGCCTCCGTCCAAAATGCGAACGATTGAAGCGGTCCCCAGGCGCGCGCTCCAAAGAATGGTTCCAGCCGGTACGCCACCGGTGGCGAAAGCGCTCACCGCATAGACGTATCCATTGCTGGTGGCGGCGAAGACGACGCTGAAGGCGCCTGTGTACTTCGCACTGGCGATTGATACGCGATCAGCATAGAGCGGCGAGGCGTACAGATGGGCCGGGTAGCTACTACCATTGATGGTTACTGCGTCGAGCGGCGGCGAATTCCAGAGCGGGCCGAAAGCTCCCCTCGAGACATTGTCCGGAGTCAAGACCGTTTCGTGCGATCTCCAGCCGGTGCGCTGACGGTCCGTGTGAAAGGTTGGACTATCGATAGGACTCTGAGCTGCCGTTACCCCGACGGCTGCAAGCGCCAGGAAACTCCATCGAGTGCGCATCGTCCAAAACATAGCATAGGGGCCATCCGGCTGATGCATAATAGAACACACTATGCGTTTTCTGGCCATACTTTCGCTTGTCTTGCCTCTCGCCGCGCAACACGGACGATACCTCAATGACTCGCAGAATCCCGCGATCGGCAATTCCGCCGCAATCGCCGCAGGGGCAAAGCTCTACGCCACCTCGTGCGCCGCCTGTCACGGACCGGACGGTAGCGGGGGCCGTGGTCCTAACCTGGTGCGTCGTCCGTTGTGGCATCCCTTGAGCGACGACGATATTTTCCGCACGATCCGCAATGGGGTGCCCGGCGCCGACATGCCGCCCACTAAGCTGCCGGACGATCAGACCTGGAACCTGGTCGCGTTCATCCATTCGCTCATTGGACCGGCCAGCGAAAATAAGGTCCCCGGTAATCCCGAAGCCGGCGAGCGGATCTTTCGTGGCAGCAACGCCGGCTGTGCGAATTGCCACGCCATTCGCGGACGAGGAGGCCGCATGGGACCCGACCTGACCGACATCGGCTCGCGCCCCCTTGCTCTAATCAAAGATTCGATTCTCAAGCGTTCGAAAGATCTCTACCTGCTTGGCAATGAGGGCGTCACCGTGCTGCTGAACAACGGTCAGACGATCGAAGGCGTGGCCCGCAATCGGAGCAACTATTCGCTTCAGGTGCTCGATCTCAAAGGCAACCTCCACCTCATATCGATGCGCGACGTCAGAGAACTGACCATTTCGGAGCGGTCGTTGATGCCGGGCGATTATGCTCAGCGGCTTTCCAAACAGGACCTGGAGGACTTGTTAGCCTACCTGGCGCGCCAGAGCGTGCGTCCGCCGGAAACCGCGCCGGAAAAGGAGAAGAACTAATGAGGCGAGCTGGGCTTCTAACATGCTTGGTGTGCGCTTGCGCCGGGGCGCAGGTCCGCTATGAAGATATCCGGAAAGGGCCGGGTGCGGACTGGCTGACTTACGCTGGCAATTATCAGGGCTGGAGGTACAGCCCGCTTACGCAAATCACCGCGGAAAACGCCGGATCGCTCGCGCCGCAGTGGGTCTATCACGTGCCAAACGCCAAAGGGCTGCGGACCTCGCCGATCGTCTACAAAGGCGTGATGTACGTGACCAACTCAAATGCCGTGTATGCCATCGACGCAGCCTCCGGCCGCCTGATCTGGCAATACCTCGATCCGCGGGCGAAGAAGCAGGGTGTCAACCGCGGCGCGGCAATTCTGGGCGACCGCGTGTACTTCACCACAAGCGACAACTATCTGGTGGCGCTAGACCGGCAAACCGGCGGCGTGATTTTCAGCAAGCAATTCGCCGACGCCAACCTCGGCATCACATCCACTTCGGCGCCGCTGATCGCCAGGGACAAGGTGATCGTGGGAAGCGCCGGCGGCGACAGCGGCATGCGCGGCTTTGTGGCTGCGCTGTCGGCTGAAACGGGAGAGGAGATCTGGCGAACTTACACCGTGCCGGCCAAAGGTGAGCCCGGCGCGGAAAGCTGGGGTGAATTCATCGAATGGGGCGGCGGCGGCACGTGGCTATCGGGCACCTTCGACCCGGAATTGAACACGCTCTACTGGACCACCGGCAACCCGTGGCCCGATTTCACTGGGACCCCCAGAAAAGGCGACAACCTCTTCACCTGTTCGCTTCTCGCGCTGGATCTCGATACCGGCAAATGGAAGTGGCACTTTCAGTTCACGCCGCACGACACGCACGATTGGGATGCCCAGAGCTGGCCCGTGCTAATCGACATGGAGTTCCGCGGCAAGATGCGCAAGGTGGTGCTGCATGCCAATCGCAACGGTTTCTTCTACGCTCTCGATCGGACCACCGGAGAGTTTTTGCGCGCCACTAAATTGATCGACAACGTAACCTGGGCGAGCGGAATCGACGACAAGGGCCGTCCGATTTCGCTTCCGGGCAAGGATCCCACGCCCGAGGGCAACTGGGTTTGCCCGAGTGTCAAGGGCGCCACCAACTGGATGGGTCAGACCTATCACCCCGGCACGGGCTTATTGTACGTGATCACGCTCGAGCAGTGTGGCATGTACACCAGCTCATCGAAGAAGCCTGAACCAATGAAGAACTTCGGCGGAGGTGGCGCTACTGAGGAAGGGGGACAGGTGATCCTGCGCGCTATCGATCCGAAGACCGCCAAGCGGGTCTGGGAGTATCCGATGACCGGCTTCGGCCGGATGTGGACCGGTACCGTGTCCACTGCCGGAGGAGTGGTGTTCACCGGCGACGATGACGGGCACCTGGTCGCACTGGATGCCATGACGGGCGAGCACCTGTGGCACTTCAACATGGGAGAACTGCTGACGGCTTCTCCTATCACCTATGAGGCCAACGGAAAGCAATATGTTGCGATCGCTTCCGCCACAGCGGTTTTCTCGTTTGGCCTCTTTGAGCCAGCATCACGGACGCAGTCGACGAAGATCACCATCCGGAAATAGACCTGATGTGATGTAATCTCAACTGGAGGATAAAAGACAACAATGATGAATCTAACACTCGCGCGCAAAGTGATCGCGGCCGCCGAGAAGAAAGCTGCAAAGATCGGTCAGCCGATGAACATTGCGGTAGTGGATGATGGCGGCAATCTGGTAACACATGTTCGGATGGATGGGGCATGGATCGGAAGCATCGATATCTCGATCAATAAAGCCTTCACGTCTCGTGCATTCGATATTGCCACCAAGGACCTCGCCGAGCATTCACAGTCCGGCGGCCAGTTCTTCGGCATTCATGCATCGAATCACGGCCGTATCATGATTTTTGCGGGCGGCATACCCATTCGGAAGGACGGCAAGGTCATCGGCGCAATTGGGGTCAGTGGCGGATCCGGTGAGCAGGACCACTCCGTGGCGGAGGCCGGCGCCGGCGTAGTTTCATGACACGGGTATTTCTTTCATTCGTCCTGACTGGCGCCCTGCTGTTCGGCCAGACTGTCGAGCGGCCACGGATCGAATCCAACGTCTTGTACGGTATGTATTCCGGACTCGCCCTGCTTCTGGACATTTACCACCCCGATAAGCCGAACGGCTACGGCGTTATCTTCATATCGGGAAGCGGCTGGCGCGCGAGCCAGGAGTATGACGCGGAGCCGCTCAAACAGGGCTCACAGGCTCGGTTGTACGGACCCCGGCTAACGGCGGCCGGATACACTGTGTTCTCCATCTCGCATCGGGCGGCGCCACGATTTCACTATCCGGCTCAGGTGGAAGACGCCCAGCGCGCCGTGCGCTTTGTCCGGCACAACGCCGGATTGTTCAAGGTGCACCCGGACCGCATCGGCGCCGTGGGCGGATCCTCCGGCGGCCACCTGGTCGAATCGCTTGGCGTCTTGGATGGCGCCGGAGTCGCCGACGATCCGGATCCTGTCAATCGCGAGAGCGCGAAAGTGCAGTGCGTGGTGGCTCGGGCGGCCCCCAGCGATCTGACGCGAATGGCCGTAATCGAATTCATGGGTATGCGTCTAGCCGACCCCAAAGCCCGAAACACGGTTGAAGGTCGGGCTTACCGGCAAGCTTCACCGATCACTCACGTTTCAGCTAACACGGCGCCAATTCTGCTCATTCACGGCGACGCCGATAGCACCGTGCCATTCGAGCAATCGGAGCTGATGGAGAAAGCACTCCGAGCCGCAAATGTGCCTACTTATCTTCTGCGCATTCCTGGCGGCGATCATGGCCCCACCTTCCCAGGAGCGAAGAATCCGCCCGATTACATGGCTGAGATGTGTAAATGGTTGGACCGGTACCTGAAACAGTAAGAGAGGAATGCGGCGCCGGCCGCACCAATCCTCATATGAAACTCATCTCACTCTCAATAGCTGTTTTGCTCGCCAATGGAACATGCTTTAGCTTGTTCGTTCGGCCGCAGGCCATTCCCGCAGCCAGCGGACACACCTTTGAGTTGGCTAAAGCAACCAAGGGGAGGCCGACCACGAAGAAGCCGCGGAAATCGAGAAAGAAGTCGTCGCAAAACGGGTGACTGCGGCAAAACGTGCTCCAGTCGAGCCATGGATGTCAGTGGGGTCGGCGCAGGCCCGCCAGCAGCGAATTTCAGCGCCGCACTGCGCGCGGTTATACACGCCGCAACCCTTAGCGGTACGACACAGTCCGCCGGCGACATGTTCGTATCGACCCTTCAAGAGCTTTCCAAAGCGGAACTGACGGTGCTGCTCGACATGATCGGTCGGCCGGAATCGCCTCAGCAGGCGCAGCGCCTGGACGATCTGCTTCGCGCTGCCGTCGCGGCTACCGCCGAAGGAGACGGCGACCGGGCAATGGTCCCCTTGACGGAGCTCGCGGTCATGTCTCCTCTGCGGGCCCAGACCCTGGGATCGCTTCCTTCGCTCTCTTCCATCCGCGGCCCGATCGAGCGGCTTGTAAGCCGGCTGAATGCCGCGGCAAAAGTGGAGGCGGAATCGCAGTTGGCGCAGGCGGTGAAGCTGTTGGAATCACCTGGCGCCAAAGAACTGGTGATTCGGGAAATCAGGGCACAGAACCTCATCCTGACCGCGGGCCGTCTTCTCGACGCCGGGGGGTATGCCAACTCTGTCTGGTCGGCGCAGTTGTCCCAATTGGTGATCGATCCTCGTCTTTGGGCGCCTAACCCGGTTCCGCTTCCGCTCAACGTCAAAGATGGCGACGGGCACAGCACTGCTGCGAACGGCGGAATCTTCGCCGCCATCCGTCTCGTCCGCGCCGGTCTTCAACTGAAATCGCGAATCCGCCGACTGTGGTTCCGGGCGCCGCTGCTGGTGCTGCTGCTGGCCTGGTTTGTCGTGGGGCTCGCGGGCGGCGTATTCGCGGCGCTGGTTCGAAACTTCTGGCCTAGCGTGTTGTCGGCCTCTCTGGTTGCGGGCAGCTTTGAATTATGGGCGCTGGGCTTCCTCGTCCTGGTCGCTGTCGGTCTATATGTAAGCGTTCGGAATGTCTGAGCCCACCTGACCGTGCTCTATGGCATCTTAAATGCCCGCGAATGTCGGTGGGGGATACCATGCCTACGAAACGCCTTGAAAAAGAAGAAGAGAATCAGGCCAAGGCCGCCGGGAGCGAGGAAGATTTGGACAACCTTGCAGCAAAGGATGCACCCGAGGAGCGAGTGAAGGCCGGCTCCGAAGAGATGATTGAGGACGACGAGGTCGTTAACGAAGATGAGGATGACCTGGAAGACCTCGAAGACGAAGAAGAGGAAGCAGCAGAAGACGCAGAAACCTCAAGACTTTAAGCTACTGTGATCTCGTGCTTAGGCCCTTTCGTGGCTTCGCCATCCGTCCTCCCTGAACCGATACTCTCGCTACTTGGCAGCCACCCCGCCAAAATGCCAATCAGCGGCAAAAAGGAGCAGACGCGGTACACAAAGTTGATGTCCGTCAGATCGGCCAGTTTGCCCAGAACCGCAGCCCCAACCCCGCCCATGCCAAAGGCGAACCCAAAGAACAGCCCGGAAATCATTCCCACTTTTCCCGGAACCAGGTCCTGAGCATAGACCAGAATCGCCGAGAAAGCCGACGCCAGAATAACGCCGATGACCACGCTAAGGACGCCGGTCCAGAATAGATTGGCGTACGGCAAAAGCAAAGTGAACGGCACAACGCCAAGAATCGAGCCCCAGATAACGTATTTTCGCCCGATGCGATCCCCAATCGGTCCGCCAATAATGGTTCCAGCGGCGACTGCGCCCAGGAAAATAAACAGATGGATCTGCGCGTTTTGTACCGAGATATGGAATCTCCCGATCAAATAAAACGTGTAGTAACTCGTTAAGCTCGCCAGATAAAAGTACTTCGAAAATATGAGAGCGAGCAAAATTGCAATGGCAGTTGCGACCCGTGCCCTGGAGAGAGCCGCGTGATGCTCTGTATTGGCGGTCCGGGTCTTCCCCTGAATGGGTCCGACTTTTTTATACCAGGCGCCTACGTTCGCGAGCACGACCATCGCCACCAACGCCGCCACCGAAAACCACGAGATGCTGGACTGTCCACGCCGCAGAACAACGAACGCGGCTAGTAGCGGCCCCAGCGCCGACCCGGCGTTTCCTCCCACCTGGAATAGCGATTGCGCCAGCCCATGCTGTCCGCCCGATGCCATTCGCGCCACCCGTGACGACTCAGGATGAAATACCGCCGACCCCATTCCTACCATCCCCGCGGCAAACAGGACCATCGTGAAACTGGGAGCGGCCGACAATACCAACAATCCAAAGAACGTAAAACACATTCCGATCGTTAGAGAATACGGCATGGGCCGCCGATCTGTGTATCCGCCCACTAGCGGCTGCAGAAGAGAGGCCGTCAACTGGGACGAGAGCGTGATCAGCCCTACCTGTCCGAAGTCCAAATGGTAAGCGTTCTTGAGTAGCGGGTAAATCGCCGGGATCACCGACTGCATCATGTCGTTGAGAAGGTGGCAGAAGCTGATGGCCGCCAAAATCGGAAATACCGTCCCATTCACGTTCGTCCGCATCATCCATCCTGTAGCACAATTCCGGCTGGACGCGCACAACTCCAAACAGAGCCGTGACCGTAATGGAGCGGTTGCGTGAAGCACCGAATATGGTTGGACACGAAATTGCTCGCTCGATTCCTTGTGCGCTCGATATTGACATTGTTGGCTATTTCGCTTCTTGCTTCCACAGTCTCACTGGCGCGCTCAAAGACCGCTCAACCGCGAACGATGATCTTCATCGCTACCGCTCATTCCCAAAAAGGACTGACCGCATCCGGGACGACTAGCCACGTGGGGACGGTAGCCGCCGACCCAACAGTCCTTCCACTGGGGTCCCGCATTCATGTAACGGGCGCGGGCGTCTACACCGGCGAATATACCGTAGCAGACACAGGCGCATTGGTAAAAGGAAGGCATATCGATATTTTTATGCCGACCCAGGCTGAAGCTAAGAAATTCGGAAAGCAGCGCGTGAAAGTGCAAATCCGCCAGCGCGGCGGAGAAACCGCTAAGCGATGATCAGAGTGGCGCTACTAATCTCTTGCCGCGACAGATCGTGAGACGGCTGACAATCCGCTGTCTGGCGGTCACCGCGTTCCGCTGCGAATCCACCAGCCGGAACTCACCCTCCTCCAACCCTAACAAAGCGACATCGGCCGGACTGCCCACTTGGAGCGTACCCAATCCCTCCACCCGTCCGATTATTTTGGCGGGATTGATGGTCGAGCGCAGCAGTACATCGTCGAAGCTCATTCCCAGATAGAGCAGCTTCGACATAGTCGTGGGCATGTCGTAAACCGGACCGTTGATATTCAGCGCATAGAGATCGGTCGAAATGGTGTCCACCGGGAAACCCGCCTGAAGACATTTGCGCGCCTCGGCGAAATTGAAGCTGCCGAGACCATGTCCCATGTCAAACACGACGCCCCGCGCGCGCGCCTCAGCCACACCTGGCTTGAGCTTGCCCTGAGCGTCGGTCAGCGCCGTCCCATGCCCCGTGTAGGAATGCGTGATGATATCGCCCGATCGCATCAGCTCCATTATCTGAGGCGCCTCCGGCGGCGCGTCGCTGACGTGTACCATCAACTTTAGTTTGTAATTGTCACACAGCTCCCGCGCGATTCTGAGAAAATCCATGCTGTAGCGGCCTTGCATGTTGAATCCGACCTGTACCTTCACTCCGAGCAGGATATCCCGATTGTTCGAGGCCACCTCGCCCGTCCGCCGCATCGCGCTGCGGACGTATTTCACAGCGTCCTGATCCGGATTGCGCGAGGACGGATAAAGATAAACGAATCCAAAGATCCGCGCCTGGGACCGCTCCACAATGTAGCGCCGGAAACCCACGAAGTTGTCATACCCATAACTTCCGGCGTCCACCCAGGTAGTGACGCCGGACCGGGCAGCCACCGGATCTGGCTCGATACTCGGGACCTCTCCCCCGCCGTAATAGACATGCGTATGCAGATCGACCAGGCCGGGGACGACATAAAGCCCAGCGGCATCGATTACGTCGCGTCCCTTCTCGGCCGGGATGGAGTTTTCGATCGCCGCGATCTTCCCATCCAAAATGGCGACATCCGCCCGCCCCTTGTACCCTCGGATCGGATCGCGAACGTCGCCGTTCCTGATCAGAATGTCATAGAGCCGTTCCCGATTCTGGCCCGAAGCGCTATTAGAAAGCGCACATCCGGCGGATGCCGTCACAAAATCGCGTCGCGTCAGCATTGTTAAGGAAATGATAGCTCATCCATTTCCTTCGCCAGAAGCTGGTCGAGGAACGGCTCCTGCCCCTTCAAGATCTTCCGCCTGGCAGCCTCCACGCCGAACCACGCCGCTTTATCAACCTCCGGAAACTCCTGTTGGCGCCCAGACTTCGGCGGCCATTCCATACTGAACGTGTTGCTCTTCAACTTGGATGGATCGAAGTCAGAGCGAACAGCCCACGCAAAAACTCGCTTGCCGCCTGGCTGCTTGACAGACTCGAGCGCTATGAAGTCGCCGACAGCCGGAACACCCATCTCTTCTTCGAATTCGCGTTTGGCTGCGTCCAGCGGTTCCTCTCCGTCC
>Ga0210405_10003910_pt1 | contig 14266 bp, 13 predicted proteins | sample IncBWH11MmetaG_FD_155492 | JGI IMG/M metagenome (GOLD analysis project Ga0210405, IMG submission 155492) | Forest soil microbial communities from Barre Woods Harvard Forest LTER site, Petersham, Massachusetts, United States - Inc-BW-H-11-M | ecosystem: Environmental > Terrestrial > Soil >... | reverse complement strand
CGCTGTTCGTCCGACCGATTCTATAGCTATAGACTCCCGCGCGGCCGCAACGTTTGCGACCGGAGCCAGGGTGGTTGAGCGTGTGACGAATATGGACCATGGTTTGACTATGGTCCATACCCGGCGTAACCTATTCATAGGAGCTTAGATACATGGAAGAGATTGCCATTTCAAAGTTCAAAGCGACCTGCCTAGCGGTTCTTGAGCGCGTGCGCAAAACCGGCCAGCCAATCCGTGTGACGCGCTTCGGGCAACCCGTCGCCGACATCAATCCTCCTTCGACAGTTCAGACTGTGCGTCGTTTCGGGCGCCACGTCGGAAGTGGCGTGATTCTGGGAGACATCGTCAGTCCAATCGGCGACGAGTCAGACTGGGAGGCCGCGCAGGAACCAAAGTCTGACGAAACCGAGAATCGGAAATGAACTTACTCTTGGACACTCACATCTGGATCTGGAATGAACTCGAACCGTGGAAGATCGCTTCAGACGTCCATCGGGAACTTGCCAGCCCGGACAACCAACTGTGGTTATCCCCTGTGAGTGTCTGGGAAACAATCGTATTGCTTGAGAAGCGAAGGATTAGCCTCAAGCAAGATTTTGGACAGTGGGTAAACGAGTCGGTTGACGCGCTTCAACTGCAAGAAGCCGCATTGACCTGGCAAGTCGCGCATGAGTTGCGCTTCACACCCTTGGGCCATCGCGATCCGGCGGACAGGTTTCTCGTCGCGACGGCGAAGGTCTATGATCTGACGTTTGTTACGGCGGATCAGCGGCTGATGAGTGTGCCGGGACTCAGCGTTTTGGCGAATCGCTAGGCTCCCGCCCTCCAAGTCTCGCACTGCAAAGGTTTTTTGAAACACCTCTATGAGACGGTGCGCATTGGCTACCGCTACTGATATGCACCAGGAGCTTATTTGGAAGCGCCGCCCTGCAATTCCGTAAGCGCCGCCAGCACTTCTTCGCTGTGCTGCTGCGGCTTCACGTCGAGATAAACTTTGCGGACGACACCGTCAGGATCGATCAGAAACGTATGGCGCGCGGAGAGCTTGGCGACGCCGAGATTCATCACCGAATCATAGAGTGTGGAAACTTCGTGTTTGGTGTCCGCGAGCAGCTTGAAGTTCAGCCCTTCCTTGGTGCAGAACTTCTGGTGCGAATCCTCATCCTGGGCGCTCACGCCAACGATGATGGCGTGCTTTTGCTCGTATTGAGCCAAGTCACGCTGGAAGTTGTGGGCTTCCACAGTGCATCCGCTGGTAAAATCCTTCGGGTAGAAATAGAGCACCACCCACTTGCCCTTGAAATCGTGCAGGCTCACCGGTTTGGACTCTTGCGAGTTCAGAGTAAAATCCGGCGCAGCCGTGCCAACCGCTGGCGCCTTGCTATCCGCGTGCAATGCGTGGATTCCAAAGCCGAGCGCCGCTAACAGCAACAATCCAACAGCGATTTTCGTTACTTTCATGGCTTACCCCTGTACGTATACCTGCTTTAGTTCCTATTTATTCCCAGAAGGATTATTCCTGCGAATTATGCCGCTCCCGTCGGATGGACGGGTTTCATCATACCGTTCCAGTAGCACGCATACTAGTGCGAGCGCGTGAAGCGGCCAAAACCAAGCCGAAGCTGCAGCGTATTGATGCCGGGATTCAAGTTGGCGAGCGAGGCATTGGAAATATGCATGAAGCGAAGCTCGGCGCTCCAATTGTATTTGCTTTGCAGAAAGTGCAGGCCCAGAGCGCCGCTCGACGTGAAGTTTACGCGCGAGGTCCCGGGAGGCACATTGTCATTCGTGAACAGCGTGCCGCCTCCGAGTTCGAAATAGGGAACGACCTTACGGGGCTTTGTAAAATTCCATTTCAGCGCGAACGGATTCAACCCGAAACCATAAGCGGTGCCGCCGCGCTGAACCACCATGAACACGGGCACCACGTCCACCGCGTATTCGAATTGACCGCGTAAAAACCCCGGGCCGTGCCCCGCGGTCAGAATCCAGCCGTAACGCCCGCCGACGTTCCATATGCCGCTGTCGGAAGTACTTCCATTCAATCCGTGGCCGCCGCCAGTCCAGATTTGTAGTTCACGCCCGCCGTCCTCCGGTCCGACCTGGCCTCTTGATAATGGAACGCAGAGGGACGCTACAAAAAGCAGGATTGCAAACACTCGTGTCAGTGGTCTTGTCACCGAGAGATCTCCCTACGGTTTTGGATTCGCGTCGTCAAGACTTGGGTGCAGGGAAGATACAGAAAAACAGCTGCAAACGCGAATTGCTTTTGCATGGCTGTTTCTTACATTACTTCAGATAAGTTCGGACGATCTGAATGACGTCATCGGCGGCTTCTTCCGAAGATTTCGAGTTGCGCGGCATGTGGTTTCGGATGTGGTCTTCCATCAGCTCGCCCATGAGGCTGTTGATCGCGCCACGCGCGGCGGCCAGGCGCTGCATCACCTCCGCGCACTGCTCATCTTCATTGAGGCCGCGTAGGACGCTTTCGAGCTGGCCGATGACTTTCTTGGTGCGGGTGACGAGGTCGAGTTTTTCGCGAGAGGTATGTGACACTTTGCTCGTATACCCTATGGGGGGATGGTATCAAGGTTCCCGGCACTAAACAACGACCCCACCATAGGGAAGAAAACGGGCAAGCAGACAAGAACTCGTCGCCCGGCGATATGCTCGTTCAAGGGGCGTGCAGCGGCGCGGAGACAGATCAAGGAGCTCGTCGATGGGTTCGCATATTAAATATAGTTTCCACAACTAGTTTAACATGCTTAACTACAAATCCTAATGATTGCGCGTCGTCGGAAAGGCGCCGTTCATCTCCCGTTCATTGGTGATGACTTAGCCTGCATCATTGCGACGGCCAGCTGCACTCACAGGCAGAAGAGAGTCGGGATACAAAGAAATGCGGCGCATTAGGTTCCAATTTGCTCTGCCAATTTGTGCGATGCTCGCGGCCTTCTCGCTGGCAGCAGCGAACCTGCGGGCGCAAGATCCACCGCAGGCGCCTCCGGCGCAAGCGGACGATCCCGCCGGCGCGCCAACCGATGTCGATCCCGAAACGATGTTCCCGCATTTCAAGGACACGCGCTTCTGGCTTTCCGGTCAGACGAACTTCATCTTCCAGGCTCACCCCGACTTTCACGCCGCCTACAGCGGACCGAACAGCCTCAGCCCGCGCTACGAGAAAGCCACCTCGCGGGTCATGACGCTCTACACCGGCGTGCGCCTCAATAATTCCACAGAGATTCTGGTGGACATAGAAGAAGCCGGCGGTGCGGCGCTCAGCACCGGCCTTGGCCTGGCCGGGAATACCGATCTGGATATCGTGCGCAATCCACTGTTGAGCAAAACGCCCTACTTCGGACGCGGCATGTTCCACAAAGTGTTCGCGTTGAGCAAGGATAAGATTGAAAACCAGCGGAGTTTTCTATCGCTGTTCGACGAATTGCCACGCCGGCGCCTGGAAATTCGCTTTGGCAAATTCAGCATGCCGGATTTTTTCGATCAGAATTCTGTGGGGTCCGACACGCATTTCCAATTTAACAATTGGACGCTGGACAACAACGGCGCTTGGGACTACGCCGCTGATACACGTGGCTACACGGTGGGTTTTGTGGCGGACTTCGAAGACCGCATCTGGGGTCTTCGCTTCGCCGAGGCGCTCATGCCCAAGGTCGCGAACGGAATTGACCTGGTGTGGAAGCCGTGGCAGGCTCATGCGGAAAATTGGGAATTCGAACTGCGTCATGGTGTGGTGCCGAAGAAAGCCGGCGTGGTCCGCGTGTTGGCATACATCAACCACGCCAATATGGGAATCTACCGTGACGCGATTGCTCAGTTTCGAGAAGGCTTGGTTTCAGTCCCCAGTATTACGAACCACCCCTGGCACATCACCAGCAAGTATGGCTTTGCTGCGAACCTGGAACAGAATCTCACGCGGAACGTCACGGCGTTTGCCCGCTGGGGGTGGGACGACGGAAAAGCCGAATCATTTGCGTATACCGAGGTTGATTTGACTTTCGCCGAAGGTGTGAGCGTAAACGGCGCGCAATGGCATCGCAAGCAGGATCGCCTCGGCGTGGCTTTCGTATCGAACGGAATCAAGAAGGATCACCAGATCTATCTAGCGGATGGCGGGCTTGGTTTCCTACTGGGTGATGGAAAACTGAACTATGGGAGGGAAAACATCCTCGAGTCGTATTACACGGCGCACCTTTGGCGCGGAATCTACGTTGCTCCAGGAGTGCAACATATCAACAATCCCGGCTACAACCGCGACCGAGGACCTGTGGTCGTGCCGACATTCAGACTGCATGTCGAATTCTAAGTTTCACTCGCAGAAAGCCTGTTGACGCGGCTCATCCACCCTGAGCCAATTTCCTCCTTTTTTGCGAAATAGTAGGTAAGGAAGCTTCGTGTGAGCTTTCGTTTAGGCCGGGGAGGGGGCTTGTTCCGAGTTAGCTGGCCTGGGCCACACGCAAGCTGAAACGTAATCCTCTGGAGCACCGAGGACCTGCTATGGATGTATTCCATTCAAATGCTGTTCGCCGAATATCGTTGCTGTTGCTGGCTCTTGTTGTCTTTCCGCTGCGGCCTGCCGCGAACGACCTCGAAAAGACTCAGAAAAAGGAACTGGAGTCCGCCGCCAAGGCTCTGAATGCGGAAGCCAAGTCGCTTGAGAAATCGGGCAAACTGGTGGAAGCGAGGCTCAAGTATGCGGAGTCGCTCGGCTACATCGAGGAGAAAGAAGCGAGCCAGGCGATATCGCGGCTGGATGACAGACTGAAGAATGACGTCAAAGCCGCGATTGCTTCCGCGCAGAAAATGTACGATGCCGGAAAATACAAGGAAGCCGCGCAATCTCTCGAACAAGTCTGGAATCTGCAAACCGCCCAGCCCCTCCTGGCCTACGACCTGGCCCTTTGTTACAACCAGCTTGGTGAGCGTCAAAAAGCCGCAGAGTACCTGGACCGAGCCATCTCGGGCGCTGGCGGGCCGAAGGTTCGCGCGAGGCTCAAGCAGACACGCACGAGTTTCACGACTGCGGAGATTACCGCGCCGCACAGCGACCCAACGAAGAAGCAACTCGAACTGTTCGATCATCTTGCCGAGACGCTAGGTAACGGCTCCTCTGCCGAAGACCAGCTGGGAGATGAAGAGGTCCTGGTGGAAGGGGATGCTCCCGATCCCACCGCCTCCGTGCGCGGCGGGGCGGCGAAGTTTACCCCCACCGATCCCGCCCGCAACGGCAAGACAAGCCGTTTTTCGAGCGCTTGCACGGCTCTGCAGAGTCTGAAAGAAACGCTCGCCAACAGCCCCGCAGCCGTCTTTGATCTTGCAAATTGCGCCGAGGATAACAATCGTCCGGACGAAGCCATGCGGTTTCTGCGGCGGTATCTGGAACTTGCTCCGAACGCGCTAGACGCCGTCAGAGTCAATCAACGCATCGCCGAGCTCGATGCGCTCAAGGCCTTGCCTACGCAGTCAGGCGTTCAAGTGCGCGCGCTGTATGCAGCCGCGGAACGATCCATTGAAGAATCGCAATACGATGGCGCCCTGATCGCCTACACCAAAGCGGCGGAGTTGCTGCCGGATTTCCCGCTCACGCACTGGAAGGTCGGCCTACTCCGGGAGGCCATGGGGGATGTCTCCGAAGCTCGCAGGCAGTTCGCGCGATGCCGCGAACTGCAGACGGACACTGAGGCGCAGAAGCGCGCCGATTTTCACCTCGGGATTCTGGATGAGAAGCGTAAGAAATATGATGAAGAGGTCTCGGAGGCGGAGGATATCCTGGCCGATCTCTTGAATCGGTCGATGAATCTGACGTTTAACGGCCTGGAAAACCGTTCAGCACTGCGCGCGCACCGAGCCCAGGTAAAAAAGGGCAATGCGGCTCGGAAGATTGGCGGTTTTACTGTTCCTCTCCCCTATGCGCAGCAACAAATCGGCTCGGCCGCGCAACATTTGCAAGCGGCTCTGGCGCTTTTTCCTCTTGGCGCAGAGGCCAACGAACTGATGGCTCTCGTCTATTTGCAATCGCTGGATGGGCGCAGTGCCATTCGATCGTTTGACGCCGTCTCGAGCCAGCACCTTCCCGTTGCTTTTTACGCCGAAATTCGCGGGCATGATCTTGATCGCCCGGCCAAATGCGAACTGAGCCGAGACCATATCCGGTTCATTTTTCTAGCTTCGTACGATAAACGGGGCGTTGCCAAACCACCCTCCCGCCAAGCTGGCCAGGATGGCTTGGGAGATCTCGTCATCGAAGCGCAGTCCTCGCGCGCTCTCAATTTTGAGGATTTTGCCTTTCGGCTCTCCGAAATTAAGAAAGTGGAGACCAAAGACGGCCAAGTTCTCTTCAAGCTCGAGCACGACACCTACTCGGTTTCGCCGCTGGCCATCGCGTTTTATCCGCCCAAAGAAGGCGGGCCCTTTGCGCGAAGATTTTCCAACGATTACGCTCGCTTGTTCGTGCGCTACCCCGGCTTGGAAGACACCAAGCTCGGCGCCGAAGGTCTCACAGGTTACGAGAAATTCAAAATTGGGATGGACATTGCCAACGCCGGCATGAGCATGGCCATGGGTGGCGCCGGAGCCTTCTCCGCTATACAGGATGTGATGACCGTCGTGCAAACGGTCCGCATGCTTCAGCGCACCATGGCCTCCTTGAAAATAAGCTATGCGGCGTGGGAGACCAGCGTCGAGGAAGAGCAAGACGTCCTGCTCGGAAATCCCTTTAAGCCAATTCCAACCGAGCCTGTTCGGCTCGCGTACGCGCACGAACTGAAATGAGACATTCTCCACGGCGCAATGCGGATTCACGAAATTGTCCCGAAACCAGGACTAGATAAGGACGCGCGGGCACAAATTGCCTAGGCGGGCGCTCCCGTGCAGGGCGTATTTTGCCCGTCAGCCAGCTCGTTCGGCCTTTGGCTTAAGGCATGCCATAGATCCTTCCAGGAATTGGCCTTCGCGAGTCACTCGCGGCTGCAAACGCCCGCCTCGCTTAAAGGAAACGAGCGAGCCGCTGATAATACTTCCTGTCGAAGCGGAGACAGGAGACTCCGCAGCGGCCAAGATTAGAGGAGACAAATATGTCCGTATCTGGAATCTCAGCAAGCAGCTTTTTCGCCGGATTCAACTCCACCGAAGTACAGAATAAGTTCAAACAGCTTCAGCAGGAGTCTCAGCTGCTGGGCCAGGATCTTCAATCCGGCAATCTGACCAAAGCGCAAAGCGATTTCTCCGCCCTCCAGCAAGTGCTTCCCAGTCAGCAGCAGAGCGCTGTGGCCAGCCCGCAAAGTGGTTCGCAAACGGGCAATCCGGTATCGCAGGCGATCTCACAGCTCGCCCAGGATTTGAAGGCCGGCAAGCTTTCGGCAGCGCAGTCGGATTTCGCGACGCTACAGAAGGACGTTCCGCAGGGCGGTGTCCGGCCACGATCATCACCACCAGCGTGCCGAAAACTCCCAAGCATCCGGACGGCAAAATGGTCCGGCGACGCTCTTCGGTGATTTGGGACAAGAACTCCAATCCGGAAACTTCACGGCGGCACAGCAGACTTACGGCGCATTGCAGCAGGACTTCTTGCAGTTCATCGGCGGCAGTGCCTCGCCCGGCGCTGCAAATCCGTTGTAGGGGCGGGGCTTGCCCCGCCCTTATGCCCCAACTTGCTCAAGCCTACTGAATTGGTTGCGCCGGGATGTGTGCCACAGCAAATTTTCCCTAATCACAGCGATCGCGTCCGCAGGAAACTCTTGCGCTCGCTCCGCATGTCGTCTCCGCGCAGTTCTCGCAAAGCGCAAGTCACAAATTCTCCGGTAACCTTTTTGCGCCAGCTCATATCGAAGTCCGTGTTGTCGAGCGGCTTGGCGATGCGCGCCGCGAGGGTAGCAGTTTCTGCAATGGTGTCCGCATTCAAAACACGGCCAACCAGAAATTTTGCTGCCTCAGCCGCAACCAGCGGCCGCGACGCTGTCGAGCCGATCACAATGCGCGCGTCTTCGACAACCCCGCTGCCGGAAATACGCGCGGCGGCGGCAACCGAAAGCACCGGAAAATCAAACGAGCCCCGTCGCCTCAGCTTCCAGTAAGTGCTCTTCCAACCGTGCAGAGAATCGAGCAGGACTTCCGCCAGAATTTCATTGGGCTTTCGCTTGATGTAATCCAGTCCATCATTGTTATACAGATCCGCAAGCAAAACTTCTCGCTCGCCGGATCGAGAGATCAGCCGTACTCGTGCGCCAAGTGCCATCAACGCCGGCGCCGTGTCCGTCGAAGAAACCGCCATGCATTTTGAACTTCCCGGCGCCACCCAGCAAGTATCACCATCTTTCTTTAGACAAAAGTTGATCGCCTTTCTCCACTCATAATTCTGATCGTAGTAGTTGCACCGCGTATCGAGACAAAGATTGCCGCCGAGCGTCGCCATGTTTCGAATCTGCGGCGTAGCCACTAGAGAAGCCGCCTGCGCAAGCGCGGTGAGTCCACTTCGCAACCGTGCGTCCGTTGCGATGTCCGCCAGCGTGACGCAAGCTCCGAGCCGCGACGCCGAATGCTCCAATTGAACGTGGTTCAAGTCTTTGATGTAGCGCAGACTCATCAACATCCGAGGAACCTGCTGCCTCCTCTTCATGTTGGGAAGCAAGTCTGTACCTCCCGCAAGTGCCATCGCCCCCGTTCCCTCGCCGTCCAAAATGCGCGCCGCTTCCTCCAAGGTGCGAGGAGCGCGATACTCGAAAAGTGGCAGCCGCATCATGAGCTGAGCACCTTTTCTTTTTCAGCTTTGCGCTTCGCCGGCCGCGGAACGTCATTCACCGCGTTCCCGTCTCCTCCCTCCCACGGCGGAGGCACGCGCAGCGCTTCCGGCCATTCCACATCCGGGAAATGGCTCGGTCCGAAACGCGGCTCGCGTCCTGCTTTCTTTTCCGCGAGCGCCTTCATAATCTTTTCCGGCGTGATCGGCACCTCGTCAATTCTCACCCCCACCGCATCGTAAACCGCATTCGCAACCGCCGGCATAATCGGCAACAGCGGCCCCTGTCCCACTTCCTTCGCACCAAACGGCCCGCGCGGATCAGGTTCCTCGATCAACTCCGTGAACACTTCCGGCATGTCCAGCGCCGTCGGGCTCTTGTACTCCAGCATCGACGGAAATTTGTGCACCAACGCATGCGAAAGTTTTTTCGGCAAACGCCGGAACTCCTGCTCCTCCATCAACGCTTCGCCCAGTCCCATGTAGACGCTCCCCTCGACCTGCCCGCGCACTAGCGTCGGATTCAGCGCGCGCCCAATGTCGTGCGCAATCCAAATCTTCGGCACAGTGATCCATCCCGTCGTCGGACTGACGACCACTTCCACGACCGCCGCGGTGTACGAGTATGTCGGCGACGGCCCCACGCCTCCGCCTTTATAAAGCGCTGGCGACTTCGGCGGCGTGTACGAGCCCGTCGCGCCAATCGTTCCGAACCGCGCCTCCGCCAGGCACACCGCCTCTGCAAACGTGATGCCCCTGTCCGGCGCCGCAAAATCAAAAACGCGCTTGTCCGCAAAGCGCAAACGTTCTTTCGGAACTTCAAGTTTCTCCGCAACCGCCTCCGCGATGATCGCCTTCCCGCGCTCCGCCGCTTGCAAAGCCGCATGGCCCGCCATAATCGTTACTCTGCTCGAGTACGACCCCAAATCCACCGGCCCCAAATCCGTGTCGCCCGTGTACAAACGAATGTCATACGTCTCCAGCCCCAAAACTTCCGCGACAATTCCCGCCAGAACATCGTCGGAACCTTGTCCAATCTCCGTCGCACCGCAAAAAACCGCCACGCCCCCGCCACGATCAAACTTGATGTGCACTCCCGAGTGCGGCATCTTGTTCCAATAAATCGGCAGCCCCGCTCCGGTCAAATATGCTGAGCAAGCCAATCCCACGCCCCGGCCCTCCGGAAGTTTGCGAAATTTCTCCTTCCAATCCGAACTCTTCACGACGCGCCGGATACATTCCGAAAGATTCACAACGCTCAACTGAAAAAAATTCGCCGTCACCGCATTGGAAGTCTCCGCGATGCGCAGCCGCAAGTCCGCGGGATCGACGCTCAATTTCTCCGCGATTTTATCGAGCTGCACTTCCTGCCCAAAGCGCGGCTGCACCGTCCCATGCCCGCGTTTCGGCCCGCACGGCGGCTTGTTCGTAAATGTCCGGCATCCTTGAAATTTGTATCGCGGAATCCGATACGTCGTCGTCTGCAGCGCCCCGGTGTAAAACGTACTCGCCACGCCGTACGAACCATACGCGCCACCGTCGATCAGCGTCTGCAAGTGCATCCCCGTGATCGCGCCATCCTTCTTCACGCCGGTTTTGAATTTCATCAGCACGGGATGCCGTCCACGGTGGCAATAAAAAACTTCCTCGCGCGTCAAACAAATTTTCACCGGCCGGTCCAGCAGCAGCGCCGCCTTCGCTACCACGATCTCGTGATTAAACGGATCGCTCTTCCCGCCAAATCCCCCGCCGTTCGGCGTGGCAATCACTCGAATATGCCCCGCCGGCATCTGTAGAACTTTCGCAAGCGCTCGATGCAAATAATGCGGCGTCTGCGTACTGCTCCAAACCGTAAGTTTCCCCTCGGGATCTTTTATCGCCACCGAAGCGTGCTGCTCGATCGGAAGGTGCGTGTTCCCCTGATAAAAAAAAGTGTCCTCGAAAACCTCATCCGCTTCCGCAAACCCCTGCTCCACATCTCCAAATTCCAGCGATACGCGCTTGTGAATATTTCCTTCCTCGCCGTACTCATGAATCCGCGGCGCAGGAGTCGCTAGTGCCTCTTCCGGATCTGCGATCGTCGTCAACAGTCGATATTCCACGTCAATCAAATCCAGCGCCTCAAACGCCGTCAGCTCTTCCCTCGCAACAACCGCCGCCACCGGATCGCCCACGTGCCGCACATGATCCACGCAAAGCGCCTGTTCGTCCTGGCTGACCGGCAAAATCCCATATTCGATGGGCAGATCTTTTCCGCTGAGAACTAAATAGACTCCGGGATGCGCCGCCGCGCGCGAAGTGTCGATCCTCCGAATGAGCGCATGCGGATGCGGCGAACGAAGCAGCTTGCAATACGCCATTCTCGGCAAAAAAATGTCGTCCGCAAAACGCGTCTGCCCCGTAACTTTTGCGCGCGCGTCCACCCTCCGCCGCGCAACACCAATCACGCGCATCTGTTTCTCTTCAGCCATTTTGTGTGCCCGCGATCCGCACGATCGCCTCTTCCACAGCCTCGAAAATCTGTTGATAGCCCGTGCATCGGCACAAATTCCCTGACAGCGCTTCGCGTATCTGGTCGCGCGAAGGCTTCGGATTCTGTTCCAGCAACGCTTTCGCCGTCACCAAAATCCCTGGCGTGCAATACCCGCACTGCGCCGCCCCCAAATCCGCAAACGCATCCTGCAAAGGATGCAACTGTCCATCTGCCCCAAGTCCTTCGACGGTCAACACGCCTTTCTTGTCGCACTCCAGCGCCAGCATCAAACAAGAAAGCACCGGCTTGCCCTCCACCAAAACCGCGCAAGCCCCGCACTCGCCCAGTTCACATCCGTGTTTCGTTCCCGTATGTCCCAAGTCCTCGCGAAGCACTTCCAGCAAAGTTTTGTAAGGCGCGAACGAAACATCCGTCTCCTCGCCATTAAGCGTCAGCCGGATGTGCGCCGTCTTCTGCGATTCGCTAGGCAGCGTAATCGAAATCACGTCAACTCACCTCCTCCCCTAAAATCACTTCACCCTCGCTCACCGCGGAAACAACCGCGCCGCATTGTCATACAAAATCTTGCGCCTCGCTTCCGCCCCAATCGGCAGCGCATGAAACTTCTCAATATTTCCCTTGATCTCCGGCACGCCCGGCCCCGGCCAATCCGTTCCCCACAAAACTTTGTCCGCGATATCTTCAATCCGCGGAAAATATTCCATCAATTTCTGTGGAGGAATCCCCGAAATGTCCATGTGCATGTTCTTGTGCCGCCGCACCAGAAAAAATGCCTCGTTCATCCAAAGCGGCCTTCCGCCGTGCGCCAGAATCACCACGAGATTCGGGTAATCGATGCTCACGTCGTCGCACAGCATCGGTTGCGCATGCAAATTTCTCGCGCCAGGGAAAATCGACGTTCCCGTATGGATCATCACCGGCATTCCATTTGCCTGTGCCCGTTCATAAATTGTGGCCAGGTCCCGGTTCCCATTCATATAACCGTTTGGCGACATCGCCTGGTGCGACGGATGCAGCTTGACCGCGCGAATTCCGATCTTCGCCATGCGGTCCACTTCCGCTCCCGCATCGGGAACCGTTCCCGGCAGCACGCCTCCAAACGCAATCAAACGATCCGGTGCCGCGCTGCAATACTTTGCGCTCCAATCATTCACTTCCGACGTGAACCCAATGATGCGTGGCGCAACATAATTAATCAGCCCCGCCCGCTCGACTCCCAGGCTGTCCATGTGCGCCAAGAAAGCCTTTGGATCTTCGCAGTACCGCATCACATCCGCGTAGTCCTTCCGCCCGCGCTTCATCAAGTCCATCGCGGACGGCTTCATCATGTGATACGGCATGATGTGAATGTGAATATCGATAATCGTCTGCAATCTTCTCTCCGAAAAAATCCAAGGCAGACTACGCTTGGCGCCGCTCCGGGACGCCCCTCTTTTTATGTCTTTAGGTCGTTACTTCATTACTTCCTTCTCTCAGTTAAACCTCACGTATTCAAAATCCAAAGGCTTGCTGTTGATCCCGCGAAGCGGCGGCGCAATCCAATTCGCAAATTTCCCCGGTTCCACGACTCGTCCCGTCATCAACGACTGCACGAATGTCTGGTCCTCCGCGCTTGGCAGCCACTCGTGCTCATGTTTTTTCCACGCCTCCGCGGTCAGGACCTCCCCATGAATGCCGATGTGATGTCCGGCAAAATTTCCGATCGCCCGGTGAAATCCCTTGTGCGGCAGCGTCAGCTTGAACGGAATGCCCGCTTCATCGATCACCCTCTGCCAGCGCGCCACTCCATCTGCAATCTCCTCGATATAGTCGTCGCGCAAACGCTCGTTCAAAGCCGTCAGCGCCGGAACATTCTTCTTCACGATCTTGTCCCCAATCACTTCGTACACCGGGTACTCCGCTTCGCTCAAAAGGTGATCGTCTTCCAGCTTCGTCTCGCGGAAGCGTCCCTTAAGCCCGCTCGTAAAATAATTCGCCGCGTTCGAAGAAACATCCGACCCATATAGATCCAGTGTCACGCTGTAATGAAAATTCAAATATCGCTGAATCGTCTGCAGATCAATCACTCCAAGCGCCCGCACCTGAGCCGGGTCTTCCAGCTTGTGTTCTTTCATCACTTCGCAGGTCCGCTTGATGATTCGCGTAACGCCAGTTTCTCCGACGAACATGTGATGCGCTTCCTCGGTCAGCATGAACCGGCAAGTCCGCGCCAGCGGATCAAATCCGGACTCCGCCAAAGCGCAAAGCTGAAACTTGCCGTCGCGGTCCGTAAAAAACGTGAACATATAAAACGCCAGCCAGTCCGGTGTCGGCTCGTTGAACGCGCCAAGAATCCGCGGATTATCGGCGTCTCCGGATCGTCGCGCGAGTAGCGCCTCAGCTTCTTCGCGCCCATCTCGTCCAAAGTAGCGGTGCAGCAAATACACCATCGCCCACAAATGCCGCCCTTCCTCGACGTTCACCTGAAAAATATTTCGCAAGTCGTACATCGAAGGACATGACGACCCCAGCAAGCGTTGCTGTTCCACCGAAGCCGGCTCCGTATCTCCCTGCGTCACAATCACGCGCCGCAGCGTCGACCGGTATTCTCCCGGCACCTCTTGCCATGCGGGCTGCCCTTTGTGCATCCCAAAATTCACTTCGCGCTTCTCATCGCGCGGCTGCAGAAAAATTCCCCAACGATACTCCGGCATCTTCACGTAGTCGAACTGCGCCCATCCATCCGCCTCCACGCTGATCGCTGTGCGCAGGTAGACTTCATAATTGTGGCTCTCGTTCGGCCCCATGTCGTACCACCAGCCCATGTACGCAGGCTGCCAATGTTCGAGCGCGCGCTGCAAGCCGCGGTCTCTTCCCAAATCCACGTTATTCGGAATTTTCTCCGTATAATCGATCATGATAGTTCTCCGCTCCGATGGTCTTTTTCTTACGTCACGTCTTTACGATATAATTTCTTTACTTCTTCTTCTCAAACTCTTTCCCAATTAAATTTCACCGGCGCCCCTGTCCCATAAACCTTC
>Ga0210405_10003907_pt1 | contig 14275 bp, 16 predicted proteins | sample IncBWH11MmetaG_FD_155492 | JGI IMG/M metagenome (GOLD analysis project Ga0210405, IMG submission 155492) | Forest soil microbial communities from Barre Woods Harvard Forest LTER site, Petersham, Massachusetts, United States - Inc-BW-H-11-M | ecosystem: Environmental > Terrestrial > Soil >... | reverse complement strand
TCTTTTCAACAACTTCCAAACCAGAGTCGATTGAAATCCCATAGCGTCCGCGGCGAACAAAGCGGCTTCCTTCAAACGGCTGTATCGAAAGCGAACCCCTGCGGTCCAAGCCAACCGAACCTGTCGCGCCGGTTCGCTTCCGATACAGCGTTAACCGGCAGTAATCCGCCCTGAACGAAGGGGCGAAGGCTGGCCGCCTGAGAATTTGCTGATCAAGTGGCGAAGTCACGCTGGCTACGGATTCAATCCGTCAACCGTGTGTTTGCCCTGACACTTACAGTGCAACCATAGATCTTCGCTTGCCGTACATCTCTACCTCGGTATTGCACCTTGGAGATGCAATTTCCTTTTTCGCGGAGAATTCCCACAGCTTTGTGCCCCCACCTCTTGTTCTCGCACGTTAACGATATAGTCCTTGCCTTCCCAGCGATCTTCGTCGAGCCACAAGAAAGTGAATTGAATGGGATTCCTCTGAGTCTTGGGCACCAGAATATCCACGAACTCAATTCCAATCGCTGTTCCTTGTGACCTCACATCTTCCGAGTGTTGCCAATCGTCGCTGGTCCAGTGCAACAGAAACGGAGAGTTCGCTTGGATTCGCAGAAGCGTTCCCGGCGACACGATTTGTACTTGACGATTCGATTTCCAGATTTCCAACGTCTTACGTTCGGCGTTTCGTCTGACGTACCGGTCGTATGCTGGCTCGATTAAGTCGAAGACTTTGTGGTCGGCAGCAGAGCGATGCAGCTTGACGTATTCGGAGTGCGCCCAAAGCAGAGGCATTGCGGCATCGGTTGTCCCACCGACACGAAGATAACTGGAGGGCAGATCTGGTCCGTCCCAGATCTGTTCAGGCATCAACCCGATTCCTTGAGAGAAATTCTCAAGAGCCCGCAAGTAGGGCGAAGGATCGCGGTTAGCCGCAATCTCGTAATGCCCGCGTTCGCCTGTCAACAAGGGCCAAGGTCGCCCCTTGCCCCAGCCGGTGTAGGAGGAGCCGTCTTCGCGCTGGCCATAGCCGTCATTGTTATATCGCCGCCAGGCGGGGCCGTAGGGTGTTTCAACTTTCAGAACGGCATCCACCACACAGAGTGAGTCCTTAATAATGGGATCGTTTGCGCTACGGATTCCGTAACGGACGAGTTCGAGAAACCCTGCGTCAACGATCTCATTCGCCGGGAATTCATTGCGAGCGCCTGGAGGCTGGTTGGCAAGTACCAGGGTGCCGTAATTCGGGTCCTCATCGTCGCAATCGATAGAGCTGGCAGGATTGACCCGGATGTAGTGACGGCTGATCCCCGGGACTAGGGTTCCTCGTGTTGTCACAGTCCAGCTTTCTATATGTGATTCGAGAAAGTCAGCGTACTCGCGAACGAACTCAGCAGTACCGTGGTCGCCGCGGTCATCGAAGAACTCAGCCGCGCAAATCAATGCCGCTATATGCACGGCGAGAGTGGATGGCGAATACCCTCTAGCCTCCTCCCAGCGATCCTGCGCTGTGATCGGCCCTTCGCGTATGAGGAAGCCACAGGCCCGACGAACCATCTCAAAAGGAAGGAAGTTGCCCAAAGCTTTGTTCTTCCACAGTCTCCATGTCAGCAGAACTGGAAATGCAACCTCGTCGAGCTGAATGCCCGCCCAGTATGGTCGGCCGTCTAGCCAGAAATTTTGGTAAAAGCCGCCATCTTCCCGCTGCGAGACGGCAAGATAAATGAGAGAGCGCAGCGGTGTGCTTGTGTCTCCAGCAGCCAGCAAGCCAGTAACGGACTTCACCAGGTCACGTGTCCAAACCAGGTGATAGCCGCCCAGTTCGTCATCGCTCTTTTGGTCACCCCATGGAATGCTGAGCGAGGCGATCATGGCTCCAGAGTAGGTCTTGTCTTCGTGCGCCAGTAAAAGATTCACGCTGCGTTCGTACAGCTTGGCATTGTTGGACGTCGACGAAAGCGAAAACCGTTTGGAGGTTTGCTCCCATTGGTGAATGAACGCTTCGCGTGTTCGCTCGAATGGAATATTCAACGACTGACCGAGAGTACTCCGCGCATCGTGCTGGGTTGTGCCAAACGCGACGCCAACCGTGAACTCCGCACCGTGAGAAAGATCCAGCCCGCCAGTCAGAGCAATGTTGCCATCGAGCGCTTCATCGTACTGCCAATCGAGGCGATAGTTGTCGGCCAGATCGGTCCATCCATCATTCACGCCTACATATCCACAAGACGCTTCGGTAAACGGAATGGTGGCGCAAATTGCGAGCCATGTACTTCCTTTATATGCAATAAGAAATCTGTAATCGCCGACCTCCAACATCTCGCCATTATTGTGCCAGCCACCTATTTCGAGGTGGGGCGCGCAAAGGACGTACATCTTAAGCCTGGACAGCAATTCGCGCGACGCCTCAACACGGACGTGAATGAGCAGGCAATTCTGATACGGGTCTCCAAGGATTGTCTTGCGAAGCGTATAACGACCTTCGTTCTCCCGGCTCGTTACTTCAAATCCCAGTGCCGCTTTGGAGACGCAATCGATTTCAGTGGTAAAGTTCCTCCGCTCATCATGAAAAAAGGTTTCGCCATCGGTGAAGAGGAATTGCACGTCACGTATTTGTGGAGTGTCGATCGTGGGATAGTAGACCTCGGTCACACAACCGGCATCGAGTGTGTACCACACTCGGCTGGAGGTCGAATACGCCGTACCGACGGCAACTTTGGCGCCGTGTGTCCACCGCGGCTCAATGCCTGGGCCACCTGGTGCGCGACGTGGAGAGATTTGACTCTTCATTCTTTCGCCTGACCTTTCAGTAAGACTTAACTTCGTGCACACTCAGCTCAACGAGCGATTGGCGCTTATTCAGCTTTACCAAGGGAATGCAAGAATCATGCCAATCGCGGCTTATCGTAAGTGTTTAGATTTTCAGGTTCACAGCAAAGCGATGCCGGCCGGGTGTTGAATATGTTGAAGGTGTTGAAAGGTGGCGACAGAACCGCTTGTTAGCGGCGAAGACTATCGGCCCCCGGTTTCAGGAGAGACTTCCCATAGGCTATTGGGATGGCGAAATTTGCTCCTCCGAAATCGCGCACCATGGCGAAGTTAATTCCGATGACTTTGCCCTCGCTGTTGAAAAGAGGACCACCAGAGCCGCCCATGGATGTTTGGGCGTCGTAAATGATCTTGTCGGGCAGGACGTCGCCGATGTGACCTTGCGTGACAACCGGGTGGATCAAGTGCCGCCGGGCAAGTTCCTCCACCACTGCTTTCGGCTCGCCTTTGGTTGCAGTCGCAATGGACCGGATTGTTTCTTCGCCACTCCGAGCAAGAATTGCTTCAACCCCCGTGGGATATCCCAGGAGCACGACCGGCCCACCGCTGACGGCCGAGCCATCACCCTCGGCAAAAGCGACCTCTTTGATTTTCGGTCCCGAAACGTTGCCCTTCAGGAGCGCTACATCCGCATCCGGCGAAAGTTTTTCTGTAGTCATGGAGATCCCGTGGCCAATTCCGGGGAAATATGCCGTCATTTCGATGACAACTGGGTCGACTCCTTGGTCCATCATCTCTTTTAAATCATCGTTGTCCCACCAAGGTTCAGCCACGTGATGATTGGTGAGGATCTGCCCCTTATCCGAAACCAAAAAGCCGGTGCCGAGAACATCAACGTGCACCTCGGGACCTCTGCCGGTAACGCCGGCTAGCGTATTGCTATGCTCGTCTGTCGACGGTTCGCCTGTGCTTGTCACGCCCTCGTAGCGTAGTCTCAATCCAGTAGAGCGCTCGCGGAAGGCAACTACAACATGAATGAGGCACACGCTGGGCTCATAAGTTTGGATGATCGTTTGCGCGATCTTGCCTCCAACCTCAAGCCGCTGCAAGCGTTCTTCCACCACACTTAACTGATTTTGCAATGCAGAGATGTTCTGTGTGCCGCTGCTTGCAATCTGTGATCTCAGGGACTGGCTCTGCTTCTGAAGTCGAAGCTCCTCGGGATCACGTGGTGACGATGGATCATTTCGCACGTGTTCCAGGACGCGACGTGAGCGGTCAATCAGCTCTTGTTCCGTCAGCGCCCCGGTTTGTAATCGAGTGATCGCCGCATAAACGCGGGTGTTCTGTTGCTGAGTGCGGTGATAAAAGACCAGGAAAGCCACAGCCGCAACCCCCACTATGGCAAGGGCGATTATCCGGCCAACTCGAAGTGTCCGCTGTTCCTCCCTGACCGCGGCTACCACTTGCTGGGCGGCATTGCGGTTCTCTTCCACCGTGTGGGCCTGCTGCCGAAATTCCTCAACGGCGAGTCTGTTCCGCAGTTGCCAACGCACCCGTGACAACAATTCATGAGCATCGAAGGGCAGTGACAGTACATCATCGGCACCGAGATCAAGCCCGCGAGTCCGCTCGGCTGATCCTCCGGGAGAAAGCATCACCACACGAATATTCTGAGTGCGCTCGGATCCTTTGATTTCGGATAGAAGGTCGCAACAATCCAACTGGGGCGGATTAGCGCCAAATACAACTGCATCGGGACTGAACTTAAGAACAAACTTCATTCCTTCGCGATAATCGGTAGAAACCTCGTATCCGGCATCGCTCAACGCACCGACGATGCTACTTCTCAATGCATCGTCCGACTCGACTACCAGCACTCTTTCACTACTTGACTTGTCCATGACTCGCCACTCGTCTCCGACCTTCCCAGGATCAGTCGCGCCGATTTCGCGCGGCTCCTCGCATATTCGTTGCGCTCACCTATGATTCTTCCCTTTATGACTGGGTGGGCAAGTTTCTCGGCATCTTTCGTTGCTACTCCTGCCTCGCGCCTCCCAGGAAGCTGCTGAGCGCCTATTCTGAAGAGTCATTCGTCGTGTGACTCCACGATCGTCAATGGCACTTGGCGCTGTTGATCGCTGACTTCGCCGCGATGTTCGAATTCGGCAGTAACCACGTACCGGCCCTGGACACTCCAGAGTTCAAATAGAAAATACTTCCCATCTCGCCGAACGAAGATCACTCTGGGACTTTCTTTCTCTGACGGAACCGCATACAGGATGACTGAGACCCCAATAGCTGAGTTCGTTCCTTCACGATGGATCGAGGCTGAACCTGGGACAGCATTGTCGAAGAGATAATCCCCAGCTTGAAATTGGTGGCCTTCCGCCCAAAACTCGAATGGAATGGTGGCTCTCGCGGTTACCACGTTTTGCGCCAAGCCGAGGCCCGATAACACAAGAACCATGCATATGAGGGCGCTGGTTCGAACTATTGCAAGCGCAAACCTTGAAAATGTTTTCGTCATTTATGAGCTCCTCTGTTCGACCGAGTTTGCGTTGGCTTTCTTCCGCATCATGACAACCGCCCCGCCTTCTTCGAAAGAGACTTCGTCCATCAACGCCTTCATGAGATAGATCCCACGACCATGCGTAAAGAGCAAGTTTTCTAGAAGAGTGGGATCCAGCACTGCGCTGCTGTCGAATCCTTTTCCCTCGTCCCGAACGGTGATTGAGACTTCTCCGTCCATATAGCAACGGCACTCGACGTAAATGCGCTTGCAAGAGTTCTCCCCGTTTCCGTGGATCACAGCATTTGCAAGGGCTTCATGCAACGCCATCTCGATGTCAGCCTCAGTTCCATCCGGGCTTCGAAACTTCAAAATGAAGCGCATGAGTTGCTCCGCGAATGGAAAGATGACCTCGACTCTACTTGGCAACGACTGTCGCAACTCTATGAAGGGACTAGAATGATCATGTCGTGGCAGAAGCGAGAGAGATTGTGTGTGAGCCATAGCTGCAATCTCCATTTGAAATTTCTGTGCCATTACTCCTGGGGAAAGGCAAGGCTCATGCCAAATCGCACTCTGAATTAAGTCGTTGAGTTCTAGAGTTTTGTCCAAGATCAGGGGTCGGGCGGGGTGACGAATCTGTTGAAAGTGTTGAGAGCGGCGAACGTTGAGTGTGAACACACGATGAAGTCTGAAGGCGGTTCGCGATTCCTCAGTATGCCAATGCCCCAGTAAGCGAGCCGAAGGCGGCCGGGCAGTACCGAAAGGCTTTACGAGTCTCACGATTGTCGAATGAATCTCATTTTCTGGCCTTACCAGAAACGCACATCACCTCCAGTAGAACCACACGAAGGCTAGGCACCCTACCAGTACAATGTATAGAGAGACGCAGATCACGACACCGTTATCTGTATCGTGGTCGCTCGCATCCTGCTTGTCCTCGGTTCTTGGGTCCGCTTCAAGATAGCGAATCGCAGCATATATTTCTGGGTCGGTTAGGTCACCGATATTCCAATCGGGTTCCTGATTTGTCAGCATAAGACACTCTCATCAGTGCATCGCGTATCGAAAAGTTGCCAGCCGGTCACCGGCAGGCATAGCCCGGTATGTCGGAGCAGACGATTATCACCATGGCTAATATTGCGGCGCACAAGTGTGACCTAGCCAGGACTGATTCCAGAATGAAGCATTTCATCGTTTGTGCTCATGAACAGTTGATTCTGCGAAAGATTCCATGTGGATTGAGTCCATCAGCTCCTCAAGAGCGCAGCTACGAGCCTCTCGAACTTCTCTAGCTGAGCACCCGAGGAGAAGGCCACACTCGTGTTCCGAGTAGTGCTCCAAGACGGACATGACGAACACAAATCGCTCGAAATCTTCAAGGCCCAACACAGCGTCCATTGCGAAGTGTCCGCCTGGACCGCTCCAGAGTTGGCCACTCTCGGGGAAGATAACCCCAGACAGGCGTGAACTGGAATGGCTAGGTCGCGGCTTCAATTCACGAATTGCATTCTGGACTATTGTTCGCTTCGCCCAAGAACGCGCCCATTCACGAAAGACGCGGTTTTCCGTGACACAATCTTCAATACCACTTACAAGGCATCGCTCGGCCCTTGCTGGATCTCGAGTGAGCAGAAAAGAGAGCTGATAAAGCTCCGTCAGATGTTCATTAAAGATCGTGTGAAACTCATCGCGACTCGCATATCGATTCGCTTGTTCTCCTCGAACTTGAATGTGCTCTCGTTCGGTCATTTCTTCGTCTCGAATAGTGGGGGCGCTCATTGGTGCAACCACTCCAAAAACCTGCTTTCTTTGCTCGCAGGTTGTGGGGAGGTAAGAACAGTGGCCTGTGGATCAGCCAGCTCTGGGATTCTGATGAGTGAGGGCTGAAAGTTGCCAGTTGACCGTAATCCCCAGTCGACGAGATATAGGGCAAAGCTTCCGTCGGGCCGGAGAATCATCCATCGTTCCGGCCAACCAGAGGTCCTTTCTGGTAGGTTGTTGACGTACGCCAGTGCGGGCTTAAGATTGTCGGAAAAGGAAACTTCTGTAATCATCGCAATAACCCCGGAACGTGCCGAACAAGTTGGACCATATAGCAAAGTAGCCTGAAGGCAGCCCACCACAAAAAGCCCGACGTGAGCAGAGCGCCAAGCCAGGAGAAGATCAGAACCAAGAACTCATACCCCTGGATTGCTTTCAAACGTTGCTGACGACGTCTAAAGTTGCAGTCGTATTGCCGCGAAGCGATATTCATTGTTCCCTCCACGAATCTTGCGCCCGAACATTCGAAAGCTTCTCTGAAACATGTGCATTGATCACATTCGCGGGCCGACGGATTCGCGTTGCAATAACCCTTTGCCGTGACTCGATATCCGCTGGAAGGTCCTGCGATTGACCCCAAATTCCGACTCGGATATCGTTTCTCCTTCGTCGCTTTGCGTAGACGGTCATGACTTCTGTTTGGGGGGATAGTTCTTCAGCAATTTCGCAGTGGCCTTGTTCAGATTTTTCATGTTCTTTTCGGGGTTTGAACTGGGGTCAATTGTCTTGGTCGCGCGTCCAGTCCAGACGAGTTGCTTCGTGCCTGGGTCATACATGTCAAGAACTAGAGTGCCGATGCTGATCGTCGAACTCGTCCACGATCCCATGCCCATGCCGAAGGATCGTGAGCCCCAGGCGTCCCATTGTGTTTCCTGATTGATGGCACTCTGGTAGCCGATATAGAGGTCCGCCTTGTCGCTATCAGTCTTGGTCATCCCTCTCGACGCCAGTTGTGAGTCCACAGACTGCTTGATTTCCGCGTCCATAATCTGGTCGGGATGAGCACCACCGATATTTACCCATTTGTACGTGTGATATTTCGAGAAATCCGTTCTCGGCATAAAGTTGTAGCGCACATCTTGCGCGATCAACGTCCCTGCGCTTACCAATAGCAGTGCTACGACCAGTGCTGATGAAAAGACCTTACCGCTCTGTCCTACTCGCATTTGTGCCTCCTTCAGCTCCGTTTTCGTGTTTCCTGCGCGAAGCTCTTGTTGTACTTTTCTGGGAGCTCGAATTCCTGTAGTCGAAAAAGTTGATCGGGCATGGTGCTTCACCTAATCGAACTGGGCACCGAGATATTCAACACTCCCTCTTGCCCGCTTGGATTATGGGCAAGAGCCGGGCCAAATCTCCGGCTCCGTAAGTCGCTGACTTTTCAGAGACAACGTTGCCAGAACGTGAAATGGTGAAGTTGAAGAAGTTGAAACGGTCGAAACTGTCGAGCTACGGCTAAGGACTGGGATAGAGAGGTGGACTGCAGGTCTAGCACATTGGTTCCTAGATGCAAAAGTTCTGAGAAAGAAAAGTCGTGCAATGTTGCGTGCATTCACAACCACTTCGCAATCGCGATAAATAAAGCCGTAATCCACCTCAGACCGCCAGTGTTCCGCAGAACCCGACTCTTCCGCGCGTATGCCCTCCGGCTTCCTGCGCCGACCAAGCCGTGTGTTGCCTTGCACTCAATTGCGTGCCGTTCTTCCTCGTCCTGTAACTCCTTCGCCGAGCCGCCAACAACGAGGTATCCGCAATAACGACACTGGACGCAGGTGAAGTACGCACAGTTTTCCAGAACAGGCGCACGCGCAAACTCGCCTTCTCCCTGACTCTGCATGCTTCCATTCTCTTCTTAGCCAAATGCGCGTCCCGGTGAAGCCAGATCCAGCCTGGCCTCACCAGGCTATTGTTATCGGTTCAGAGCGACTACGACCTGCGGTAACGCGTTGCTGCTCTCCATCGGCGGCACGGGCATCCAGGTCTGGAATACCCATTTGAAGGCGTCGCTCCTGAGTGCCTCGATCGCATATACATCCCGCGAATGCGTGAACACCAGCAGTGACTTTCCGTCCACATCATCGTCAGGGATCCCCATCAGGAATATCTTGTGTTTGCCTGACTCGTCGGTAAATGAGATCAGCTCCGTCCTGAGATCAATCCCTATGCTGTAGCTTCCGGCCGGCATCTTCTGTTTTCCGGCGTAGAAATCGAAAGGAATATTGGCCTTTACGGTTTCATCGTCTTGTGCGTGCGCCGAGCCGACAATACCCACCGACGCAAAGACCAGGACTGCAAACAACGCAAATAGTTTCAACTTCATACTTTCTCCTTATGATTCACTCGAGTTGTGCTGAACCGCATTAGAGAGGCTGCAGCACAACTTCATCTCAGTTAAGGCACCCCAGTTGCCAAACCACCGGACGAGCGGCGGCGCAAACGACGAAGAGCGGACGTAAAATCTGTGCCAGCGTCCAATGCAGTTGACCATGCACGAGGTATCCAAGGGCAATGTAACTACCAGACCATGCCAAGGAACCTATGCTGTCGTAAATGAGAAACCGTGGTGCAGATAACCCTGTCTGACCAGCCAGTAGCGAAGCCAGATTCGAGCCAAAAACAAACTTTGCTAGTAACATGGACGCACCCGAATGGCGCCCGATGAGACTCACCACACGGTTTTTCCAGTTGCTCTCCGGACGGCAAAACAGATGACTCTTTGACCAGCCCCGGCGTCCTACTCGGTACCAGAATCCATCCGCGAGGAGGCAAGCCGTCAAAGCCGCGACCATCGAAGGCCCCAGGCGCAAGCGCCCGTAGCTTGCAAGTGATCCGACTGCAATCAGCAGCGGTCCACTCGGAATGGGCACACCGGCTTGCTGGAGCAGAATCCAAATGAAAAGGAGTGCAGCACCGTGCGCCAGTGCAAACTGAGCGGCGTGAATCATCTGACGGTCTCGTAAGCCACGTCGACCAAGACGTCTGCGCGATCAGGCTCGTTGTCCACCGAGAGTTCACGGACCATGCCAGTTACCCGAAGGGCGCCGCGATGATCTGCCGACTTTGCGAACCGCAACAATCGATTTGGCAGCCTTCGGGACCGCGGCCTGAGGGTATGCCGCATCAATTCTTTGAGTTTTTTGCGAGCTCGTGCCGCTTGGGCCTTCACAGTGCCGGTTGGCACTCCCAAAATCCGCGCAGTTTCGCGAATCGACAAACCATCAACATCCCGCAGCAGGAATGTCCTGCGCAGAGTGGGAGAGAGCTGACTATGCAAATGGGTCAAACGATCACTCAGCTCAGCCCCTCTGTATTCATCTTCGGGACTAGGCTGGTGATCCGCGAGCGCTTCCGACACTGAAACTGGTTGCAGTTCCCCGGTGCATTCGTCGAGAGACACGTGCACATGTCTTCGCCGCCGACGTACCTGCAATCGAGCGCAGTTAAGTACGATGGTGGTGAGCCAAGTAGAGATTTGTGCCTGCCCTCGGAACTGGTGCAGGTGGGTATACGCAGCGAGAAGAGCATCCTGAACCGCGTCCTCCGCGTCAGATGCATTGCCCAGGATGCGGTATGCCCGTCTGTACAGAGGTGGCAGGCCACTAGCCAGAATTTGCTCCAACTGTTGAGCCGCCTTTCCTTCATTTGGAATTTCCTCGCGCTCCTCAGTTGAGACGAATGCATTGGTGTTTTGCATGCTCTTTTCCTCAATCCTGCGAACGTTATTGCGTCCCTCGTATCGATCGCTCTTCTTCCCAAACCTAGAAGTGAGCCCTTCAATCACTTGCGCGTACCCCCAGATTCCTGCTTGCGCGGCGAGTTAGGTCTTTCACTACATGCTTTGTAAACACGCCGTGGCAGCGGAATCGAATTCCCCCGTTTAGCAACTCAAGGATTACGTTCTCGCCCTCCTGACTGATCGTCGTGACATGTTTCATCTCGATGACGAGTTCGCGACCACGAAGGTCTGCTCTTGCCTCTTGACACGCATTCCTTAGCTCGGCTGTCCAGGGTGCTACGAGCTTTCCTTCCACAATCACCCGACGCTGCCTGGCGCTATCAATCAGCGAGATCTTCAGCATTGCTTCTCCCACTCGTGATAAGGCAAGGCCCACACCAAACCTGCCGAGCCGTAAGTCGCTGAATTTTCAGGCAAGGAACGCCGGAACCCGGAAGTGTGGAGGTCGAAGAAGTTGAAACCGTCGAAAATGTCGAAGCTACGAGGCGGGCTGCAGATCAAGCATATTGCTTCGCATAGATGCCGAATTTCTTCATTCGAGAAAGGAAAGTCGTCCGGTTCATTCCCAGGCTCGCGGCAGCACCATCGGCACCGCCGACGCACCCCTTGGATGCGGTGAGCGCTCCTATGATCTGATCGCGCTGCCTTCTTTCATATTCGTCAGCAACACTGGTTATGTCGGTTTGCGAATCTGTTCTTTCTCCAACGACTTGCTCGATGTTACGCTGCTCGGCACGCGGGAACGCTACCGTATTTGTTTTCCGGAGTTCTCCAACCGGCGCCTCAAGCGATTTGCCGCGCGTGACGATCACCGCCCGCTCGATGAAATTCTCCAGCTCACGAATGTTACCTGGCCAGTCCCAAGCCGTAAGCCCCTTCATGACCGCCGGAGAAATAGCTTCAATCTTCTTCTGCATTTGCTTGGCAAATTTCTGGACAAAGTAACTCACCAGTTGTGGAATGTCTTCCTTACGTTCCCGCAGAGGCGGTATCCGGATCGGAAAGACATGCAAGCGGTAATACAAATCACTTCGGAATTCGCGGGCTGCAATCATCTGTTCGAGATCGCGATTGGTCGCGGCGACGAGCCGAATATTGGCTCTTCGCGTGTGAGTGCTCCCCAGTCGTTCAAATTCGCGCTCTTGTAATGCACGCAACAGCTTCGGTTGAATTTCGATGGGAATGTCTCCCACTTCGTCCAGGAACAAAGTACCTTGATCTGCCAGTTCCATTCGTCCGACTTTTTGCGCAATCGCGCCGGTGAACGCTCCCTTTTCATGTCCAAACAGTTCGCTCTCCAGCAGGCCGGTAGGAATGGCCGCACAATTCAGCTTCACAAACGTGCGCTCCTTGCGCCGGCTGCGGTCGTGAATGGCCCGGGCGATCAACTCCTTGCCGGTACCTGTCTCCCCAAGCAGCAGGACTGTAGAGTCGCTGGTAGCGACCGTTTCAACGAGTTCCAGAACATGTTTCAACGCGGGACTGTTTCCGATGATGTTTTCAAAGTTCATCTCGCTGCGGATTTCTTCTTCGAGATAGAGCTTCTCCTGGGCGAGCTTGTCTTTGAGTTGCGAAATCTCGTGGTATGCCAACGCGTTTTCAATGGCGATGGCAATCTGGCCTGACGCTTCGCGGAGAAAATCAACGTCTTCGTGCGTAAATCCCTCACCCCTTCGTGCAAGAATGAGAACTCCGACGGGGCGATTGCGGCTTACAAGTGGTATCAGACAGTGAGCGTTCAGCCCTTCCGCAACGACCAATTCGTATATTTCCGTGCCGAGTTCTTTCCTGTCATTTGCGGCTAGCGTGACCGGCTTAGAGCCATCCCAAGCGCGCATGAAAGCGTCTCCCGGCGTGACCAGGATCTCTTCCTTCACGAATCCTCTAGCGTTGGGAAAATCGACAACGTAAATGCGACTTTTAGCAGATGCCGCATCGTAAAAGGCGATACCCGCCGCATCGGCTTGTATCACTTCGCGAATATTCGCTGCAATTTCGCGCAACAGTTCCCGAAACTTCAGGTTCGATGTAATGCGACTCGTAAGATTCAGAAGCAACTTCAGCCGGTCATTTTGCTGTTGCGAGCGCCTGAGATTCAAGCCATCATCCAGCGCGAACGCGACGACCCGCCCGATCAGCTGCAGCAAATCTATCTCTTCGTCGGTAAATGGATTCACCAAATCGCGGATGATTCCGAAAACACCCAATCGACGATGCGGAGTAATTAATGGAACGCGGATGCTCGAGCCAAGCCTTATTTTCTTTGCGTATTCCTTGAATCGGGGAAACCGATCTTCTGCATCCCAATCAGGAGTATGCTGCGCGTCTCGGCTGTTGATTGCGGCCCACGTCGGCAGCTCTTCCATCGGCAGGTCCGGCGAAGGGATTGGGCTCTTGCCCCACAGAAGGGATTCGATTTCCTTGGAGTTCTCCTTCAACACAACGAGATACAGGTGGTCAAAATTGAGGAACTTCCCGATTTCGTCCGCGAGAGTTGTAGCCAACTGCTCAGGTTCGCGGCACGCGGCGATCGCCTCGCTGATCCGACGCACGGCCTCATAATGACGGCTGTCACTTTCATGCACGATGATCGAATCCATACTCAAATCCTTAATATGTCGCTTGGTACCGACCTCCGGACGCAAAACCCTCGTGTACCTACACGATGGTTCAACTGCTTTTAAAATTCGGTACCCTGCACGTGACATAAACCGATAATTACCCGCTTTCACGCAAACAAGAAAGCCCCCATCGGGTCCCCCGCAGACTATTTTGTGGATTTCGGCCACTCGTTAGTGTGAGCTGTGAAGAGCAAAGGCGGAAAGAGAGAGTGACTAGCTAGATGCCTCAGTGAGACAAGATCAGCGTTTGCGTGTGGGAATATCGATTTGCTTCAACCCAAAGAGACGTGCGTCAATCGACCATGCCCCAGGGCCTAGCAAAAGCAGTGCCAGACCGACGGTTGTGATTAGAAGACAAGCCCAGGGATCTCGCGGTCCCCAAAACGCTTCCCACACGCCGGCGATGGATGCCAGAGCTCCCGCGGTCGGCGTCCATAAGCCTGCTATTAACGACAACCCCAGTACCACGAGTCCAGAATGGGTCAGGAATACGAGGAAGTGTGGACCAGTTCGAGGCATCGTGAGTTCGCCAACGATTAGAGAAATCCCGCACACCAGACGCATGAGCAGAAGACCGACGCCCGGCCAACCGCGTGCGAAGTTTGAAAATAGGCGGCGCAGAAAACGTCCTCTGGCCAAAGCTACAAGTTCGACAAGTATGAGCGAAACCCCCTAATGGGTCGCGAGAGGACTCTTTGGAGTAGTTAGAGATCGATGATTCCGCGTTTTATCCCGATCGTGGCTGCATGGGTTCGATCATTGGCGCCAAGCTTGGAAAGAATATTCTTTACACGGCCTTTGACAGTGTCTTCGGTTATTGAAAGCTGC
>Ga0210405_10003906_pt1 | contig 14276 bp, 9 predicted proteins | sample IncBWH11MmetaG_FD_155492 | JGI IMG/M metagenome (GOLD analysis project Ga0210405, IMG submission 155492) | Forest soil microbial communities from Barre Woods Harvard Forest LTER site, Petersham, Massachusetts, United States - Inc-BW-H-11-M | ecosystem: Environmental > Terrestrial > Soil >... | reverse complement strand
AAGTCGACTGCGGTGCCAGAAATGGTTACTGGAGAACCCGCGCTTATTATGGTCCCGGGAGCAGGTGAGACGATGGTCGATCTAGGTGGAGTAGTGTCCGTGGAAGGAATGGCTAGAACGACACCACTTTGCAGCGTTGCCGGCTGAACTCCCATGTCTGCAAGAAGATTCACGGTTGCCTGCTGCATGTTGGGATCCGTTGGCGTGCCAGCATTAGCGTGTGTAGCGTCCAGTCCCCAGGACCATTGCACCGTGCCAGCGCCGAAAACAAGGGCTCCGCTCGAAGCGCGGTAGAACGTCAGGTGATGCGTGGCAGTGCAAGTACCGATGGTGTAGCCAACGATGCAGGTCGGGACCGTCAAAGTGGTCGTCGAGAGGAGTACAAGTCCGGCTGGGCGGAATCCATTGTCGGCGTCCACGTCCCACTCGTAGCCAAGAGTCCCCGTTGGGAGGGTCGCGACTTGACCCGGCGCAAGTGATGCAATGCTGGTATTGCGCCAGAAGCGCATTCTGCCGTCAGCCTGGGGCACATAGATTGGATCGGTTCGAGGCGCGTCCACCCAGAAGAGAGTGCCGCTCAATGAGTTTTCCGGGCGATTCCCGTCAGCGGGCGGACTGAAGCGCGGGTCGCGCCATATGCCTGTCCAAGTGGGGGGATCCTGGGGATCAATTACCATATTGGCGAGGGTTTCCTTGTAGCAGACCAGCGTTCGGTAAGCCGTATTTGCCCCATCAATGCTTGGTTCCCAGCGGGTCTTCCAGAAGATCTCGTTGCCGCTGAAGAATGCAAGATTGACGCCAGCCGCACGGGCGGCTTCTACGTTAGCGCGTTGTCCGCCCGACCAATATTCGTCATGCCCGACCGACATAAAGATTTTGTGCTGCTTGATCAGCGCGCCGTTACGATCCGTATCTACACCGGCAAAATAGCTTACGTCGTAGCCGTTCGCTTCGAGCCAGCGCCACATGGGATACTCAGCGCTGAAAAGCCACGTGGAGGAGTTCGGCACGTTGAACGGCCGGTTGTAACTAACTTTGAAGGCGCGAGTGGTCGGTCCCGTATAGAGACTGCTGCCACCATAATCGCTGTAGGCGTGCCAGGTGAGATCGCAGGTCTGCACCAGTATGTCCGAATGGCTGGAGTCATTGCGCACGATAAAAACAAGCGCGCCTGTTTCACCGGTATCCAGCCGCACAAGGTTTGCAAAATAGACCCCTGAGGTGGCGGCACTGGGCACCGCCCATGAGGCCGATACAGCCCAGTTGCCGCAATCGGCTAACCCCGTTGAAGCATTCGTCAAGCAGCCAGGTTGAACTTGGGGTAATGGCACGGAAGGCGAAACAGAGGCCACCAGCCTTGCACCGTTGCCCTGGTAGTAGCCCAACCGGTAGATATCGATCCGGTACGCGCTGGCATTTGTTGCGATTTTGAAGAAGACCGTTTGGCCCACGTTTACGCTAATGTCCGTGGCAAACCCTTGAATGTTCGGCGAACCTGCGCCGTCGACATACCAAGCGCTTACGGGATTGCCAGGCAAGCAATTCTCTGCCTCGATCGCGTTTTTGGGAGCCGTGCACGTCGCAAATGCCGAAAGAGCTATGCCTGCGTGGACGAACGTACAAAGTAGAAATGCTTTGAATACAAACTGCTTCCAGCTGGAAGCTTGCGCCTCTCGGAGCCGCGTTAGTTGAGATCCGGGAACTTCATGAATGATATGCTGGATATCAGTCATGGCGATAACTCCCGTTCACGGCAGGATTTCCGGTTAATGTTTAAATGGTGGGCGAACTTTAGCTTGCCCCAGCGCTCTGGCCTGAATCACTTCAACTCTTCAAACGGGGACAGCTCACTTTTTGTTCAGTTACGTCCCCCCGATTGCGCGGAAGATGTGGTTCCCATCGTGGGTTCAACAGGTAACGGGATGTTTCGATGACTGTTTGACTCACTTCTTAAGGGAGTCGGTGCGAGGAATGGTTGAGGTGGGGCCGATCCGGAGCCAATATACTGCTTCCACCATAGCGCGACATTCAGAAGCGCCCATCCTCTTCTCTTCAGGAAAGGCGAGACTCCCTCAAACTGAAAAAGATCTGTGTTTTCGCAAAAGTCCTTCATTTCTTTCGCAACGTACTCTCCGAATTTGGTGTGATGCCATTCGTAGACGGGCACTGCGAATCCTTGCTTCTTTCGATCAATAAGCTCGTCCGGTATCACGCCCCTGACGGCCTTCTTCAGAATATATTTCAGTACCCCACTTTTGGTTTTTACTTCTTCGGGAATGCTCATCGCCAGCTCTACAAACTTGTGGTCGAGAAATGGGACGCGGGCTTCCAGACTCACCGCCATACTCATCTTGTCGACGCGCATGAGCAACAGCTCCGGCAATCTCAAATTCAAGTCAAGATAAGTCATCCAATTCAGGGGCGATGGCTCCCAGGCTTTTTCCTCGAACCGTTGCCGAATTGGCCGGAGGGCCTCCCAGGAACTCAGTCCGGCGAATCTTTTGCGCAAACGTGGAGAAAGAAATTGGCGCTTTTGCGAATCGCTGAACACCTCAGCCCCGCCCCAGAATACGGGCCGGTTTGACAGAGCTCTGCGCAGAACTTCACATGAAAATTGACGATCATAAGAGGCCTTTCGGCCCCGCTCCACGAAATTGAGCCCCGCAATTCCCAAGTTCTTCAGGACACCAGGAATCGGGAACATGTTGCTAAAGCGTTGTAGCCGGAGGGAATCCTTCCAGTACTTGTAACCCCAGAATAGCTCGTCAGAGCCTTCTCCTACTTGGCAAACCTTGACGCCAGCATCTCGAGCAAGTTTCGAAACGTAGTAGACCGGCACGCAAACCGGATCTGCCAGCGGTTCATCTTGATGGCGAATGATTAGAGGAAGAGACTCAAATAGGTCATTTTCCTTAAGCAGCAGCTCATGATGTTCCGCGCCCACCTTCTGCGCGATCTTGCGGGCATAAGGAAGCTCGCTGGGATAGCTCTGATACTCTTGGTCATAGCCGATCGAGAAGGTCCTGACGGGCTGGCCATCTCCGTCGGAAAACAGCGCCGCGTTGGTACTTGAGTCGATGCCGCCAGAGAGAAAAACGCCCACCGGAACGTCGCTGATCTTGCGGAGCTTAACAGAAGTGCGGAGTTCGGAAAGGATGCGTTCGGCGATCTCCTCTTCAGAAGCATTCGTCAATGGCTGGGTATGATCCCAAACGTCCCAATAGCGGCTTTGTTGGACCTGACCGTCTTCGCTAACTCTCAACCATGTGCCTGGGGCGAGCTTCTGAATGCCGGAAAAGAGTGTGTGCGGGGCTGGCGTCGCATTGAATGACAAATAGTGATAAAGCGCCTCCTCATTGACGCTACGTTGCTGCTCCTCGTCCTCAAGCAAGGCCTTGATTTCTGAAGCAAAAGTGACGCGTCCATGGTGAATGCTGTAGTAGAGCGGCTTGACTCCAATGCGGTCACGGATCAGCCAGAGCTGACGCCGTTTCGCATCCCACAGAGCAATGGCAAACATGCCGCGAAACTTGTGAACGCAGTCGATTCCCCATTCTTCGAAGGCATGCAGTATTACTTCAGTATCAGAATGGTCTGTCTTCCAGCGGTGTCCGCCCCGGGCCTCCAATTCCTTACGAATCTCGGCGTGGTTATAAATCTCGCCGTTGAAGACCACCCAAAGAGCATCGTCCTCATTGCTCATTGGCTGCATCGCTCTTTCGGATAGGTCGATGATCGCTAGGCGGCGAAATCCCAACCCAAGGCGCCGATCGCCAGATACAAAAATACCGGCACCATCTGGTCCGCGATGCGACATCACATCCCGCATGCGCGTCAGATATGGTTCCGACACTCGGAAAGTACTGTTAGTGAAAGAAAGGACTCCTACTATGCCGCACATCAGTGAAGCTCCTCAACAGCTCGGTAGATATTAGAGTTTAATTGCGCGGAACATCATCAGGGTACCCTGGCCAAGAAGTGTCTCGAACCCAAGCGTTTCACCGAACGTGCGCACGGCCTCGACGCAGAAGCCACAGCTATTGAGCAAACGACGGAATTGCAATTCTGAATAGCTGTGCTTGGAATAATCGAGAAACTGAAACCAGCGCCACCGGCCGAGGTGCTTTGTGAGCCAGTATATGGTCAGGGTCGGCCAGCGAGCAATTGGGTGCGCATTTGGAACTGAAACAAGCAGCAATCCATTCGGCTTTAACAGCCGCCAGAGTTCGACCAGAGCAGCGCGCGGATCGGACACGTACTCAAGCACGCTAGAGCATACGACGCCATCGAAGGTGGCATCCGGCAATCCAGTCTCGCAGATATCTCTGATCGGGCGGAACTCGGTATTGCGGGCGGGAACGCAATTGGCAATCATTTCTGGGGAAGCGTCCACGCCCAATGTGTTGCAGCCTTTAGCTTCGGCGAGGAATCGAGCCAACGTCCCAGTTCCGCAGCCCGCGTCGAGCCAGTTTTGGCCTGCTAGTTGGGGATCTGGCAGCAGTTCCTGAAGAATGTCCTTGCGGACTGAAAACCCTTTCTTTTTGTAATTGGACTCCCATTTGCGGGCGCTCTGGGAATAGAAATAAACTGCATCATTCATGGCTAGTCTCTCGATGCCAATGGGAAAGGACTTTGCGAATTCTCTGAAGTGTTCGAGTTGTTTTCACGGTTACCAGACAGGTCTCTGAGTCACTCAAGCGCGTTTTGAATATGCGCTTGTCCGGCGCACGACAGAATGGCCTCGCTGGCGTCTTGGCCATCCAGCAGGCGACGAAAGAGGCTGGCCACTTCTCTGGCGCGAGCGTCCCAAGTGCAGTGCCGAACCGCATCTTGTCGCACTTGGCGATCAAGAGGGGTATCGCAGGCCAGCGCTTCGGCAACCAATAAAATGAATTCATCGGCCGATCGGTAGATTCTCAGGCCTCGGGTGTGCAGATATTCGTATAGCGGAGAAATCACCACGGGTTTCCCGGTAGCGAGGTACTCCCGGACCTTAATCGCGCTTCCGTAACTGGTAAAAGCGTTTTTCTGGTCCCAAGGCAGCACACAGACATCGATATGGCGGTAGTAGCGGGGAAGTTCGGAATAAGGCTTGGAGCCAAGAAAATGGATGTTGGGGGCAGACAGCTTCACAACATTCGATTTCGAGCCGATGAAAACCCAGTGCCAGTCGGGCCGCTCCCTGGCTACGCGCTCGATCAAAGGTACATCCATGGTGTACCAGTCGGCGGCGCCTACATATCCGAGCACTGGCCGTGGAATTGCCGCGATATCCGTAGGGACCTCGGCGGGCAAGTTGGCAAACCGGTCGTAATCCACGGCTTGTTCGAGGAAATACCGATGGCGGATTTCTGCCTCCTCATAGAGCTTACGCCCGGAGTACATCACCACGGCGGCGCGCTGCTTCAGGCGAGAATCCATTTCACGAATTACGGCACGAGACAGAGCGCTGTCTTCGTTGACATCGTATTTGTCAGAAACCTGATAAACCAACAGCTTGGGGCCGAGGGAGCTCACGACGTCAGCGGCCGTGGGGATGGCGACCCACACGATTGGATGCCGCAGATTGAGAATGAACATCACGAATCGGAGCTGGAATGCAAGCAAGAGGCGATTCAACGCGCGTACTACGGATGAGCCGTACAGCGGCACGTTAATCGGCGTCATCACCCATAGTCCTTCGGGCGCCTTACGCAACCAACGCAGATAGCTGCGAAGTTTGCGTCGGATTTTTTGAAAGAAATCCGGATTGCCGATCGAAGGCAGGCCCATGGTGATGGAGTTCACAAACAGTACGCGATTGTGAGCAGCCAGTCTTTTGAGGATGTGGTTCTTCGAATGGGGATGGTGGTACCACCAATCCTCGCCCCCAAAACACACGATTGACTGGCCAGAAAGTGGATAATCGGCAGACGGTGGACCTGCTGCGAAATCCGCTCCCACCGGTGCCGTTGTACCTGCGGAACGCGTGGAGTTCATACCTGACAGACCCCCTCAGCGACCGCCCCCCGGATCTTTGTCTCCCTTGCAGAATCAAGCTTGTTGTTTACCGTGTCCGTTACATCGGCCCACGAGATACGAGTGGTGATGCGCGTAGGAATGGTCGCTCTTCCGCAGATGCGCACCTTCGTTGCCGGAACTGTTACCCCAAAGGCAGTGCTAACGAGCGATGGCTGGACTGCCCCCTGGAGAGCAGTAGGCCCCCCAACCGCGAGCTGAACCTGCCGATCACCGAGAACGCGGCATAAAATTCCGTTTTCTGCTGCGATTACTTCTGCGTTTCGACTGGGCACAAGTTGAAGATTGAGCTCGAAATCGTGAACGCCATCACCCTCGAGGTCATCCTCAATCACAAATTCCGATTTGTCGCCGACAACACGAATGGTCCGGGTATGCGTCACCCGAAGAGATCGGTATCCCGTATGCGAGGCGCGCAAGAAGTAGCCCTGCGTTTCCCTGCCTTCTTCTATCGGACTGACAGCTGCTTCGTTTCCTAGGGTGAACAACCCAAGCGGGCCAGGGTAGATGCGATTCTGTTCCGTGCCATCGATCATCAATGTGTTGTGTGCCGCGGTGCTGCGAAATCGGTTTCGCGTGGCTATTTCGCGCGTGTAGCAGCCTGTACCCGAGTCACAGAGGACTTCCTGGCCATCCACTCGCAAAACGAAGCTGAGCTTGTCATTGTGGGTATGGCTGCCTTTGCCGGAGATTCCGTTCGGAAGGGCGAGAAACAACAGCTCGGCAGACCTATGCTGCAGGATGCCGATCCCCGAGTTCGGGAAAACTGTTGTCGCGGGCGCGGAGCCGGGGTTGACCTGAGGATTGAGATGGGTAATTCGATTGGTGTCGGTGAGGCCGTACCACTTTGCGTCTTCGACCGAGCCGCACCCTTCATCAAACAGGCACTTCCCTAAACCGAGCAAATTGGATACGCGGAGCGAGTTTCTTTCGGACACCGGCAGCGAGAGCATCTGCTCCACATCGTCCAGCAAGAGTTCTACTCGGCCGTCGTCACAGTCTCCCACGTGGGGAAGTTCGCCAGAAGGACTGGCCAATCCGGCCATTACATGGTTCATGCGTTGCAGCCTCTCCAAGAAACGTGACGTAGGAGAATCATTGCCAGCGCGCATGAGAAGCAGTGCGACGGTGAACATCTGGGTGACGAGTACGTGATACCCAGTAGACGCTTCGTAGTCGCCTCCATCTTTGTAAACCTGCTGAAGAATCGCGGTTTCAATCTGTCTCCGATAGAAGCTCCGCTTGTGCACCATCTTCCCGCCTTCGAGAAAAAGAGAGAGACAGTACAGACCAACGATATTGCTCAAATAATGGTTGCTAGTTATCAGGTATGAAAACTCGATATTCGCCTCGATGTAAACCAGATGCTGCCACAAAGAGGAAGTTACGCCGGCTAGCCAAGTTTGTTCTTCCACTCTAAAAGGCGAAAGCAGGTTCAGTAGGAAACAAATGCTCATGCCGCGCAGCGCGGCCTCCATCGCGAGAGACCAGTTGACGCCGACACCAACTGGGTTTTCCTGAATCCAAAGAGAGAGGAGATCTTTCGCCATCTCACGATAGCGCTCCTCTCCGGTAATTACGTGCGCTTTGCCCAGAATAGGCAAGAATTGCAGGCGTGACAGTTCATACGGAACCTTCACATCCGAGCCGTCGAACCTCATGCACTGGCGGTTCTCCAAAGGAATCTGGGGCCAGTCCAAGCCAGAGACGAAATCAACATTCCATCTCGCCCGCCGCCCCAGGCCCACGGTTCCATATCCCAGAAATGGAAAACGTCCTTCACAGACTTCATCGGCAAAAGCAATCAAGAGATCTCGGCTCGTTCTACTGAAGGTGGAAATGTCGGGCTTGTAGTAAGGTACATTGCGAAACGTCACTGGGCAGGGCCGCTCCTCCATCTGCGCAAGAATGCGTCTCTTTTCCCATCTCTTGCGAATCCTCCACGCCACTTCCCGTGCCAGCAGCAGGGGCGAGCCTTTTTTAAGAAACCGGGGCAAGGGTCGCATAACGATGTTGGGTCAGGATGCCGCTCCGTTTCACCGAACGGTTTTCACAACGTCGCGGCGAACTCTTCGTCCAATACGGGAAGATCGCATGCGCGGCAGACTTCACACTTGGTTCGAAGAAGCCACGGACGCATCTTATCGTTGTAGTCGTCCGGGAAAGGACGCCGTCCGCGAACGCGATTCCACGTGGCTTGTGCCACCAAGTTTCTCGTGATCGGGCCGGAAAAAATATGGCGGGCTAGGCGGAGCGGCTCGCGCTTCCAGTGCCGACTGGCAGAAGGGATTCGGGTCAGCAACTGGACGCAGATCACGTCCAGGTTGGCCTGGATGATCTCGGGCTGAAAAACATAGATTTCGCAACCATAGCCTATGGTGACCGCATCGCCACCCCAGTCGCTGGATAAGGAGTGGCGAAGAATGTTACTCGGTACTTCGATTTGTAGGATGGACTCGGTACTGGGAGCCGCGCTCCGCTGGACACTTGGCCCACCGGATTTCATGCTGATGATGAAGCAGGGATTTTCCTGAATATCGGAAATCTTGAGCGAGAATTCAATCTTGCTCAAAACTTCCGGATTGAAGACTCCCATCCTATGTTCCAGATTTTGCAGCAATTGTTTTTCAAGGGTGTGGATTTCAGTCTCTGTTAGCCAATGGTTCTTCCCAAGAGCTACAATCTCCTCTTTGTACTGCTCATCTATCAAATGATTAAGACTGCCTGCCTGCAACCGGGCGCGATAAGGCGAGTGTGGCATCAACTGGTTGTCGACCAGAATGTCTCCCGGGTACATCACATGAATCTGAGGAGCGTCCGGCGAATCGCCGCAGATCTGTCGATAGTAGTCCGGAATGCGTGAACGTGGAAAGCGCCTTTCGTTGATCCATCTCTGGTTGGGGTGCAGCAAGGCAAAATCCGCTGCGAACGGTACCGCAACCCTTGGATTCAAGGCATGCACGATGCGGCAGAATGCGTGAACAAACATCTGCTCTCTCGCTTCGGCAATTTCCAGGTCGTTCTTCCCCGGACAATGAATAGTATTGGGAAAGTAGCTGGCCCCGCCAAATCCGCAGAAGACAGTATCGATGCGAGGCCAGCGCTCTAGAAGGTGTCTAACAAAAACATCAACAATCCCTGGTGGGTGTGAGTGCAAGGCATCATTGACGTTTACAAGTACTTGGCCGTTGCTCTCGATAACGATGATGCTATCGAGATTGTTGACGACGTATGTTAGCGCTGTGTCCGGGGTGACGCGGATGGTCCTGTCAGTGAGCGCTTCGGTGACGTCACGAAAGCCTAATTCGTTCAGGTAAGGTTTGATGCCTCCGTACCACATGTACGGGTAAAATATTCTGGCGGACCTGGGAAGTTTCTCGACCGTTGGCGGATGGAAGTGATCCTCGTGCCCATGTGAGAACAAGACTACCTGGCGATCGTCCAGAACTCCTGTCTTGACTGGCTTAGGAAATACGTTCCACTGGCCGCAGTAGGCAGGGCCGTGGATCCATGGATCGGTCACGATCTTTAGGTCTCCGGTATCTATGGACAAACAGGCGTGACTTACGTATTCGATCCTCATTTCTTGTTTCTTATCCATGTGCATCCCATTTGCGGTCAGGCTGATAGAGAGTCATTTGCTTGGGGCACGCACACCGCTGCTGGATCTCGTGCGTAATTACGTTTCCACACGACGCCAGCAACGAGAACGAACATCAGAAAATAGCAAATAGAGGATACGATCGACGCACCGGCGATGCCGTAGTGGGGGATGGCCCAGAAATTCAGGGCGACGTTGATTATTGTATCCGCGACCCAAGCTACGACGATGATGGGCGGAAAACCCTCGCTATTTAAGAGTTGAACCATCACCGCTTCAATTCCCAGGAAATAGGTTCCCGGCATTAGCCAGGCAAAAGGGGACGCTGCGGGGAGGAAGCTTCGTCCGAACGCGACCGAGATGACTGGGGCCGCAACCAATGCGGCAATCGCGACTACCGGTAACATGAGCGCTGCCGTCACAAGCACGGCCTTGTTGGCGAGCCGCAATTTTTCTTCTCTTTCTTCTATGGCCGAGAGCTTGGGAAACAAGAGCGATCCTACGACGACCGGAAACATCATGGTGTTCTCGGCGAGCACCTGGCTTATCGAGTAGTAGCCCGCTTCCGTCGCTCCCAGCATGTACTTGACCATGAGCAGGTCAATTCTCAGCACAAGAAAACCGAAGAACAGGATCATGTATGCGTTAATGCCGGTGCTGATGCTCTGACGGAAAACGGCAAACGATAGTTTTGGAGGGTTCGTCGAAGCCCGGCTGAGGCACAGAAGGGCCCAAATGAAACCTAGTATTACGGACGACAAAGTCATGCCGAAGAACAGCTCCACGGTGCCACGGTGGACCAAAGCAGGAACGCAGATGAACGCCAGCACCAAAAGTTTGCTGCCGCATTCAATTTGGTTGTAGGCTCGCACCTCGTTAACGCCGAGGAGCAATCCCTGAGTGAGCATGTAAGCGAGGCCGATCGGGACCGAAGCCAGCGCCAGTAGCAAGAGCGTGCCGTGGACCGGTGACAGCTTCGGCCAGAAGACAAAGCCAATTCCGATCAAGGCCATGACGACACAACACGCAAACACCACCGCTAGCGAATTACCGATAAGAGCCGGTAGCAGCGCTCGGTATTTTGCAACATAGTATGTGTTGGAGAGATGTAGGCCAAGATTGCTGAACTGCAGGCCGATTGCGCCTACGGCTGCGGCGACTGCATAGAGCCCGCGACCAGTAGGACCTAGCTCGCGTGCGATCACCACGGCAGTTGCAAACGTCACGACTACCACTAGGAGGCGCGCGCCGTAGGTTTCAAAGATGTTGCGGCGAAGCTCCGTGCCTGCGGCCAATCGCCACACTTGAGCCGAAATAGCTTGTACAACAGTCTTCATGACAGATTCTGTTCTGCAAGAGTTGTATTGCTGGATCGCGACGGCAGGCACCAACGGCAAGGTGCAGCGCGGATTCGATCCGCAGGTGTCGAGTGACCACCCAATAACAAGGTTACGCGCAGCCTTTTTGCCTTCTTGACTAGCGTGCCAGGAAGAGTTTGCGTGCGTTGCAGCCGAGTTCGGCGCAGAGTTCCGCGCTCAACTTGTTTCTGAGGATTTCCTTCGCGCTGGTTGCAAGTACGTCCGATTAGACCGCAGAGCTCACTGGCTCCGCAGAAGTCATCATGTCAGCTCGGAATTTGCATACTTGACGCATCCATTCAGCCGTGATCTGCATCCCCTCTTCTAAACCATAAGTGTCCTTGTGCCCCAAATCACGAATCGCCTTCGAGACATCAACCCGCTTATGCTTTGTAGTTAGGATTTCCGAATCCTGATATTGCACCAGGCTCGGATCGGCGCCGGTCACTTTCAGCACGACGTCAGAAAGCTCTTCAATGCTGTGAGAGCAGCTGCCGCCAATGTTGTAAGTCTCACCGGCCTTAAAGTTCTCAACTATGTTCGACAGTGTATTAACCGTGTCGGCCAAATAAGTAGAGGTCCGGGAATGATGGCGGTACACAGTCCAAGGAAGGTCGTTTAGAGCACAGTACAGAAAACGGCAGTTCACGCTGCGATAGGGACTGTAATATTCGCCGGGTCCATAGGTATTGAACAACCGAACGACCACGGATTGCGTGCCGTACTGTTGAGCTGAATTGCGAATTTGCATTTCGTTGACCCATTTCGTCATCGCGTAATCGTTGAGCTGCTTGATCTCATACTCATCCATGACGCTTTCCACCATAATTTCGGGCCAATCTCCGTAAACTTCAGATGAGGAGAAATGAATTAGCTTGAAGTTCAGCCGCTCTTGCATACGAATTACGTTCTTCGTGCCCACAGCATTTGTCTTCCAGAGCGTTTCGTAGAAGTCTTCGCCGTTCCAACGGCCGAATTCAGCCGCACAGTGGTAAACGTAATCGAAGGGCCCCAATCGTTCAAGCACGCGTTCCAATTGCCGGAATTCACCCACATCGCAGCGAGCGTATAGCGGGTCGCGGACATCGGTGCGGAGAGAAAAACCAACTTCATCCGGTTGGTGAGACCGATCGCAGGAAATTACGTCATGCTTCCTCACCCGCAGTTGGCGAATCAAAGCACTACCCACCGTGCCGAGACCCCCAGTTACGAGAATTCTCATGGACTATCTCCTTGGAGTGGTTATTGTCTGTTTTATTCCGAGCTTAGGGTCAATAAATCAGCTTTGCTGGCGCGTCGTTTCGAAGGGCAGGTCGCCGCGCGGCACCGCGGAGGAATTGCTGCGCTCTCCCTCCCGTCGCTCGGTTCCGAGGGCCAAGTCTGTTTGAGAAAGGAGCCGGAGCGCGTTTTGGCGCCAAGTATGGCTCTGCAGGGCTGCGGCGCGCGCATTCCGTCCCAGAAAGCTGCGGAGTTCCGGCCTGCCCGCCAGATGTTCGATCGCGTCAGTCAATTCTGTGTCGCTGCCGGGTTTGACCATCCAAGCGGTGTTCCCATGACTTAGTACGCGCGAAAGTTGATCCATGTCGCTCGCCACAATGGCCTTTTCCATCGCCATGTATTCGAAGAGCTTGGTGGGAGAGCCGAAGAATGGCTGGCCATCCGCGTTGGGGATTTGAGGAGACACCAAGATGTCTGACGCATCGAGATAGCGGGGAACACTCGAGTGCGGTATCAAGCCCGTGAAGATCACCGATTCTGCGCCTTCCACCCTGCTCAGCGCTTCCTCTGTTTCAGCGCGCAGCAGACCATCACCTATCAGCATGAAGCGTAGATTCTCGAACACGGGCCCGTCATTGCGCCTCTTCAACAGCGTAGTTATCGCGCGCGCGAGCACAGAGACGCCGTGATAATAGCTGAACGAGCCAGCAAAAGTGACCAGCGTATTCTGCGGGGCCAGCCCAAGTTGCTCTCGCACTTCCTCTCCGCCACAGGCAGGACGGAACCGTTCCGGATCAACGGCGGCGGGATTAACTATGATCCTTTGCGCAGGATAGCCGCGTGTCAACAACTCGTCGCGTAATGCGTCGCAGAGTACGACTATCTGAGAAGCAGCCGCAATCGAGACCCTTTCACAAAGGCCGAGCCAAGACCAGAACCTTGCAGGATCCCAATTCTTTGCCAGCCACACTTCCGAGCCCTGGTATTCGAGAACAAGGGGGATGCCAGTCAACCACGAGAGCAACGCGCCAGCGAAAACAAAGCGTCCGTGGCGCTGGTACAGCAAGCGTGGCACGCGGCGCCGGAGTTTTTTCCAAACGCTTAGAGCAAAGCGCAGATTATAGGAAAGTGTTTGGCATTCGCGGAAAAGATACAAATGCCGCCGGTTGGGGATAACCTGGACCGGGTAGTAATCACGCGAAAGTTGGCGTCCGGAGAAGATTTCGCAACTCACCGGTTCGTTGACCAGTCCGGACAAAGTTCCATTGAGATAGCTCATCGCGCCGCCCGCGGTTGCCGGCTCAAACGATGGATCGAGCAAAGCAATGTCCAATTCGCCGTCAACGCGCGGCCGGAACTTTGTTTGCTTTCTCGCACAATGCAACAAAATGCGAACGCCAATCCATGTGGTAGCGAGAACCAAGATATCGAAGAACGCACTTAGAAAAACTGAGGGGAGCAAAACCCCCAATCGCCACTGCCGGTAGACCCTTGACCTGCCTTTGGCATCAACCAGGACGGTTTCACGGCAGCGATGCACAAACCCTGAGCATAGGAATAGCAAAGGCTCCCGGAGGTCGAGCAGAGAACTTGAGAAGATGACCAGCGCCTCGCCGTGCATCGCGCGCAACTGTAGAATTTGTGCTTTCCAGCCACCTTCACGGAGATTGCGTTTCGAAAGTACGGTTACCGGCTGTTCTGGGTAACGCTCAGTGACAAACTTATGCGCATCCTCCGATTTCCCGGAAAGCACCAAAAGATAAATGGTCTTAGGTTCAATCATCATTGACTCTTGTACTCGGCTCAATGAAGAAACGCGGGCCAGGAGATTCGGGCGGGCGCGTTGAAAGCTTCGTCAGGCACTTGCACTTCCACGGGCTGTATTGAGTCAGGATCCGTCAACGCATACTTATAAAAAACAGTAACCGCCAAAACGTAACCCAGGTTCAAGGGGCTATAGCCCGATGACTCAGTGAGCCCGGTGATCCAATAGGAGAGAAACAGAAAAACGTAATATTTCCACACCAAGCGCCCGGAATTAGACAACTGGCGCAATTGCCACATTGCCATTAACAGGAAAA